>Ga0315297_10000789_pt1 | contig 18767 bp, 14 predicted proteins | sample YL17G15_0_MG_FD_203628 | JGI IMG/M metagenome (GOLD analysis project Ga0315297, IMG submission 203628) | Sediment microbial communities from Yellowstone Lake, YNP, Wyoming, USA - YL17G15_0 | ecosystem: Environmental > Aquatic > Freshwater > Lake > Sediment | place: USA: Wyoming | collected... | reverse complement strand
CATCTTGGTACAAGTTCATCCTGACGTGTTTCATTTTCGTTACAGTTCGTTTTGATCAACCAAACTCTTTGTTCAATTCTTATGAGCTTAATCTGTCAATCGTTCATAGGGAGTTATTTTTGAAGTTCCAGCAATGCGTCTTTTGCAGTTGGCAAACCCGGAGCGAGTTCCAGTGCTTTCCTGTAATTGTCAATCGCCAGTTGCTTATTGCCGCTTTTCATGTAGGCTTCACCCAGGCTGTCATAGACATTAGCAGAGGCAGGAAACGATGCGACATTGAACTTGAACACCTTTATTGCCGCATCGTGTTTATCTTGATTCAGAAACCTGTACCCAACGCTGTTGATTGAAGACTCTGCAACACGGGCACCCTCGATGGTATCTTTCATGCTATGTACTGCCTGAAGTGCTCGTCGAAACGATGCCTCCATGGCAGTCTCATTCCCCTCAAAAAGATGAATACCTCCCAAGGTGACCAGCGCCGGAATGGAAGCTGGTTGATGTCGAAGAACAGCGACGACCGCAACTTTGGCTCCGGAGATCTCGCCCTTCCCTACCATTATTCCAGCCAACGTCATCAATCCCTGAACCTCAGGAGAATTCGCCACGCTTAGATTCTCGGGACTTGCCTCGGCCACCTGAATGGCTGCTGCAATCCCCTGGGTGCGATATGCACGGAAGATGGCCAGTGTCGGCGATTTGAGAGTGTCGTACCTGAAGTAGCTCGTTGTAATCGCCGGCCTTGATATCCCCAAGACTCGTCGCGCGAGGAGGGGTGTAATTGCATGAGCATTGGCTCCATTCATGAAAAACACTACACCGCGTTTCTGATCCGGAATAATCTCGAAATAGGAGTTCATATCGCCGTTATCGCCCCAATGCCAGAGTGTTGTGATATCTTTCTCCGCCTGGTGAATCCCGACACCCAGTCCCCAGGAGAAACATGGTTTCTCATCGCGATCCGTCACTTGCACCTGGGATCTCGTCATCTCACGCCAGGTCTTTTCGCTGAGACCGGCCCCGGTCCCGAGAGCGAGGAGGAATCGTGCGTAGTCGCCAGCCGTGGTATATAAAGAGGCGCCGGGCATGAATTGAGTTCTTTTCGCCCTTGCAGTCCGTTGACCGAGTCTGTTATGACTTGCGGTGAACGTGGTATCGTAGTCCGGTCGCCAGACGTAACAACTCGCTTTCATCTGAAGCGGATCGAACACCGATTCCTGAATGAACTCATTGAGCGAGCGGCCGGTGATCAGGACCACGGATGCGGCGAGAAGCGAGAAGCCTTCGCCTGAGTAGGAAAACCGCTGGCCTGGCTCATAGCGAAAGCTCATCGAAGAGCCGTTGAACCAATTCGGGAAACCTGCACGGTGCGTCAGCACCATACGCGCGGTGATCTTCTTCCACCGGACATCGGTAGCAGAGGCGATGGGAGGATAAACACCCTTCATATCAGCGCTGCCGATGTAGTCAGCCAACGGCTTGTCCAGGTCGAGTACCCCTTTGTCGACGAGTCTCAAGACTCCATACGCAAAGACGGGTTTGCTCAGCGATGCTGCCTCAAAGACTGTCGTTTCGGTTACAGGTTCCCCGGTCTCGGCGTTCTTCATTCCGAAAGCACCCTCCCATGAGATACGACCTTCCTCCAGAATGGCAATGGAGATGCCCGGCACGAGGGCGTCCTGGAGCCACCCCTTTACCTGTTCGGAGAACTCGGCACCCCATGAGTTCGACCGCGAGGGGACTTGTGCCCAAAGCGACGATGTGAGAGCGAAACACAGGGCGAGAAGCAGCGACTGGCGACCTCTCGCAACGCGCACACCATTCTTTCTCATCAGCATGGCAGACCCTTTCGATTCCCTTTTACCTGAAGCCACGGGAGATTTGTGAGATCTGGCGCTTCACTGCGGCCGCAGCGATGTTGTTGAGTTCATATCATCTGTCGCTGGCAAACGAAAAATGCATCTGCACAATCACCCATTTCCCATCGCGCTTTTCCAGCACACCCGTCCACCTCGTGTTCATCCAGTTCGCCGGCTCCCCCTTCCACTCATTGACATCATCCAACACACCATAGAACCAGGCGACATCGCCGGACCTCGAGAGACTGATCTTCAAATCCCGGATCTCGTACCTGACGGCTTTGAAATCCGGACTCCCCCAGAACTTCTCGGCCTTTTTGAATTGCTCGAACCCATTCACGATGCGATTGCCCGGAGAGACTTCGAGATAAGCCGAGTCATTTGCAATGACACTGTAGAGAAGACTGAAATCTTTCTTCTTTGCCCAACCGATCGAGGCATGGATCGCCTTTTCGACGGCCACCTTTTCCCCTTCCGTATCCTGCGCTGTGCAAAGCGCCGGAAGTAGAAAAGAAATGGCGATGAAGCGCGCGCTGCTCTTTCTCAAGTGGCAGAGTCGTTGTGAACGCATCATTGCGAACCTCTTCTGTTGTGAGAAGCATGTCTTTTCCGTGGTTCCGGCGAGATCGTGGCTTCCGGAGAAATCGCAGAAGGAGAGAAGTTGAGGATAGTGATGATGCAACGAAGAAGTCTTAAGTCCATACGATGATCTTTCTTTCCGATCATCAGGCGTGGCGCTCCATCTACTAACGTAGTTTCGGAAGAAAAGTTAACAGAATTACGTAGCGAGTAAGCAGGCTCAGAAGCACGAATAACCTGGCTGGATTCACGGCTGTAGAGGAAATTGTCAGATTTGCGAATCCAGATTTCCGCCTTCAAGCATGAATCGACAGGCACCTCAAGGTGGGAGAGTCTCCGGATTGCGGCGAGATTGTTATATTGTATGGTCGAGGCGGAACATGATGTGCATCGTCTCACGGCCGGGCAATTCCCTTGATCGCAGGAAAGGAAAACCGTATGAATCACTCTCGGAGTTACGGAATCGTTGTTGTAGCTGCTTACATCATGACGATGGCGTTGACCGCCGCCCAAGCCCTCGTGGCCCAGCAACAACCCCGGACGACAAAGATCGCAGTCGTGCGCTTCAAGAGCTCTCAGGAAACACCGGAGCGAAGAACGATCGTTGAGGATCTTTCAACGAATCTCCAGGCGGCGATGAGAGCAAATGGTGCATTTGAGATTCCGGATGACGCGACGATCCACCATGCGATTGAAGAGGAAGGAATGAAACCGGAAGGATTGTTGAAGCAAGACGAATGTCTGAACGTGGGAAAAGCACTGAATGTGGACTACATTGTCGTTGGATCTGCGATTCTCCAAGGACTCAAGTGGCACGCCTGTGCCCGGATCCTTTCCGTCCAGAGCAAACAGCTGGTCGCAACGGCTGAGGCGGAGTATTCAGTGGACGAGATGAAGACCTTGTACAGCGTGCTGGCATCACAAATCAGAGAAGAGCTCGCCAATCCGACGAAGGACGATTCAACGCTGAAGAACTTTGCGTGGAAGCATGATTACTTTCTTGCGTATGGAAAACGTCGCATCGACATCGAACCACCAGCGTTGCTTGCCATCAACGCGGAGCCGCCGTTTGAACTCAGCGTAATCGCCGACATGGCCGTCGCCAGGGGAGGTCTTGCTGTATCGAATTTCGAAGTCTTTGTGGACGACGCAGGCCTCGGGTCGATTCACGGGGACCTCACTCCCCCGAGACCCATCAAAGAACGCGAACGGACAATCGGGGGCCGTGCCTATCTGTTCAAACTGGACCTCAAAGAAATGCACCTCTTCACTGATCGGACGAGCGGCGAAGAGGCGCGGTATGTTACCTCTGCACTCATAACGGTCACTGTGCAACGCCGCGAAGAAGGTAAATAGAAAGGCCATCGCACCTGCGAGCTTTCCGAATGGACAGACCACACTATTCTACCTAGAAATTCGTACAGGGTGAATCATGGTCACAGTACCTCTCAAGGTCCGGACGCTTGCCCTTCTCCCGGCTTGCGCACTCGCGCTCTCAGTTTCCGCCCTGGCTGTAACCAGGCAATTCTACGTCTCCCCCTCTGGGGATGACGGCAATCGGGGAACCAAAACCCGACCCTTCTGCACTCTTGCCAAGGCGCGAGACGCGGTCCGCGCATTCCGAAAACAAAATCCCCGTTACAACGACACGGTCTTCGTCCTTCTGCGCGGTGGGCGATACTTCTTGCACGAGCCGCTCTTCTTCGGACCCGAGGATGGAGGGACAATCTCGTCACCGACAGTGTATGCTTCCTTTCCCGGCGAGCGTCCGGTCATCAGCGGGGGTGTTGAGCTTAAGGGGTGGAAGAAAGGAATGCTTGGCAAACAACGCTTGCTGACGGCAACGGTCCCGGGAAAGGAGGGTTCGTTACCCGTCGTGCGGCAGCTTTGGGTCAACGGCACTCGCCGCTCTCCTGCCCGTCTTCCAAACAACGGGTACCTGCAAGTAGAGTCAGTGCCCGATGTGACGGACAAGACTGAGTGGATGGATGGACAAAAGAGCTTCGCGCCAAGCAGAGGCGACATAGCATCTTCCACAGATTTCCGTGGAGCGGAAGTCGTCGTCATGAATCGCTGGGTCGAGTCCCACCTCCCCGTCGAGCAGTACAATCCCGAGGAAAACCTCCTTTCCTTCACCCGCCGTTCAGTGTTTCGCCTGGAAAAAGGCGATCCGTTCTATGCGATCCATGTCCGCAGCGCTTTGGACACAACCGGTGAATGGTTTCACGACGGCGTGCGCGGTGTTCTTCACTACATCCCGACCAATGCAGAGTACAAATCGCGGCTTGATGCGGTGATTCCGCTTCGGGCACAGCTCCTGATCGTACGAGGGAATACGATGAAAGGGGAGTTCGTCGAGCATCTTACATTCCGCGACATCGAGTTCAGCCACACAGAGTGGCACTTCCCGCACGGCGAAACAGACTCCCGAAACGCGGATGCCGGCGGATTCGTCCAGGCGGCAACAGGAGTGCCCGCTGCCATCGAATGGACGGGTGTGCACAACAGTGCGCTTGAACGTTGCGTTGTTTCCCACCTGGGGACATACGCTATTGCACTGGGCGAAGGGTGCCGTAACAACCGAATTGCAGAATGTGAACTCTATGATCTCGGCGCCGGCGGACTGAAGATCGGGATGAAATCGATCACATCCTCTCCCCTGATTGCCACATCGGACAACCTCTTCATCAACAACCACATCCATGACGGCGGGAAGATCTTCCACAGCGCCATTGGAATCTGGGTCGGACAAAGTCCGCGCAACCGATTCATCCACAATCACGTTCACGATTTCTACTACTCTGGTTTTTCAATCGGCTGGACGTGGGGCTATGGACCCGCTGATGCGGCCGGGAATATCGTGGAGTTGAATCACGTCCATCATATCGGCGTCATGAGCGACGGAGACGGTCCAATCCTCAGCGACCTTGGCGGAATCTATACGCTCGGCAATCATCGCGGAACAATCATCCGAAACAATGTCTTTCGCGACATATCAGCCAGAGTATACGGAGGATGGGGAATCTATTTTGATGAGGGAACAACGGGGCTTCTTGCAGAGAACAATGTCGTCTATCGTACGATCCACGGCGGATTCCACCAGCATTACGGGAGGGAGAACATCGTCCGGAACAATATCTTTGCATTCGGAAAAGAACAGCAAATCCAGCGAACGAGGCCGGAGAAGCACACGAGTTTCGCATTTGAGATGAATATCCTGATATGGAATGATGGAAAAACAATCCAGGGGAATATGCGAGACGGGGATGCCGTATTCGATTGGAACCTCTACTGGCCGATGGCCCGTGAGTTTCGTGTCGATTCGCTCTCATTCGCTCAGTGGCAAGAATTCGGTTTTGACCGGCATTCCAGAGTCGCCGATCCCCTCTTCGTCGACGCAGGGTCCGACAACTTCGATCTGAAGCCGGAATCGCCCGCTCTTGCGCTTGGGTTCAAGCCGATCGATGTGAAGAGAGCCCTCAGCTCCATTCCAGTGAAAGAATCGGGGATCGGTGCGAAGGCATCTCCCCCGCGCCGCCGCTTGCTCTACAACAACGACGGGTCGAATATCCTGATGGCCTATGACACCCTGACGCCGAGACGCGCATATGAGCGAATCGATCCCTTCGCACACACCGGAGTCACGACCTTCATTCACAATGTGAACCCGGGGATGAACATGGGCTATGCGAGCAAGGCAGCTCAGATGTATCACTGGGATCCTCCCCCCGATGCGCCGAGAGAAGCGTGGGGGAAAGTCGGCCTCAACATGAGCAACAACCTCGCTTGGCTCACACGTGATGGAATCGATCCTGTCTCTCTTGTCATGAACCGTGCACGTCTCCGCGGGATGGAGGCGATGCTGACATTCCGGATGAACGAGCTGCACGACGTCGACAAGCCTGCAAGTCCCCTTCTCAGCGCGTTTTGGAAATCTCACCCAGAATACCGCGTCGGCGGATACGAGGGATGGGGCAAGGAGGCGCTCAACTACACCGTTCCAGATGTGCGCGAATACTTTTTTGCCATACTCAAGGAAGTGATCGACCGGTACGATCTGGACGGTCTGGAACTGGATTTTATGCGCTTTCCGTACTATTTCCCGTTCAAGTCCGACTCGATGGAATCATATGCACAGATTATGACACGATTCGTGGAAAGCGTACGACAACTCACGGACAGCATCGGCTCCACACGCGGGAAAAAGATCTTGCTCACAGCACGGGTGCCAACATCGCTCAAAGGTTGTGCTCATCTCGGCGTTGATCCTGCGACATGGTCCCGGAAAGGACTCATGGACTTCCTCACCGTTGCGCCTTTTCTGTCGACGGAGACGGACATACCAGTGAAGGAGTTCAAAGCCGCGTGCGGAGATGTTCCGATTTACACCTGCATCGAATTCACCATCGGAGCGCGCCAGATGACTCGGGAGGAGAAGCGGGCCGCGGCTGCACTCCTCCACCAGGCCGGGTCGGATGGCATCTACCTTTTCAATTATTTCGTCGCGTGGGATGCAGGATTTGAAGCTGATACCGAGGTGCTTGCTGAGCTCGCTAATCCCGAGCTGCTCATCGGCAAGGACAAGCTCTACACGATTGCGATTCCCCGCTATCCTGTACCAGGGGTCAGTCTTCCCGGTCAGGTTCCGGTCAAGTTGAGGAGGGGAGAAGAAAAGTCGGTGATTGTACGAACGTTCGAACCGTCACGGCCGCGGAGCATCATCGTACGGATCGAATGTTCTGACTCACTCATCGCCGGCGATCTCCGGGTCAAGATGAACGGCGTACTCCTCAGCGGCGGCGTGAGGCCATCGTTGCCGCAGATTTTCCCGCAAAAGAGCTGGCCTTCGTTGCCCGTAGAGGAGAAGACGCTGGAGTTTGTTGCTGACCCATCTTTGCTCAAAGACACAAACGAGTTGGCAATTCAGGCCAGCCGGCTGGTGACGGTGGAGTGGGTGTACTTGGGCGTGAGGCACTGAGGAAGAAGAAGCAGAGCGCAGGAAAATCCAGATCCAGCGAACCTTGTTCTGCCTAGAGTGGTTCTTGAAACGGAAAGGGGCTGTCCCGCAACGGCCGACGTCATTCTGAGCGGAGTCCTGAGTGAGCGAAGCGAGTCGAAGGACGAAGCGAACCTGCCCGCCTCGTTGAACATGCAAGGCAGGCGGGGAATCTGCTTTTCCGATTAGATTCTTCGGCCGACTGAGAAGCGTCGGCCCTCAGAATGACATTTGGGGCAGCCCCTTCCTTTTCCACCTCTCGAATCTCTGCAGCAGCGCTTCGCCTATCGCACCAGAAGCATCTTTGCAGATTTGCTGAACGTGCCTGCCATCAACTCGTAGAAATACACGCCGCTTGCAACTTCGCGGCCCTGATTATCCCTGCCGTCCCACACAACCGTTTGCGATCCAGCGGGCCGTTGGCTGTTTATCAGAGTTCTGACGCGCTGACCAACCGCGTTGTACACTGTCAGTTGAACTTGCTCCTGCCGTGGCAGTGCAAACGTGATGGTCGTCGAAGGATTGAACGGATTGGGATAGTTCTGAAGCAATGCATACTCCGCCGCTATAGGTGACTGATCCTGAACTGCAGTGCTCGTACCATTTGACGCACCGCGCGTTCTCTTGTTCACAAGCTGCCAGACTCGCCCATCCGGCACCCTGCTGTAGGATTGCACTGTATCCATGGCAGCGAAGGTCACGCTGTCAATGATGGCTCCCGCCTTGTCTTCCAGCCAGACTGTCTCACCGCCACTCGACAAGCCGAAGCCGCTCGGATCAACACTGGTGCTGATATCTGTCACGACAACAAAAAAACCTTTTGCCGGAATGACCGTGCCGGTCGCGAACGTCATCTTGGGCTTTGTGCCGGCCTGGCCGCCGCTGTCATAGATTTTGTATCCGCTGATGTCGATCTGGGACGAAGTGCTGTTGTGCAACTCAATCCAGTCAGGATCAGTGGGCACACCTCTGGAGTAGATCTCGTTCATCAGAACAAGTGAATTGGAAGAACCGCGGGAGATGGTATTGAGAAGCTTCCAGCCACCCCCGTCAGGCATTCTGCCATACGTTTGCGTGGTGTCCATCGCGGTGAAGGTGATGCTGTCGATGAGAGCACCTGCCGTATTTTCGAGCCACACTGTCTCCCCGCCGCTCGAGAGGCCGAAGCCGCTCGGGTCAACGCTTGTACTGATATCGGTGACGACAACCAGGAAGCTCTTTGCCGGAATGACGGAACCCGTCGGCAACGCCATCTTGGGCTTCGTGCCAGCCTGTCCGCCACTATCATAGATCTTGTAGCCGCTGATATCAAGCTGTGTTGTTGATCCGTTATAGATTTCTATCCAGTCAGGGGCCGTGGGAACCCCGCGGGAGTAGATCTCGTTCATCTTCACCAGTGACGTCTGGGCGATACCCAAGGTACCGATCAGGCACAAAGTAAGAAGCACGAGGAGCAGTAAACGAACTGGTTTCATAAAGACTCCTTTGGAATTGTGAGTAAGCACTGCTCTTTAGTCTGCAATCTGCTGAACTCCGTACCGCACCTATTGACGCTGAGGCTGAAGCCTGGGCAACGATGTACTACTGCGGTCTCTGAAACACATACAGCTTGCCATCAGCATCACAAACAATATAGATTTTGTTCTGCACAATGGTGATCCCCTCACCCTTCGGGAACGGGATGGAGTATTCTGCAAGCACCGTCCCGCTCGTGCTCAGCTTCATGACCTTTCTCGATTCGTCGCTTACGATCCAGAGGCAATTCGTCTGTTCTTCATAGAACACATCGGAAAGATCGATGGCGGCGGTTATTTCCTTCCGGAATAGCTCCTGGCCCTGGTAGTACTCGAGAAGCATCCGTGGCAACTTCTCGTTCAGGATGAACAAATGGTTCCTCTTGTCACGGGCAACCCCTTCCAGGCCATTACTCAAATTTGTGGCAACATTGACCGGGAAGGAGGAGAGCTTAATTCCGTTTGACAAAAAGGAGCTCACCAGCAGGTTCCGTTCTTCGACGACATAGATCGTATCGCAGGCGGCAGAGAGCGCTATTCCTTCAAGATCAGAACCTGAGACGACAAACGATCGCAGAATCCGGCCCGTAAAATCAATCTCATAGATCGTCGAATTGCCATCGGACACCGTCATCAACGAATTGCGTTGAGCGTTGTACGCGAGTCCGGACGGTTCGGGAACGGACGTGTCATAGACAGCAAGCTGGACAAGCGCCGTCACAACCGGAGCGACGATGCCCGCACCCGGTTCCTCTCTCGTGCAGGAGCACGAGAGAAGTCCCAGAACCAACATAACCAGTTTTTTCATGTTCCGATTCTTTCGCGCCGGGTCACTTTCCCGGATTCAGGAACACCAGCCCTCTCGCGCTTCCAACCATTACTTATTCGCAGCACCTCTGGTGATCGTGGACGTCAAAACCCACGTACCGCCGTCGGGTACTCTGCTGTACGATTGCGTGACATCCATAGCCAGAAACGTGACATCTTCGATGACTTTGCCCGAAGCGTCTTCCAGCCACACTTCTTCGCCGGCACTCGATAACCCAAAGCCGCTCGGATCAACCGTGGTCAGAATATCCGTGACGATGACATAGTATCCTTTTGCAGGGATCGTGACACCTGCGGGGATCGACATCTTCGGCTTCGTGCCACCCTGGCCGCCGCCGTCATAGATCTTGTACCCGGTCAGAGTCACCGGAAATGATGACGCGTTGTAGATCTCGACCCAATCTGGATCCGTCGTGACTCCCCGGCTGTAGATCTCGTTGATCTTGATAACCGTCGGCTCGACCACGATCGGTACTATGACGGGCTCAGGTCTTTCACAGGAAACGAACATAAGCGAAGCAATGAAGAAAATGAGAAGCAGGTAGTTTTTCATGATCTCACCCCAGGTCTTATAATGATGCTTGAATTCTTACTTGGACGAACGAGTGGTCATCATTCCCAACGAACTTACCCTTGCTCGTCGCATAATCATCAAGATCGACGAGCGAGTAGTTCAGCTGCAGCTTGATGTTGATGTTGGGATAGTAGTTCAGACCGAACATCATCTGGTTTGACTTGCCGCCCTTGATGCCGGCGTCGAAATCATTGAGATCCAAGATGCTATAGCGGAATGCAAGCTCCAAAGCGCCCCAGGAATTCTTCGGCGATTCGATCGGTCCGACCTCGCCTTCATCGATATAGTAATAGCGCGTTTCACCCGTCAGGGTCCACGTGGCCGTCGCGTAAGCACCGTGGACATCCACGGTTGGCTTGCCGTACCATCGCTTCACTTGAGTGGCCATGTACTCTGCCTGGAGATAGAAGGAGCCGTAGATGCCCATGAGCTCTCCGCCGAACCGGTTGTAGTAGTTGACGCCAGAAATATCGCCGGTGTGCAGGAGCTTCGGATCAAAGACATACGTCTCAGTTCTTGCTTTAATTTCAATAGTGTTCGGAGTCAGATCAGGAACCGCATCGGGAGTCTTGTATGAGCCGGCGACACCAATGTGGAGGTTCTTGCCGTGCTCATTGACGGGCGCGACAGAAAGTCGCAGATTGGTTGAGTACCCCTCATCGGCAGTCCCCTTGTCGATTCTTGTCCCTCCTTCATGGCCAAAGACCCCGACAGTCGCCTGACCATAGTCGGTCCAGTATCGTGCCGCGAGGCCCATTCTGCGACCAAGCGGGATAGCATTTGACACTGCAGACCGTTCCAGGAACGTCAGAAGGCGAGAGCTGTTCAATCTCTCCATTCCGAACGGTTCTTTGAAATTCCCCGCTCTGAATGAGAGGTTGACATCGGGGACTGTGTATTGAACCCACATATCACGCAAATCGAGAACCGCTTCGGCAAAATCAACGTCCATCTCTGCCTGCCAGTCTTTCCAGAGTACGGACTTGAAGGCAAAGGTGAGCCTTCTGAAAATGGTGCCATTGCTCAGAGGATTCTTGTTCTCGAAGTACGCCGCTCCGTCAAGCTGGATACGCGAATCGAACCACCATTGGAAATTGCCGTCTTTGGATTCAAACAAGAGCTTCCCGTTGCGCGCCTCAGCCCCAAGCGGAACACTCTGTGCTCCACCAGGGACCCTTGAATCCTGCGCACTGGCCACCGCAATGCTCACTAGCATTGCCCCGATGACCAACGCTAACTGTGTCTTCCAACGTTTCATCGTTTTGCCCTTTCCTATTTTGCTGGTTGTTCAACTGTGAACAGCTTCATGAGTTCTAGCTTCTTTTGACTCAGTTGCCTGTCAGTGATCTTGTCTCCGGTTGCCAACCACCCGGCCTGATTGTTGAAAACAGACTGCGCGAAGTCGATTTTGTGACGGAACGTGGCGCCATGGTTGAGCCGAATAGACTGATACTGCTCCTGGCTCAATTGCCCATCACTGAGCTGCGACACGACAAGGCTGGTGTCAACCCGGATGCTGTCAATGAGCGAATACTGGAAGATATCAAAAATCTGTTCGTTGGAGAACGGCGCGCGGCTCATCAGCTCGTTCTTGAAGACTCTCTTGTTGTCAAATTGCCTGCCGACCAGGTCCCCGATGCCACTGGTCGGGACTCCAGATTCCCGCAGCCGCGCAATCACCGACTCGGTGACCTCGTAGGGAACAAGGTGGATCACCTTTTGCTCGAACACATTCTGAATGAAGAAGAGCGAGAAGAACGTGATGATCCCTGCACTGACAGGCGCCACCACCCACCCGATGGCGATCTTCCCGAGAACTCTGAAATTAATTGAATGCGGATCTTTTGCCAGACCAACGCCAATGACCGCGCCGATGAAGGCCTGCGTTGTCGACAGTGGAACCAACGGAAACGACGGAAGGCTGAGCGAGACAAGCAAGTTCTCCAACGCCTCCGACGTGAAGAGCGTGAGTACCAGGAACTCGGCGAATACCACGACAAGCCCCGTGAGCGGGGAAATCTTGTAAAGATCATTGCCAACCGTGACCATAACCTTTTCGCCATAGGTGTAGATACCGACTGCGATCGCCACCCCTCCGAGAAGGAACAATTGTTGAGCCCCGGTCATTGTGAAGAGACCTCCTACCTCGAGGTCGGAGAACAATGGCGCAGACGCGAACATCCCCATCACATTGCCAATGTTGTTTGCTCCCAGTGAATAGGAAGCCAACGCACCAACCACGATGAGGCCGAAACGAGTGTACCCGTCAAGTTCGAGAAGATGGATCTTCTGCTTCTGCAACAATCTCTTCACGATCTTGAAGAGAAGGAATCCGAAGAGCGCGGCAGTGAGCGGCGACGCGACCCAGCTGAACAAGACCTTTGACAGCGAGTTTTGATCGGTGGGAGAACCCGTGAAGAGGTTCCAGCCAATGATGGCGCCGATGACCGCCTGCGACGTCGAGACGGGCAGCTGAGCTTTTGTCATCGCTGTCACGGCGATCCCCACCGCCAGGGCAACAGCAAAACTTCCGGCGAGAGCGTTGATGGAGCCCAGATCCGTGAGAGTTCGCGTCGTTCCCGCACCGCTGAAGACAGCGCCAAGGATGACGAAGATTCCCCCTATCACAGCGGCAACCCGGAAGCGGACCATCTTCGAAACCACGGCCGTCCCAAACACGTTCACAGCGTGGTTTGCGCCGAGCGACCAGCCGAGAAAAAGTCCGCTTGTGATAAAAAACCAGACAGTGAGATCCACTGCTATTCAAACCTCTTTATGATCGCGATCGACAGTCTATCGCACACGTCCTCGGATTGCTCCGCAATTCGCTCAATGTGAAACGTGAAATACCTGATGTGAATCTTATAACTGTAATTCTTCTTCGACCGGAAAACCGTTCTCTTGATGCGCTCGGCGATTCCGTTGGTTTCCTTCTTATAGAACTGAACTTTGGTGACAAAATCGCGCACTGCGTCGATGTTCTTGAAGTACGACCGAATGCCGCTCACCGTGTTCTCAAGGCACGAAATTGAACTGTCTGCCAGTTCAAGAAAATCCTGCTTGAGCGCCTTGGCGATGTCAGGTATCTCGACAGAGAATTCGAGCAACGTCTCTGTGGTAATATTGAGCACCTTATCGCAGCTCTCCAGCAACCCGAGGACATCGCCACGGGCTTCAGGAATGAGCGTTCTCGTGTACAGCTTGATCTCGATATTCCTTCGCAGATCATCGGCGCGCTCCTCGATCTTCCGGAGCTCGCTCAGATGGTTCTCAAATTCCTCCGTCTGACCTTCGAGATAGCATTTGATGCCGGTCTTGAAGATCAATCCCCCTTTGATGACCAGGTCGAGATACTCATCGATCTGGGATTCCAGTTCTTTGGTTTTCTTGAAAAGCACGGACATGGGAACCTCGTTGAAGTAAGAAACATGCTACTGACTGCAGCGGAGAACACCAGTGCCGGGTCTCTGCGTCAGAATAATCCGAATACGCCGTTCGGTGTAATACCGAGGAATCTGAACCACGTTTCGCCGGCGACGATGTTCACCACCCAGGCGATTACCATCATGGTCATTCCGAACTTGAATGTATCCGACAGACTATAGTGATCGGTCTCGTAGATCAGCGCCGCCGGTTTGCTGTTGAAGGGGAGAACGTACACATGCTCGATCATGAAAGCGACCGGAAGGGCCAGACTGATGACCGGGAACCCGAACCTGTTCGCGACGCCTATCGCGATCGGAATGAAAATCATCGCGCGCATCGTTTTGGACTCGAACAGGAGAGCGCTGAAGATCATCACGCCGGTCAGCATGAGATACAGAACCCAGAAGGGGGTCTGAGTACCGATGCCCAGATGATCGAAGAAGGCGTTCACGCTGATGGAGGGCAGATCGGTAGCATCCAGACCTGCCCCCAGCGTGTATGCTCCGGCCGAAAAGAGCATCAGATGCCAGGGGATATCCACCTCGTTCCATTGAACGATGCCGTACCGGGGCAGCAGTGCAACGATTGCGCCGACGAACGCAACAGCCGTCGGGCTGATGCCGTGCACACTGTCAGTGGCCCAGAATCCTAAGATCGTCACGAAAATGAGGGCAGACTTGAGTTCCTTCCGGCTCATACGGCCGAGTTTGGCGTATTCCTCCCGGAGCCGGTCCATTCCTCCTTCGATCTGGGGCAGACGCTCGGCGGGTGAAAGAGGGAAAAAGATCTTCATGGCAACGAGATAGCCGATCAGCATCAGGCAGACCACTACCGGGAACATTGCCGCCATCCAGTCCGCGAAATACACACGCCCGCCGAGAGCGCCGCCAATCATGGCGGCGGCGAGCAGATTCGCCCCTGATCCCGTCATGAACCCAGCAGCACCGACATTGATGTTGAGAAGATTCTGCAGAACAATGCTTCTGCCGAAATTATTCCGGTCCTTTCCTCCCTGCGCTCCATAGATGGCGGCGATCACCATGAAGATGGGGAGGAGAATGGCTGCTTTGGCCGTTGTGGCGGAAATGAACGCCGAGAGGATCAGATTGATGACGATGAAGCTCATGAAGATGCTGCTGGCATTCTTCCCGAACCGGAGGATCAGCCACAGGGCAAACCGTTTTGCCAGTCCGGTCGCAACGAGCATGCTTGCGAGCACGAACGACATGATGTTCAGCCACATAACCGGATGGCCAAGCTGCGCATACGCGGTCTTTTCCGAGAGAACCCCGGTCAGGACCAGACTGATGATCACCATCAGCGACGTCAGGTAGTTCGGGATCGCCTGCGTCAACCAGAGGATGATCGATGCGGCGAAGACTGCGAGCATGTATTCATTATTCCGGATGAACTGTTCCGCGCCGACCTTTTGGAAAACCTCCTTTGCGCCTGAGGTGACGACGTCGGAAGACTCGAGGGACTGCAGGAACGGAAGCTTGATGACGAAGGCAAAGAGAACAAATGCGGCCAGAGCGAGAAAGGGACCCGAAAAGGCAAGCCATTTCTCGATAGGCCCTTTTTCACGTTTCGGGAGCCGCTCGATACGGTACTGATGCATATCGAGGGGATCGTGTATCGTCATGGAATTCTCCGTTTGAATGTACCGCTGTCAGCCTGGGGGAGGCAACCTCTCACCAGCGTGTGAAGGGGTTCTTCATCAGCATGGAGTTGTAGTAGCGCGTGTCTCCGGTGACCTCTTCTCCCAGCCATGCAGGTTTCTCAAACGCTTCGGTCTCCGAGCCCAGTTCGATCTCGGCAAGTACGAGTCCCTTGTTGTCTGCGTGGAACTCATCCACCTCAAACGTATGCGGGCCGGCCTTGACGAGATACCGGGTCTTATCGATGACGCCCGGCTCGCAGATCTTCAGCAGTTCTTCGATCTCGTTGACCGGGACTTCTTTTTCCCACTCGAACCGGCTGGCGCCGGAGGCGTTGCCGATGCCCTTGATCGTGATGTACCCTTTGTCGCCCTTGACGCGAACCCGCACGGTCCGCTCGGGAACGGACGAAAGGTATCCCTGCACGATGCGTGTCTGTTTGCTGACAAAGGGTTTGAAGTCGCCCTTCACCAGGAACTTCCGTTCAGTCTCTTTTCCCACGTCCGTTCTCCTTATTTCATCCCTACGAGGTTCTTGAGTCCCCGCAGATAGTTGATATTCGGGAATGCGTCCAGGCCAAGTTCACGGACGGTCTTGATGACCAATGCCGGATCTTCCATTTCGACTGCGGCAGTCTTGATCCACTTGTCTTCAACCTTCACCTCCGCGACCTCCACAATGCAGTTGTTGACGGTGAAGCCGGTTCTCTTCTTCACCACCCTGACCGCTTTCAGCAGCTTCGACGGCTTGATCACTTCATCAAGATACTGCTCGAAGGTGTATTCCGCTCGGTTGAACCTGGGAAGAGCAACTTTGAAACATTTGAAAACCTTTTCGATCTCGGCGACGGGAAGTGGAAATGTTCCCTTCATGATCGGAAGCCAGAGTTCCAATCTGTCTTCATTCACTTGCTGGAGAGTCTTGATGTCCATGAGATTGTCACGGACTTTTGTATTGTCCATGCTCACTTCGGACAGGATGTAGACCTCAGAGCTTTCCCTCGTTTTTCCCTCGGGGAACTTCCTGATGTTCTCCTCAGCTTTTCCGAGGTCGTTGGTAAATGTCCGCCACTCCCAGCGTGGAATGATTTCTTGCATAGGATCTCCTTGGTTTTGTTAGGTGGAATAGGTCTTTTGGTCAATCAATATGCCAGAAAGTCGGGGAGATTTACCCCCGAATCTCGAGGAAAAACAACCTTTCTAAAAAAATGATATATTGGATTGACGATCAACGGTCAGCCTGACGAAAAATCGTCGTCGGCAGAAGCCACGAGCGCTTCGGGGCTTGGAATTTCGTCGGTAACGAACAGTCGGGCTTTGGAACGTTTCTTTATACTCCGAGCGGACATGATCTCACGATACCCCCTTAACCAGATGTCAAAGAAGAAGCTCATTGGCAGTCTTGCCGTAGTACTCTTTGTCGCTCTGGCATTCACGGTTGCCTTCTATCAGTACTCGCTCGACATAGGACGCGAACGCATCATCGTCTCTCCCGGCTCGGCCATCGATTCCACTTCTCGTTCAAAGCCCGTCGTCTATCTGGGAGTCATCTCACGCTATCCGCCAAACATCATCTACCATGGATATCAGCCCATCCTGGATTATTTGACATCGAAGACCCAGTACCGTTTTGAGCTGAAATTAAGCGACGATTACAACCAGGCTGTCCAGATGCTGGTGCGGAAAGAGGTCACCGCTGCATTTCTCGGCTCGTACGTCTATGTCAAGGCACACCAGGACTACGGGATCGTTCCGATCCTGAAGCCGCTCAATGAGAACTTCGAACCGTTTTCGCGCTCCGTCGTCATCACCGGGATTACGAGCAAGGTCTACAGCATCAACGACCTGAAAGGAAAACGGTTAGCCCTCCCTTCCAAGGAATCATTCTCAAGCATCTGGCTCGTCAGGAATGAGTTGCGAAAGCACAACATCGGTGAGCGTGATCTCGCCGAGATACGGAACTTCCCTCATCACCAGAGTGTCATCCACAACGTGACAAAGAACGTGTATGATGTCGGCGTCACACGCGAATACCTCGTGAAGCAACTGATCAACAAGTCCATACGGGTGCTCTTATATTCCGACCCTGTCCCAACGTCACCCATTGTTGTCGCGGCAGATTATCCGAAGGATATTATTCTGGCAATCAAGAACACCCTCCTGGCGATCAATCAGACAAATCCAGAACGGGCGAGCATCACGAAGGGATGGGATATCGAATTCGTCTATGGGTTTGTGGAAGCGGCTGATCACGATTACGATATCATCCGGAGTCTGGGAAGGTAACCGAAGGCACGATGTTCACACTGCGATCAAGCTTAAAGACAAGAATACTTCTGCTCATCGGCTCCGTTGTCATCCTGCTGATGCTGCTCATTTCCTCTGTGCTGCTGCTGAAATGGCGGGAGCTCATCATACAGAAGGAAACCGAGAGTGCAATATCGATTTCGAAGACGTTCTCGGTCACCGTCATCGACGCCATGATTTTCGAGGAGAAGAGCGTTGTCCAGAAAGAGAACATTCTCGACACGTATGTCGACAATTTTATCACCAGCCTGGGCACGGTGCAGTACGTCGCCCTGTTTGACCGCAATGGCGCATCGATTCTTCAGGCAATCCGCCATGGAGAAAGTCGTCCCGATCGGAGCCCCGATCGCGAATTCACTCCGCATGCCGATGAACGGGTGTCCATCCGCCACGATCCCCAGTTCGGATGGGTTCTGGAGGTCAACCTCCCCTTCGTGTTTTCCGGGAAACGCTGGGGCACCGCCGCCATCGGATTCGACGCCCAGCCGATACGGGATGAAATCCGCAGCGTCTTCTTTCTTCTGCTCTTCGCAACAGTCTTCATCACAACGGTCGTCCTCGTCATCCTGTTCTTTTCCATCAACCGTATGACCTCTTCTCTGGAAACGATGGTCAGGGAGATCGACAAGATCGATTTCGTGAGCAATGTTGACATCTCCTTGCCCAGCCAGAACGATGAGATCGGCTTTCTCTATCATCATTTCAGATTGATGATGGATCGCCTCGACAGTTCGAAGAGGGAGCTGGCGCAGGCTCAACGGCAGATCTACCAGGCCGAGAAGCTTGCATCGATCGGAAGGCTCGCGTCCGGGGTGGCCCACCAGGTGAATAATCCCCTGAATGGTATCCGGGCGTGCCTCTATGCGATTCAACAGAACCCCGTTGATGTCACACAGAACCATGAATACCTCGGATTGATCAAGGAGGGAATTTCGAACATCGAGACGGTGGTGAAGAAGCTTCTTGGGTTTGCCCGCCAGCAATCGACCTCCGAAGACGTCATCAACTTGAACGACTCGATCACGAC
>Ga0315297_10000787_pt1 | contig 18782 bp, 17 predicted proteins | sample YL17G15_0_MG_FD_203628 | JGI IMG/M metagenome (GOLD analysis project Ga0315297, IMG submission 203628) | Sediment microbial communities from Yellowstone Lake, YNP, Wyoming, USA - YL17G15_0 | ecosystem: Environmental > Aquatic > Freshwater > Lake > Sediment | place: USA: Wyoming | collected... | reverse complement strand
CATCTATCAGCTCAGGAAGTTTTGCATAGAACGTCGGCTCTCCTGATAATGAAATTGCAAAATGCTTAGGCATTAGTGCATCTGAAAACTTTTTCTTATCTGCCTTCTTACTACCACCAAAACCCTGCAAATACTTAACATGCTCTTTTATGCAACCATCAACTATATCTTTAGGATTGTCTACAGGACCAGTCCACTTTGGGTTCGTAAAACCAATATCACGCCAGCAAAAAAAACAACGATGAGTACAAGTATGCAAAGCAGGAGTCATCTGCACACACTGGTGAGAGTTTATACCATAAAATTTTTGCTTATAACAAAAACTTTGACCCCGTATAGATTTCTTACACCACTCACACACTTTGATAGCGCTATGATTACCAACAAGCCTATAACCCTGATTGTACAAATCCTTCTTCCTCAAATCAGACAATGGCATGACAATAAAAAAGGATATGGAGTTTATAAATATTAACAAAAACCAAAAAACTTAAAAACAATATGTTTTTCTGATCCATCATGCAATTCAAAGACGCGCTGAAGAATCTTGAGAGTTCTAAAGAATTCAAAGAATGGAGAAAAGAAAACAAAGAAGATTACCTGGTGCATGGATTTGCTACACTTGTCAGCTATTACGATGAACCATTCAACTGGCAGATCGGATATTACAACAAAAAAACAGACAAGATAACACCATTTGATGTAGGAGAAAACATCGTCGTAGGAGAACCAAGCGAAGCATTCAAGAAAACAGAAATCATAGAAGAGCTGGATATAAAAAAAGTAACGATACGCCTTGCAGAAGCGCTAAAAAAAGTGGAACAAAAACAAAAAGAAGAATATTCAACACAGACACCGATGAAAATATTCTGTGTAATACAAAACTATGAAAAATACAAAGAAATATGGAACATAACAATAGTCACGATAAAGATGAACACACTAAATATCAAGATTGACCCGATGACAGGAAAAATAAAAGAAGACAAACTATCATCACTGATGAGCTTTTCACAAGAATAAAATTATAGTGTAGATACTATATTTCAAACAAACAAATCATTTAAATACTAGCAAGTTATCAAAAATAGTGTTCTGAGGGGGAAATATGAAAGTAAAAATAATGAGAATAGATTCTGACGTCAAAATACCAAGTTATGCAAATCCAGGAGATGCAGGAATGGATTTTTACTCAGCAGAAAACCTCGTGATAAAATCACACGAAAGAAAAACAGTACGAACAGGAATAAAGATGGCAATACCACCAGGCTATGTAGGCCTGATATGGGACAAGAGCGGACTAGCATCAAAAAAAGGAATAAAAACAATGGCAGGAGTCATAGATGCAGGATACAGAGGAGAAGTAGGAATAGTACTACAAAACTTAGGAAGCGACGAATTCATCGTTGAAAAAAACATGAAGATCGCACAAATGCTCATACAACCAATCCACAGCCCAGAACTAGAAGAGGTTGAGGAGCTGGACGAAACAAAAAGAGGAGATGGAGGATTCGGAAGCTCGGGGAAATGAGGTGTTAATATAAACAAAAAAAGAGGTGCTAGAATGAAAAAAGAGGAAACAAAAACAATCAGCTACAAAGGACAAAAAAACTGCAAAAAACTAGACACCTTCTTCTCAAACAAAAAAGAAGACAAAGAAAAAGAGAAAGAATAAATTATTCTTCATCAATATTTTCTAAATCAGAATCTTGAACAAAATCCTCAAAAACCCTTAACACAGTCTTCTTAGTATCATCAACAGTCAAAGGAGGATTAGTGTCAAGATAAACAACTTTGGTGCCCCTATCCTCAAAAACACCCCTTAACCAATCACTCTCATAAACAAACTTGATCTGCTTCTGAAACTTCAAATTCTCAAAAATAGCATTATCCTTCTTAACCCTCTTATCTAACCTATCCATGACAACCTCAGGATCCACAATCGTAAGAATCAGCAAGTCTGGAGGCTGGTCAAGACAAAACGTATTACCCTCCAAGTTCATCACAAAATCCAAATCCAAACCCTGCAAAGGCTGATAAACTAAAGAAGTCACAACACCCCTTTCCTGAAAAACAAACTTGTCCTGGTTAAGCGCTGGAATAATAATTTTCTGATACAACTCCATCCTATCCTTTGCGTATGCTTCAGCAATCTCCTCAGGAGAAGCACTAGAACCATTCCTAATAAGTTCCTCCCTAACCTTCTTACCCCAACCAGTAAAAGTAGGCTCTGCAGAAATTATGACATCATAATTATCAATATTAGGAAAACCATCAGCCTCTTTCCAATACTCCCTTAAATCAAGAACTTCCAAACCCTTCTTAACAGCCCACTCCTTAAGAGCATCAACAACAACACCCTTGCCAGAACCATCAAGGCCATCAACCATAACAAACTTGTTAACCATAAACCCCACCAAACTATTTTTTATTTAAATACCTTTTCTTTTAACACCACTAACATGCTCAGACAACAATATGGTGAGAAAGAAAAAACCAAGAGCGCACAACAAAATCTCTGAAATAAGAATCAAAGGATCAGGCTCAAACCAAGCAATCCTACCATCAAAAAAAATAGATATCAATGAGTATAGAACAAAACCCGTAGAAACAATAGCTGTAGCAGGAGCAAAAACAAACATGAAAAAACTTTCCAGCCTCATATTATCACCTTATCCTGCTAACATACAAGTGACCTGAAAAATCAGTCAAAACCAAAGGACCACGCTTTACACCAACATTTTTAGCAACAAAATCCTGCAAAGTAGCAAGCGCGAATAAGTTTGGGACGAAAGCTCCTTCACCAGACATAAGCTTTCCATCCTCAGTAACAGTAGCTAAATGATGACTCCTGTATACTACATGAAATTCTAACTTATCATTCCTCACCACTGCCCAAATAAAATCAAGACAAGGAGGACTCTCATTACCCAAATCAGTAACTGGATCCCACAAAGAAATCATAGCCCTCCTAGTATTAGGATGATTTTTCAGAACATTAATCACTTTCTCAACCTGGTTGCCCCACTTCTTAAAGATACGCTCGTGATAAGTGTACGCGAACTCATCAAGCCTTTCACCAACACCATCCATGAACTCCTTCACATACTTCTCAATGTACTGTCTTGAGAAACCATCAGGAATCTTCTCCAAAGCGTCCATTATGGTAATGGTGATAGATCTTGATTCCATAGTAATAATATTCCTCTCATCAACCAAAGTTGAACCATTCTTGAAAACAAACGAAGCAACCTGCTCAATACCATCAGCCAAATTATTAGCCTGGATAGACTGACCAACAGTAGACAAAAGATTCTTTGACTCAAACTTAATATTCCTAGCAGAAGTAGACAAATTGATTATGTAAGGAACTGAAAACCTAGCACCATCATCATACAACCTGTCGTTCTTTATCACCTGAGAATAAAATTCTGTACCCTTTATTTCAACAAAATGTTCTGGCTCCTGAATACAAGCTTTTATGACTTCTTCAATCTTCTTAAAATCTTTTTGATTATTTAGAATTACCAAGTCACACTGCTTCCTAATCCTATCCAAAGCATCAAAAGGAATCTGCTCAAATTTTGGGTTAGGAGCTTTTGAGTTAATTATGATTCCATCCTTATTATAACCATTCTTCCAAAAATTCCTCAAAGAATCAATAAGCAGATGACCATTATCTTCACTATCAAAAACAACAGCAATCAATTTGTTTATGTTAGGATTAGCAAGAATATTAGCAAAAGCATACTTTGCGCCATTAGTTGTCCTCCACAAACCAGTAAGAGCAGCATAATTAGATATCCTCTGAAAGAAACTGCCTATCTCTTTCGGAGGATAATCAGTCTTCCAATTGTAGACAAAAGCGATTGCTATGTTTGAAGAAGGATTACCAGCAACAACATCCTCAGAATTGAAAAGCTGAATCTTCGGAAGATCCTCAGACTCAAAATTTATTTTGATAATATCTTTATTTAGAAAAAAATCTTTGCCGATAACAACAGACCTCATTTTAGTAATAAGGAAACTTCAAACAAAGCTCTTTGATCTCCTGCCTTATTCTCTGCTTTAACTGCACATTGTCCTTATCATTGAAAATATTAACCATCCATTCACCAACTTGTCTCATCTCAGACTCTTTCATACCCCTAGTTGTCAGCACAGGAGTTCCAAGCCTTATACCTGAAGGCCTGAACGGAGTAGAAGGATCATAAGGGATTGTGTTACAATTTGTCACGATGCCTGCTTCTGACAAAGCAGAAGCATACTCCTTACCAACACCAACCTTACCAACAAACTTCGTGTTGATTAAATCTATTAGGATTAAATGATTGTCTGTGCCATCAGAAACAAGCTTAACACCATTACCCATTAAAGTATCAGCAAGCGCTTTAGCATTTTTTACTATCTGGTGCGAGTAAAGCTTGAATTCTGGCTTCATAGCCTCATCAAAACAAACAGCCTTAGCAGCAATAGTGTGCTCGTGCGGTCCTCCTTGTAATCCTGGGAAGACTGCGCTGTCTATCATCTGAGCCATATTCTTTTTAGAATCCTTATGATATCTATCTTTTAATCTATCTTCTATTTTTGAAAGAATAATAGCAGACCTTGGACCTCTTAGTGTTTTGTGCGTAGTTGTTGTAACAACATCAGTGAAAGGTAATGGTGAAGGATGAGCTTCAGAAACACACAAGCCAGCAATGTGAGAGATGTCAGCCATAGAGTATGCTTCCACTTCTTCAGCAATCTCATGAAATTCCTTGAAATTAATAGTCCTAGGATAAGCTGTGTAACCACTCAAGATTAATTTTGGCCTTTCTTTCAATGCTAACTGCCTAATCTTATCCATATCTAAAATTTCAGTATCCTTATCAACACCATACTCTATGAACTTGTAATATTTTCCTGAAAAATTAACAGGAGAGCCATGAGTCAAGTGACCACCATGAGACAAGTTCATACCCAAAATCTTGTCACCTCTCTCTAAGAGAGCGAAATATACAGCCATGTTAGCAGGAGAACCAGAATTAGGTTGGACATTAGCATGCTCTGCACTGAAAAGCGTTTTAGCCCTGTCAATCGCTAACTGCTCTATTTCATCCACAAATCTATTACCTTCATAATACCTTTTGTTAGGATAACCCTCAGCATACTTGTTCATCAAAACAGAACCAGACGCTTCTAATACAGCTCTGCTAGAATAATTCTCAGAAGGAATCATGTTAAGCTCAAACTTCTGCCTATCCAACTCACCATCAATAATACGCTGAACCACCGGATCCTGTTGTCTCAAACTTTGCATAAAAATCGCCTCTTCTAACATCTTCAAGATTTATCAACCATAATATACTTAGCAAGCAAAGGATGCTTTTCAGCAATACAATCAAACATCTGCTGAGCAATCCGTCTATAAGAGATATGACCCATCTTACCGCTTCTCAACTTTATGAAATGATGAAGCTCTCTCAAATTCATAGTGAACAAAGTCCTTTTCTTAAAAGCCAAAGGAATAACGTACTGAGCCTCCTTAGGAAACTGCTTAACAATCTCCTTGTAAGCTTTCACTACCTTATCCATGCATAGTTTGTATTCCTTATCCAAACCAGCCTCAATAACCTCATCAGTAATAGAATAACCATTCTCTACAGTAAAATCCTGATTAGACTGAGTACACATCCTATGCCTCTGGATATCCCTAAAAGCACCATAATCCATCAAAATATCAAAAGTATAAAAGATGTGCTCAAACTCTCTCAAAGGAGCATCAAACTTTTCACGCCTGCTCAAAGATTCATCAATGATCCTTTCCTTATCATCAACAGAAAGAGAGTTTACCAACCTCTTAACCTGAGCATAAGAATGCTTTGAGTAACGATAAAGCAAAGCAGCAACAAGCTTATCCTCAGCCTCAGAATCCCACTCAACCAAGAACGCGCCACCCTTATTATCAGGCTTCAAATCATTCGTCTTCTCAAAAGCAAAACCCTCCAAAACCTTATCAGTCTCAATAAAATAATTGTTTGGATTAGTGTGCTTAACAAGAGTTGGAGTAATACTCAAAGCAGCTTTCTTAACATCCTCACCAATCTCTTTCATCTCCTCCAAAGGATGAGACAAAAGCTTAACGATAGCATGTTCCAACTGCCTAGCATTAACAGTCATGCCAAGATTAGTAAGAACAGAAACAGGCAAGACATAACGAATATTATCCAAAACCTTGTTCTTAATCTGGATTTCATACAAATTACCAGGAATTTCTGGAGCCTTAGGATACTTCTTCTTCAAAAAAGCAGCCATCATAGGAATAAATTCTTGATACTTATCCATTAAAAAGTCAACTGTTTCTTCGTAAAGCCTTCCTAGATCAGATTGCATAAGATTCTTAGGCTTGAAATAACGAGTCTTATCATAAACCTGATACCTTGTTGACTTCTCAGTGTAAGAAGCAAGCCTGTTATCCTCTATAACCTTTGTAGCAAGAATTGAAACATTCTCTACAGCCAACGAAAGAACAGCGTGCTCAGCAACACTACTATGACCATAACCAACAACCCATTTCTCATGAAACTGGCGAGACTTATCAGCATTAAGCTCAGCAGCAATAACATCAAAAGGCTCAGGACTCCTAGAACACTTAGCAAAAGCAACACTGATAACCTCAGGCGGCAAACCATTCAAAGTATAAACACGTCTCTCGTTACCCAAAACAAAAACACCCCCTAACTTATTAAGATTGTAAAATACGAGGTTTAAATAGTTTTAGGTAGTAAAATATATAAATAAACAAGACGAAACAATGAATTGGGGTGTGATAGTTGATAATAGGAATAACCGGAACACTAGGAGCAGGAAAAGGCACTATTGTAGAATACCTGAAAGGAAAAGGATTTAATCATTACTCTGTCAGGAAATATTTAACAGAAGAGATAAAAAGAAGAGGACTTCCAGTAAACAGAGACAGCATGGTCCTTGTAGGAAATGATCTTAGAGCAAAGAATTCTCCAAGTTATATTGTAGAACAACTTTATGAAAAAGCAAGAAAAGAAGGAAAAAACTGCATAATAGAAAGCTTGCGAACAATAGGAGAAGTAGAAGGACTAAAGAAAAAAGGAAAGTTTTTTCTTTTTGCTGTTGATGCAGAACCAAAAACAAGATATGAACGAGCAGTTGGAAGAGGATCTGAAACAGACAAAGTATCATATGAAACATTCTTAGAAAACGAAAAAAGAGAGATGAATTCGAACGACCCAAACAAACAGAACATCAGTGCGTGCATGAAAATGGCAGACTTCAAAATAAACAATTCAGGAACAATAAAAGAATTACACAATAAAATTGAAGAGATACTAAAAAAACTTAATTAACTTCTCCTTTGATGTAAGACCTGTAATTATTCTTGTCTGTTTCTTTGTAAGTTTGTTGAAAAACTTTACCACTTCAAGATTTGCCTTACCTTTTTCAGGCTCTGCTTTTATGTTAACCCTCAAAGCTTGCCTTTCTTCATCATAACTTACCAATTCATTCTTTCTAGAATTAGGCTTAACTATTATCTTCAAAGAATTATTTTTGATGTAGTTGTCAACATCCATCTTAACTATAATCACGCCAGATATGCTTGCACTTAGTACATTTCATAAACTTTGTCGGAGGTTCATCAGCAGCTCTAGTCTGAATCTCCCAAAAATAAGCCTCATCATTATGACATTTAGGACATTCTGCTTTAGTAATAGGATCAACCTCATTATCCCTATCAACAACCTCAACATCCTTACCAGTCTTCTTAACTTGCTCTGAAACATTCACATCTCCAAAATCACTAGACTTGTAACCACAAGAGCACACAACCAACTTCTTATTACCATCCCGTTTAGGCATCAAAATCGCCTTACACTTAGGACAAAACTGCATACAAATTCACCCCATCAAAATGCAATAACAAAGCTTATCAATTTGACAAACCAAATCTTTATGTAACCAAGCAAAGGAATCCTCACAACAGCCTTCCCAATATACTTATCCTCAGGAATGCTCTGCTCAAAAAAATAACTCTGATCATTATGATCACCCTTAGTCTTAAGATAAACAACACCATCAACCTCAGACTTCTTAACAACCCTATGAATAATCGGATCAGGCCTGTTAGCAGTAAACACAATAATCTGACCAACCTCAATATCCTTAACCTTAGAACCATACAAAACCATTATGTCACCCGTATTGAAACCATTCCTGAAAGGAAAACCCTTAAAATCATCTTTAGAAACATTGTTATTATTGTACCAACTACCACAAACACTCCACCAACCCTCAAAAGAAGACTTATAATTTAAAGGTTCATTACCACAAACAATATTATTACTATCCAACCCATGCTCCATAGAACCAGAAACAACAGCAACAATAGGATGAGAAGTAGACAACGCAAAACCCAACCCTGGATAAACAATGAATTTTATAATCACGAAAGCTAGCACAATATTAACTAACCAACTCCAGATAGACTCATCCTCCCAAATAAAATGCCAAGTCTTCCTCAAAACACCCTTAAACTTCTTTTTATCCATAAACCAAGCAAATATAAGAAAAGTATTAAAAAGCTTTTGTTTTTTAAACCTACCAATATGGACTTTTGTGCCAAATGGTTACGCCCATTTGATATGCAAAGTGCAGCGTAAAGCTGCACAACGTGGCACACAGAAGAAATGAAAGCCACTAAAAGTGATTGAAATGGACTTTTGTGCTAAATGCGGACGGAAAGTGAAAACCAAAGAAGGACTTTGCGATAAATGCTATGCTGAAGAAAATCCTAACCTCATCAGCTTCAAAGATGTAAAACTAAGCATATGCCAGAACTGCAATAAAGCACTAATAAGACACCAATGGATAAGATTCAATTCCCTAAAAGATGCAATAAGAAGAGTAGTACTTGAAAACGTGAAAGGAACAAAAAAGCTTATCGTTAACCCAATAATTGATGAAACACAAAAAAGTGAAAAAGTAAAAGGAAAAATACACATAACAGTACAAGGAATAGAAGAAGAATACTTGATACCATATGAAATAAATTATGTCCTATGCCCTAATTGCGCAAAAGAAAAAAGAGAATACTTCGAAGGAGTACTACAATTAAGAGAAGTAAACAAAGAAGTGATTGATTTCTGCCTAGACGACATAAAAAGATTATCACACAAAGGAGGAATCTTCTTCTCAAAAATAGAAGAAGTAAGAAATGGCTTAGACTTATACTGCAGCTCAAACAAATACTTACAACACATAGGAAAAACATTGAAGAAAAAATTCAAAGGAGAACTGAAAACAACAGCACGACTATTCTCAAAAAACAGACAAACAAGCAAAGACGTCTACAGAGTCACGGTTTTGTTCAAACTAAAAAAACAAGATCCTGAAAACTAAACAACACTCTTATCTAAACTCCCACTTTTTTTAGCACCAGGCAAAAACTTTCTCAACAACCAAACAAAAAACAATAGTAAACAATACGATATCATTAAGTCAATAAAAACCCACCAAGTAAGCTTCAAAATACCATGACCCCAAAGAACAACAACACAAGAGAAAAAATAGATAGGAGAAGGAGAAGCAAGAATATAAGTCAATTTAGAAGAAAACTTGTGCGCAAAAGAGATGTAAATAATAAAAGAACCGTAAAACAAAAATGAAAGAATTATTAAAAACCTAAACAAGAAATTAACAGGAGGATTCTCCCACAAAAACCTCATACTATCAACACTAACCCAGACAAGAGACATACCATTACCTAAAGCAGTATTCCAACCCAATTGCTCAGTCTTGTAAGTGCCAAAATAAAACTCTAAAACCAGCCAGAAAAAAATTAACGGAGCTAACAACCACCAAATACTAGGCTGAGAAAACAAAGAACCAAGAATCTCAGCAAAAGCAAGCAACAACTGCTCAAAAAAATAATACATCAAAACACCTCACTAAATTCTTTATGCCCATTAATAACATTAGTTAATAAAGTTTTGCAAAAACAAAGGTTTACAAAACCAACAAATTTAAATATTACTTAGTACTTAATTGTAATATTAATACATATTAAGTAATACTAACTGCAGAAATGTTTAAATATTACTTAATATGTAATAGTATTACGGAGTAATATTTGATGAAGGAAAGAATAACTGTAACCATAGATGATGACCTTCTAAAATGGATAGATAAAAATATAGAAACAAAAGTCTTCGCTAACAGAAGCCATGCATTTGAATTCTTAGTAAAACAAAAAATTTTGGAGGACAAAAAATGAAGTGGGACACTCCAAAAATAATTGCAGCAACACTATTTGTAATAGTTCTCGCAGCAATAGGAGTTGCCACAATTCCTAACCCAGGACACCCAGCAAGCCAGACAGGAGGAGAAAACGATGCAGATAGAACATTCTGGGGAACATTCCTGGAAAAATTTACCTTTCCTGGATTATTAGATATTCATAATAATATGTCTGTCAACGGATCAACATTTTTTGTTGATGCAAGCAATGGAAGAATAGGACTTGGTACTACAAATCCTAACGTAACACTTCACATTTTTGCAACAGATGCAGTAATATTACCTGTAGGAAACACGTCACAAAGACCAACACCTCAACCAGGAATGGTAAGATACAACAACGAACAAAAAGCCTTTGAAGGATATGGAGTAGCATGGGCGCCAGTAGGCGGAGTAAAAGACGTAGACCAAGACACATATATTGTTCCTGAAACAAACCCAACAGATGATAATGATACACTAATGTTCTACACTAATGGAACAGAAAAAATGAGAATAAACCCAAACGGAAATATGAATTTAGTAAATAATATGACAGCAAATTATTACTTTGGAGATGGATCAACACTAACACGAGTAGTAGGAGTATATTTCAACAAAACCTCAACAACTTACAATGGAAACATAACATTAGGAGGATTAACAGGATACTCAGTAACCAATAATATTTGCAACCAACAATTCCCAGGATCACACATGTGCACACAAGATGAAGTAATAAACACAATATACAAAATGAACATTTCACAGATGATTACATGGACAGGTCAAGCATGGGTAAATTCTGGAGGACCAAAATACGCACCAGCACCAACACCAGCAAACGACTGCAACGGCTGGAAAGACAGCACAACGGCTTTCATAGGAAACTTTTGGGAATTCAACCAAAACAACGGCGGAAGAGGAGGAGCAGCACAGTGTAATAGCAACTTAGCAATAGCATGCTGCAAACCAACAAACGGATAAAATGAGAACCACAAAAACAAACAAAAAAATAGCATTAACAATCTTATTAGTGATCTCCTTAGTTATAATAATTGATAATGTAAACGCAGCAGACCCAGCAGGATCATGCGTAGGATCAGGAAGATATTACAGTGGATCAAGCTGCTGGGTAAAAGATGCAAATGATTGCCCAACACAAGTAAACAGCATTGACTGCATAGGAAGTGTAGTATGTGGTTTAACTACATTCCCAACAGGAGCACCATACTGTGAACCACCAGCAAGCATAACACTACCCTCAAGTTGGAGTCCAGCAGACCAAGTAAACTCCTGGCCAGGAAACCCAGGATATATACTAGACTGTTACAGAAACCTAACAACACCAGCACCAAGATGTAAACCATGGGTATGTCAACAAAACACCACATGCCTAAATTTCCCAATTTATAGATTAACAAATTGTACAGGAGCATACACAACACAATGCAACGGACCATGCATAACAAACAGATATGATTGTACAACACAAACTTATGGAGACCTAAATCCTGCAACGTGTGACGTTTTAGCCACAGACCAAAATAATAACTTATGTCACAATAATTTCAACAATTTTGTAAACAGTGGCTGCGCATGCCAGTGCGACACGAACTATGTATCATGCGCAAACAATGTCGGAGGAATGAACTCAACAGACGATGCAAACGGATGCGAAACAACTGGAATAGCTAATAATTGCATAGGATTTGGAGCAGGAGGAAACAATTACTTAACCCAAGGCTGTGTCTGCACATGTGACAATACTTATGCATCATGCACAGGTAATGATAACCCATCCACACCATATGATGCAAACGGATGCGAAAATCTAACTGGAACATCAACTAATTGTATAGGAAACGATGTATCAGACAATAACTACCTAATTGCTAACTCGTGTAATTGCCAGTGCGACAGTGAATTTGCATCATGCGGTTCATCAGGAGCAAATAGTAAGTTTGACGCAGATGGTTGCGAAGACACAATCAACACTATTACATCCCCATGTGAGAAACCAGCATACGGATCAGCAAACGCATCATGGCACACAGTATACACAGATATTGCATGCGCATGCGGATGCCAAACAAGCCCATTAATATATTTAGATTATAATAACGCAACAAACGGAGGAGACAGTTATGACGGATGCGAAATCTACGTAGGAGAACCATGCACATCAGACGCAAGCATACCTGGAGTATGCGCAAACACACTGAACGGACGACCACTAGGAAATGGAGTAACAGCAGCAGGAAAAAGATGCAACTGCACAGAAACCACACCAGAATACTTCAGAACAAGCGTCAAAGCACAATACAACAGCCCAATACCTTTACTATGGGGACAACAAAACGGAACAGGACCATTAATGAGCCTTGGCAACAAAAGCGGGACTATGTTCAACATAACAAACGGAGCATGCCTGCAATTTCGTGACGGAACACTACAATGCAGCAGCGGATCAGGAAGCGGAACAGCACTATGGACAGAAAACGGAGATAATATTTATTCCACAAAAATAGGAAATGTAGGAATAGGAACAACAAATCCTTTGACAAAACTTTACGTCAACGGAACAACAACAATAATCGGAAACCTAAACGTAACAGGAGCAAGCTACTTTGGAGCACAAAGCTTCACCAACATTGACACATCAGGAAACTTATTAGTCGGAGGAGACGTACTATTCGTGAACTCAACATCAAAACAAGTAGGAATAGGAACAACAAACCCAGTAACAAAACTAACAATAGGATCAATGACAGACACCACCTCCCAAATGACACTACAAGGCGAATACAAAAATGGTGCTCCTTTTAACAACAGTAACATCTTCAATTTCAGACACGGAGGATTTGACAGAATACGATTAACAACAATACAAAAAACAGTGGCATCAAACGACTTCGACCTAAAAATCCAAGCAATCAATTCCTCAGTAGACGGATACAACGACCTACTAACAATAAAAGGAATAAACGGAAACGTAGGAATAGGAACAACAGACCCAACTGCATTATTGCACCTAAATACTGCTAACGGAACCGGTTTAGCTTTAAACTTACAAAGCGGACACTCTAATTCAGTCTCAACAACAGCCATCAATTTTATGAGACGTGATGGATTAGTGGTCTGGCAAATAGGTTCGAATCAAGCTGTCGGCACAGGATTTGAGATAAATACAGGTAATGGAATAAATAATAGATTCTATATTGATACAAGCGGCAAAGTCGGAATAGGCACTTCGAATCCTGCTACCATGTTTCAGGTTGGAGCTATAACTGATGGTTCTGCAGTGATTGATAATGCTCAGACTGCCATGTTTAGGGGAGGGTTCTCATTATTTGGCGCGAATAGAACTCAATATCCTTATTCAGCACTTTTCACTATAGATAGCGCTGATTTGTTCATCTATTCAAACCAGTATTATGATGGCACAAACAAGTTGTATGACCCGAACAGAGCGCCTGCTCTTATCCAAATGGTTTCAAACAATGCTGATAGTTATATCAAATTTGGAACTAAGAACGCGAACTCTGCAGTTCCGAATGAAGCGATGAGGATTGACAAGAATGGCAACGTCGGAATTGGCACTGCAAGTCCATCAACAAAACTTGATGTGAATGGAAGCATTGCACAAGAATATCCAGGCGCTACTTTGACTTTGCGAAACGGAGAAGAAGCCATAGGAAGCGGAGCATTGATTTTGACCAGTAATACTTCTTACATGAACTTGCAATCAGCAGGTAATTTTCTCATCACACAAAATTCTGTAACCCCATTTGTTAGTGAAAAAATTGGAGCTGTGGCAAATACTTTATATCTTAAACAAGGAAACGTCGGCATCGGCACGAACAATCCTTCAGGCATCAATTCTAACCCAGCTATCAAATTAGTCATTAATGGTTCAAAAAACGTTGGCGAATTCGAGAATAGAAGCATGTTAGCAGTTATTGATTTTAATCAAGCTGTTGGTTCTGGAGGCAACATTGCTTTTGGTGCACAATCCTCTTCTTCAGGTGCTATAAGTCTAGGCGCTATGATTGGAATGGAACGCATGAACGCTAGCGATTGGATGTATCCTGCTGACATGGTGTTTTATACTCACCCACAAAGTTCTGATCTTTATGAAAGAATGAGAATCAGTGCTAACGGTTATGTAAGTATAGGAACAAATATTTCTCGAGAGAAGTTAGAGATTGGTGGTAACTTTCCTAGGTTGAGATTGGATTATCACAGTAATAATTATCCTGATAGTTATTATGCTTTGTTATCTCACGAGGGTGCTGGTGATAGTGATTATGGTAAACGTGGTTTGCTTATTCAATCTGCTGGCGCTAGTGGTGGTGGTTCTATTAATTTTAGGACTTCTACTATTGCTAACGGTAGTGACATGGCTACTGTAATGACTGTTAGGGATAATGGCAAAGTAGGTATTGGCACGACTAATCCCGGGAATTTGTTGCAGGTAAATTCTGGTGCTGCTCCTTCAGTTTCTCAGTTTAGGGTGACTGCGAACGGAGCTGGAAGTATTTCTGCTCTTACTTATGCTACTGATAATTCTGCCTTAACTTTTGATGCTGATTATAATTCTTCCACGTGGATTGCTAGAAGCACTAGCGCGTTTAGGATTCAGAAAGGTACGGGAATGATTTATCTTAGTGGGGATACAGGCTTAACAGTTGGTAATAGTTATTCTCCATCTGCAGCAAAGATGGTTATGAATTTGAGCAATGGTAATATCGGTATTGGCACGTCTGTTCCTAGTGCTTCTTTGCATGTGGAGAATCCTGGAGCTAATGATACTCAAGTGATTATTTCAACTGATCAGAACTCAAACATGTCTTCTTTGTGGTTGAGTCATGATAGTGCGCAACAAGGTGGTTTGAAATTATTCAGTGACAAATCGAATAATGTTAGTGGAATTACTGTTGGGAATAACCCTTATTTTCCATTTGTGATAAACATGCGTAATGCAGGTGGAATAATTGAAAGATTCAGAATAGATAAGGACGGCAATGTCGGTATTGGCACGACTAATCCAACTTCTATTTTGCACATCATTAGTTCTAATCCTATTATTAGGTTGGAGAGGAATAATGTTGGGCATGTATATCTTGATTTTAAGAATCCTGGAAATTCGGATAATGATGATATTGGTAAAATAACTTTTTACCAAAACGATAGCACTAATGTTGAGACAGCTTTTGCTTGGATTAATGGTGGTTCAGTTAATGCTACTAATGGTGCTGAGAGTGGCGTTATAACATTTGGTAACATGGTTGGTGGTTCTCAGACTGATGTTGCTGTAATTAAAGAAGGAAAAGTTGGTATTGGCACATCGAGTCCTGATAAGGATTTGGTTATAGCGAACACTGTTGGTGCTGATGTTCCTCAGATTAAGATGACTGGTGCTTCTGGTAAGAATCTTGCTGTTCTTGGTGATGGTACTGGTAGTGTTACTCCTAATGGTTTGCTTGAGTTGTATAATGATAATGTTTCAGCTGTTAGATTGTTTGCTGTTGGTACTCTTCCATCTTATATTAATGCAGGTAACGTTGGTATTGGCACGACAAACCCAACACAAAAACTAACAGTAGTAGGAGACCTAAACGTCACAGGACAAGCATTTATAGGAACACAAACATTCACAAACATAGAAGCAGACGGAGACCTAACAGTAGGAAAAAATGCTAACGTCACAGGAAACATAACAGCAACGTATTTCATAGGAGACGGAAGCAAACTGACTAGAATAGGAGCAAAGTTTGTAGGAAAAACATCAAGCAGCTACAATGGATTAATAACTGGAGGAGGAAAAGCAGGATATGAAGCAACAAACTATTTATGCAACTCCAATTACACAGGATCACACCTTTGCACACAAGACGAACTAATCAACACAATATATATACTAAACATAACACAACTACCCTGGACTGGAACAGCATGGGTTAATGCAGGAGGCGCAAAATACGCACCAGCAACAACACCAGTAGATGACTGTGCAGGATGGAGCAGCTCATCATCATACGCACTAGGAAATTTCTGGATATTCAACAACGCAACAGGAGGAGGAATGGGAGCAGCAACACCATGCGATCAAACAAAACCATTAGCATGCTGCAAATAAAAAAATGAAAAACCTAACAAAAATATTAATGCTCACAATCATGCTCGCCCTAGCTGCAGGAATCGCGAACGCAGCAATGTGGGTAAAAAACGCAAACAACTGCCCAGACGTCTACCAATCAGTCAACTGCGTACCAAACAAAGTATGCGGATACGACACAATAACACACTGCGCAGACCCAGCAACAACAAACGCATCAATACCAGGAACAGTAAACACAGACAGCGCACAATACAACAGCAGCCTAACAGGAGGATATGTTTTGGATTGCGTAAAAAACGCAGCAACATGCACACCATGGGTATGCCAAAGAGACGACACATGCTACAACACAGTACACAGAGCAACAACATGCACAGGAGGAACAACAACATTCACGTGCAGCGCAACATGCGTATCAGGATATGAAGCATGCGACGGATCAACAACAGACGGAGACGGATGCGAAATACTAGACGGAGAAGGAAACTCAGACTGCATAGGAAGCATACCAGCACACAACAACTACTTATCAACAGGATGCTTTTGCAACTGCAACGCAGCCAACCAAGCATGCAACAATGGACAAGTGAGAAATGATACAGACGGATGCGAAATCACAACAGGATCATCACCATACCCAAACTCAAGCAGCCAATACCCTAATGCAGTATATGGGGCAGCATGCTCATTCTCATGCCAAAGCGCAAGCTACAACAACTGCGACGGAAACCAACTAAACGGATGCGAAATATTCAACACAGAAGCATGCACAGTAACCTCAAATGGAGGAGCAGGAACATGCACGGGATGCGGAGCAACAGGAACAGACATCAACGGAAACAGCTGCGCATGCCAACAAGAACCGGTAAAAACATTTTACACAAGCACTTACGTAAATTACACATCAACAAAACCATTACTTTACGGACAACAACTAGGAACAGGACAACTGCTTAACTTAAGCAACGGAAGCAGCGTATCATTCGCAATAACAAACGGAGCATGCCTACAATTCAAAGACGGAACAACAATGTGCTCATCAGGAACAACAGGAGGAGCATCACTCTGGACACAAACAGGAAACAACATATCTAATACGAATTCTGGAAACGTAGGAATAGGAACAACAAACCCACAAACAAAACTTCATGTCAATAGTTCAGGAACCACTGCAATACAAATAGAAGGAGGAGCAGGTGCAGAACCATTCATACAATTCACACAAAATGGAGTAAACAAAAATTATATCCAATACAGAAACGCAGGATACACAGAATACTACGGAAACGCATCCTTTATAGTAGGCAATGTAGGAATAGGAACAAGCACACCTACTTACAAATTTGAAATATATGGCTCAGCAGGTTCTGGAGGAGTTGCACGAATTGGTTCCCAAGATTATGGTTCAACAACAGTACTGAGTGTTGCACCAGGCAACGTCTTCTTTGACGCTGCAGGAATTGTCGGAGGAAGAATGACAATTAATGGAACAACAGGAAACGTAGGAATAGGAACAACGAGTCCAGGAAATAAATTATCTCTTTCATTAAGTCCAAATGATTTTACTAAAGGGATTGATTTTGTTGATGTGAATGGTCAATATCCGGCGAGAATAAACTATGGTAGTGCCGGAGGACTTGCTTCTGGATGGGGGTTAGATTTTCAAGTACCAACCGGAGCTACAACAGTCACTACTCCATTATCTATAAGAGGAAACGGCAACGTTGGAATTGGCACAACCAATCCTTCAGTAAAATTATATGTGAATGATACCAGTACCAGTTCGCAAATAATTGTGGATACTTCTGGAGCAAGAGGTTCTTCAATTAATTTTAGAAAAAGCGGATCAAGTTATGGTACAGTTGGAATGGCGGGACAAGTAGAAGGTAATTCTGATAATAATATGAGTCTATTTGCTGAGACAGGTAATGGAATTAAATTTTATACTGGCGGTTCTGGAACTGCTAAAGGGATATGGGATACTAATGGCAACGTCGGCATCGGCACGACAAGTCCTGCAGCAAAGTTACAAGTGGAAGCAGGCAATATTTATATCAAAGACCCCAGTGACTCCACTGTTAGATCAATATATTTTGTTCCATCAGACAATAGCGGAAGAAATTATATCAGCGGATACCAAACAGGCACACCAGCTAATGATTATCTACAAATAGGAACTATGTATGGTTCTGTAAGGATCAACACCAATGCAGGCGAAATAGTCCGAGTCACAGCAGGCGGCAACGTAGGAATAGGAACAACAACACCAAGTACAAAACTACATGTAAGCGGCGGAAACGCATTATTTGATAATGTAGCAATAGGCAGCGGAGCAGATGTTAATAGTGGATTAAGAATTGTAGCACCA
>Ga0315297_10000786_pt1 | contig 18804 bp, 17 predicted proteins | sample YL17G15_0_MG_FD_203628 | JGI IMG/M metagenome (GOLD analysis project Ga0315297, IMG submission 203628) | Sediment microbial communities from Yellowstone Lake, YNP, Wyoming, USA - YL17G15_0 | ecosystem: Environmental > Aquatic > Freshwater > Lake > Sediment | place: USA: Wyoming | collected... | reverse complement strand
TCCCCAGGGGGCCGGGGGCGATTCCGGTGCCGAAGAGCGCCTTGGATGGACACAACGAAAGCAACGACGCTTGCTACCCACACAAGATGGAAGAGAACCATTTTTTCTTAATAGGACATATTTGCAGGGCCGGCTTATTCTGAGCTGGCTTACGTTTAAAAGCCTCACGTTCAGGCAAATTTCCTATTGTTCGCTACGGCTTTGGCCCGATCCCTTTGGAAAAAGCGATAGGAAATGAGGGCCCATGCTTGGGGCTCTCCAGTCTCCTTTGGCTTCCCTCTCAAAGCATCCCGGAACATGCTTTTAGGACGCATAGGGGGAGGGCGAAGCGACCATGAAGGGGTTTTAGCCTTGACGAGTCGGCCTCAGAGGGAACCCATGCCTGGCGGGGCGCCGAGCATGTACCGAGCTTAGGCAACTCTAGGTAAAAGCCCGAGATGAAAGCTACAACGGGATAGAATCCCAAGAATAAACGTGCGAGATGCGCAGGCGCCGAGGAGGACGGCGCTCGGAAAAGCGTTAAGAAACCCCGGAGGGAGCAAGCCCTGCCCCGAGCGTCCAAAAAGGCGGGATGCTTCCCGCTAAAACGCTTCGTTGGCAGTAAAATACAGGCCCGGCGACCCCAGGCTGATCTGCCGCCGGCGCGGCTGATTATGTCTTGGACTCTTTCTGAAGATAAATCGACGAGTTTTTTTTGTTCCGCGTGGGTGTTGTCGTCCATCGCTCACCGTCAAAATAGACAACGCCCTTGGCCAGGGAATCAGCCAGGGCTTGTTCGTCCAGGCGGCCCGGCGGGATCTTGCCCTCCTCCTGGTATTTCCTGTACTTTTCGCGGAACGCATCCGAAACGGCAACGGAATCGATTTCCATCCGGGCGTTCAATTCAAAAATGATCCGGCTCAAAAAGGGGATGGCCATGATCCTGTTATTTTTCATGTTGTCGATGTAGGATATGACCTCGCGGGGGCCGAATTCCAGTTGATCGACGATCGTCCTGGGAAAAAGAATGTAGAACAGCTCAGCCCCCGGCTTGAGCCCGGCGCATCGATAATCCCCGGTCTGTGGAGAGCCTCCCCAGACAAAATCGGTGTCGAGGACGGCCAGAAAGCCTTTGCCGTACTCGTTGTTCGTGCCGGCCAATATCAGCGCCGGGATTCCATCGCTGTCGATGTCGAGCAGGGCGTAGTCGGAGAAGCGGCCCGAGTTCCAGTATTCCCCCAGCGTCTCTCCTTTTGGAGATAAAATAGCGATGTAACTCGGATAGTTGGGTTTATGGCGGGCCAGAATCAAAATTTTATTTGGGGCGGACGGGCTCGCATTCAAGACGTCCACGGCATCCAATGCGTAGTCGGCCGAAAAGTTTCTGGTCCCGAACAACATTTCGCGCCCGGGCTCATAGGTCCAGAGTTTTCGGCCTTGACCGTCGAAACAGAGAAGCTCCGACTGCGGATCGTCATCCAGAGTCCTGATTATGAATAGGACCTCGGTCCGGCCGTCGCCGTTAATGTCTTTGATCTTGAGCCAGGGTAACAAGCGCTCGTTATTGCCGTAGCCCTTCCGGCAGGGGAAATGCGTCCTGTAGCCGGCGTCGCTAACGAGACTGGCCAATTTTGTATCGTAACGCCAAAGTTCCGTGCCCTTTTTGTTGACGGCAATGAACTCGGATCGTTCGATTCTAAAATCGTAGGGCTGCGCCACTTCCAAACCCGTGGACTTCCCCAGGAGCTTCCATAGACCAAAAAGAACCAGAGCGACAGCTCCAAGAGCTGCCAGGGCCCAAGGGAGCTTTTTGGCGAGTCGGGCGAAGGCCGGGGACGAATGATCGTGCCCCGGAGTTTTTTTTTCTTCCCGTCGCTTGAGCCATTCGTCAAGCTCTTCTTTGTAGGCAAATACAAGGGATTTGGAGGGCCGGCTGCCGGCCCTGTGCACCGGCAGGCCGTATTTTCGTTCCCACCTCAGGCATGTGCGTTCATCGCAGCCCAGGTAGGCGGAGATTTCCTTCCAGGAGCTGAAAGGTTTCTCTTTGAGGCTGTTCTCTTTCATTTAGGCATGTCGTTTTATATGCGATTTTGGCCCGGCCGTCAAGTCCGCGGCGGAAGCCCGGAGAGGGGCATAGATACCGATTTGAGGCGACAAGAACCGACAAGACACGACAGGATCGCCAAATCTATTGACTCTACAAGGCAAATGGTGAAAGTTGGTTACGAAGGTGGGCGATTCCCTTAAAGGAAGGGAGAAGGTAGGTCTCAGCAAAAGGGGGGTTGTGCTCCAATCCCAAGATGTCGAAACCGACAGAACTAATTTTTTCTTATTTGATCAAAGCGTCAACGCCTAGCACTTTGCCGCGATTGACTTTGTGTTCCCTCTAAATAGACTGTTTTCCCATCCAGCCTCAAAAAATAAGAAAAAGAAATGAACTGGATTAGGACTTGCGGGGCAGGGAAGTCTTATAGACTTCCCTGTTCCGGCGGAATCCTACCAGGACGACATAAACAAGGGCTCGTTTGTCTTCGATCGCATAAATGACCCGATACTCGCCGACACGCAGTTTCCAATAGCCCTTGAGGTCGCCGCGAAGAGGTTGACCGAACTCCTTAGGTTTGGAGGTCAACTTCTGTCTAATGGCCTTGATGATCCGTTTTCGGTCGGCCGGGTCGATCTTCTTGAAGTCCTTGTCGAAGACGAGCTCATCGATAACGACCCGATAGGTCACCGTAAGCCCACCTTCTTTTCCGCTTCTTCCAGGGTGACGGCTTTTTTGCCTTTTCGTTCGGCCCTTTGCTTCGCGAGTTGACCGAGGACATGATCTTCAAAGGCGTTGATCGTCTCTTCCATCTTCTTGAATTCTTTGTAGTCGAGAATGACGCCCACGGGCTTGTTCCTCTTGGTCAAGACGACCTTGTTTGTTTTGATCTCTTCTAAAATATCTTTCATCACTTTCCTCAACTCCGAGACTCCCACCAGAGTTGTTTTCTCTTCGACCTTCAGCATGGCCCGCTCCTAATTGTACAAATTTATGTGCTCTTGAATTATACAATTAAAATATACAATTAAGAACGACTCCGGTCAAGAGGCCGGCCTGGTTTTCACTGTAAGTAGACGCCGTGGCCGGCAACCGTTCTCATAAGGGCCAGCGAAAAATTACTTTCCCCCTTGACAAACGGCCGTCCGGGGCTTATCTTATGAATGGTGAACAAAATGGTGAACAGAATAAACAAAGAATTGACGGGCCGCCAGGCCGGCGTCCTGCGGGCCCTGGAGGACTTCGTCCTCAAATACGGCCACGCCCCGACCATCCGGCGGCTGGCCGAAAGCCTTGGCATCCGGAGCCCCTCGGCCGCCTTCAAGCACGTCCTGAGCCTGGAGCGCAAAGGCTGCCTCACGAGAGACGGCGGCGAGCTGCGGCTCTCCGGCCGGCCTTCGGCCGTGGAGCGCCAGGTCCGGGTGCCCCTGCTCGGCCCGGTCCCGGCCGGCTCGCCGAAAGAAATTTTCGACCTTCCGGGCGAGGCCGTGGACGTGCCGGAGTGGATGGTCGGCCGGCGGACGGGCAACGTCTTCTGTCTCCGCGTCGAGGGCAAGAGCATGATCGACGCCTACATCGACGACGGCGACCGGGTGGTCCTGGAGCGGACCGACACGGCCAGCTCGGGGGAAATGGTCGCGGCCCGGCTGGACGACGGCTCCGTGACCTTGAAGCGCCTCCGCAAGGACAACGGCCGCTTCGTCCTCGTCCCGGAGAACCCGGAGTTCAAGCCGATCGAGGTCAAGGCCCTGCGCGTCCTGGGCCGGGTCATCGGCGTTTTGCGCAAGTACTGAATCGCGGCCGGGTCGACCGTGAGTCGCCGGTGACAAAAACGGTGACACGTTAAAGCGGTGACACGCACCAAATTAAGAAATTTGGTTCATGTCACCAAATTTGGTTCATGTCACCTATTTGACAAAATGAGATACATCGTTCACATCGACATCGACGCCTTTTTCGCCTCGGTCGAAGTCCTGCTCAACCCCGCGCTCAAGGGACTGCCCGTCGTCGTCGGCGGCCTGCCCCATGAAAGGGGAGTGGCCTCGACCTGTTCCTATGAGGCCCGCCGCTACGGCGTCCACTCCGGGATGCCCCTGCGCAAAGCCCATCAGCTCTGCCCACAGGGAGTCTTCATCCGCGGGAACTACCAGGTGTACCAGGCCTTCTCCGAGAAGTTCTTCCGCATCCTTCACGAATACACGCCGGACGTCGAGGACGCCTCGCTCGACGAAGCCTACCTGGAGCTGACCCGCTGCCGCCATCTCTACGCCTCGTTTTCCGGGGCGGCCCGCGAGATCAAGAGCCGCGTGGAGCGGGAGCTGGGCATCACGGTCTCGGTGGGCGCCGGCCCGAACAAGATCCTGGCCAAGCTGGCCACGAAAAGGGCCAAGCCGGCCGGCTTCTTCGAGGTCGAGCCCGGTCGCGAGGAGGAATTCCTCCGCACCCTGGGCATCGAGGCCCTGCCCGGCATCGGGCCCAAGTCCCAGGCTATCCTCCGCATGCTCAACATCCAGCGCCTGGGCGACCTGTGGGGCCTGCCGCGGACGACGCTCCGGGCCCTGTTCGGCCTCGAGGGCGAGGAGCTTTTTCTCCAGTCGCGGGGCATCGACTGCCGGCCGGTGGTCACCCGGACCGTGCCCAAATCCGTGTCGCGCGAGACGACCTTTCTCCAGGACCTCTGGGACAAGCGGCTGCTGCTGGCCCACCTGGCTTACCTCTGCGACCGCCTGACCCTGGGCCTGCGCCAGGGCTGCCTCTACGCCCACATCATCGAGGTCAAGGTCCGCACCTCGGATTTCAAGACAGAGGTCCGGCGCCGCCTGCTGCTCACCCCGCGGCAGGGCATGGGCGATATCTTTCGCATCAGCCAGGAGCTGTTCCTCGACCTCGTCGGCCGCACGCGCCTCTCCCTGCGGCTGGTGGGCGTCAAGGCCGCGGACCTCGTCCGCAGCCGGCCGCTGTCGCTGTATGAACCCGACTCCGACCGGGGCGAGCGGCTGGGCGAGGCCGTGGACCAGGTCCGGGATAAGTACGGGTTCGGCTCCGTGCTCACCGCCCGGGAGCGGATGCTCGACCCGCTCTACGCCTTCGAGCCCCGGCGCGGCTTCGTCCTGAAGACGGCCTCCCTGACCCGGTGAGCGGCCGATGTTCATCCCCCTGCGCCTTCATTCGGTTTTCAGCAAGGGCAAGGGCGGGGTGACGCTCGGCGAGGCCGCCGCCTGGGCCGGCCGGATGAAGCTCCCCGCGGCCGCCCTCACGGACATCGACAACATCCACGGCTGGGCCAAGTGGAAGCGGGCCGCGGACAGCCAAGGGTTCGTCCCTCTGTTCGGCTGCGAGACCGAGCTCGGCGGCCGCCGGTTTCTGCTCCTGGTCAAGGAACGGGAAGGATACCGGAATTTCGTCCGGACCCTCAACCGGAAGGAACTGACCGACACCGGCGGCCTGGTCGTCATCCTCATCCCGGGCGCGGCCGACGGGCCCTTCCTGGAGCAGGCCGATTCCCTCTTCCTCCGGCAGGACGAGGACTTCTACCTCGGCTGCGATTTTTTCAACTTCAAGACCGCCTTGGGGCTGGCCGGGCGGCACGGTCTGCGGCCGGTGTGGGCCAACCCCCTTAAGTTCGTGCGCAGTCCGGAGCGGCTGATCCTGATGCGCGCCATTCAGAACAAGGTTCCCTTTCCGCCCGAACGGGACAGGCTCCTGGGCAAGATGGCGTTCTTCGGCCCGGACCAGGAAGCGCTGGCCCTGCGCAAGCTCGGTCCGGAGGGCCGCGCGGCGCTGGACCGCACCCTGGAGCTGGCCGGGAAATGCCGCTTCGACTTCCAGGGCATCGTGCCTCAGCTTCCGGCCGACCTGTTCCCGACGCCGTTGCGGGAGGTTGTCATGGAACGGCTCCGCGCCGCCCGGGGCTTGAGCTGGGACGAGCGGCAGCGCGCGCTCCGCGAGCTGGAGGCCATCGAGGGCTCGGGCTTCGGGCCCTACTTCCTGATCGTCTACGACGTGGTGGACTTCGCCCGGAAACGGGGCATCCTCCACAACCTCAAGGGTTCGGGCGCCTCGTCCTTCGTGGCCTTTCTCCTGGGCATCTCTCACATCAACCCCGTGGAGTTCGACCTTTATTTCGAGCGCTTCCTGAACCCGGGCCGGAACGACCCCCCGGACATCGACCTCGACTTCGACTCGCGGCGCCGGGACGAGGTCCTGGCCTACGTCCTGCAAAAGTACGGCGGGGGGCGGACGGGAGCGGCCTTTGTCTGCAGCCTGAAGAACTACCGGGCCCGCTCCGCGCTCTACGAAACGGCCAGGGCCATGGGTGTTCCGCCCGAGGAAGCCCGCTCCCTGAGCAAGAAGGTTCCCTTTTTCGCCGAGCCCGATTCTCTGAAAAAGGACAGGCCGCCGGCCGGGTTCGGCGAGGTGTGGCGGCTGGCCTCGGACCTGACGGGCGTCTACTGCGAGAAATCCCTGCACGTCGGCGGGGTCATCCTCACCCCGGCGCCCGCGGACTGTTACCTTCCCCTGGAGTCGTCGGCCAAGGGCTTTCGCATGTCCCACTTCGACCGGGACGCGGTCGAGGACCTGAAGCTCATTAAGCTCGACCTGCTGTCGGTGCGGGGGCTGGCGGCCGTGTCCCGGACCAAGGACAGCCTCGGCCTCCGGACTATCCCGGCCGGGGACGCCCGGGCCTTCGCCCTGCTGAAGAAGGCCTCGACCATCGGCTGTTTCCAGGTCGAGAGCCCGGCCATGATGAACCTCCTGCGCCGGATGAAACCGGACGATATTCGGGAGCTGACCCAGGCCCTGGCCCTCATCCGGCCCGGACCGACCGAGAGCGGCATGAAGGAGACGCTCCTCCGCGGCCGCGAGGGCCGGTCGGCGGCCCGCGACCCGTTCCTGGAGCGCATCCTGCCCGAGACGGGCGGGTTGCTTCTCTACGAAGAACAGGTCATGCAGGTGGCCGAGCGGGCGGCCGGGATGCCGGCCGGGGAGGGCGACCTCCTCCGCCGGGGCCTGAAGCGGCGCGGCGGAGACGGCCTCCTGCGGGAAAAATTCTTCGGGGAAGCCCGGGCCCGGGGTTACGCCGCCGCCGAGGTCGAGCGGCTGTGGCGGGCCATGGAGCGGTTTTCCTCCTACTCCTTCAACAAGGCTCACAGCGCGTCCTACGCGGCCATGGCCTACCAGGCCGTGTACCTCAAGGCCCATCATCCCGTGCCCTACCTGGCCGCGGTGCTCAACGCCGGCGGCGGCTACTACGAGTTCACGGAGTACATCGAGGAGGCCAAGCGGATGGGCATTCGCCTCCTGGGCCCGGACGTCAACCGGAGTTCCTACGAGTTCGAAGTGGAGGGCGGGGCGATCCGCGTCGGGTTGACCTCCATCAAGAACCTGGCCCTCAAGACCGCGGACAAGATCGTCGAGGAACGGAAGAACGGCGCTTTCGCCTCCATCGAGGATTTCCTATCGCGGGTGCACCTGACCCGGACCGAGCTCCTGGCCCTCATCCGGGCGGGCGTGTTCGACTCGCTCGAGTCCAGCCGGACGCGGCAGATCCTCCGCTATTTTCAGGGACTGGACGGCTGGGATGTCCTGGAGCGGGCCGCCGACCTGGCCCCCCAGGACAAGGCGCGGATGACGTTCGAGGCCCTGGGCTTTCTGCCCGAGGGCGATGCGCTGTCCCTGTTTGAGGGCGACCGGCCGGCCCTCCGCATCAAGGACCTGGCCTCCCGCCCGGGCGAGGACGTCGAGCTTCTGGTCCGGGTGGTCGACGCCCGGCAGAAGATGACCGGCGGCGGCCCGAAGTATTTTTATCTCTTCGAGGATGAGACGGGCCTGCTCGAGGGCCTGGGCGAGAAAAAAGGCCCGGCCTTCGGCGCGCCGCCCGTGTGCTTTCTCCGGGCCGAGGTCCGGCGCGACGGAGACGGCCGGCCCAAGGCGTTCGGCTGTTCGTTTTCCTCAGTTTCTCCCCAGCCGCAAGAATAAAAAATGAGACACCTCATTCCGGGTCCGTCGCGCCGTCAGGAATCCTTGTCTTTCTTGAATAAGTCCAGCTGGCCGCTCCGGATGCGCTTGACGATATCCTGCAGGACCGGGAATTTTTTCAGGAGGAGATGGGGAATCTCGAGCTTCTCCCCGGTCAGAAGATTCCGAATCTGCAGGGCGTTGGCCACGGCTTGGCCGCGGTAATGATTGTTGGTGATGACGAACACCTTGGCGCTCTTTTGTCCCAGGCTCTTGATGCGCTGAACCCACTCCTCCAACTCGTCCCGGGCGTACAAATAATTGTACCGGTCGTCGCGCCCGGCATCCTTGCGGAACCAGTCCTTGACGTTTCGTCCGTGGAGGCGAACGTAGGAAAATTCGGGGTTGGTGACCACGGCCCCGGGCGAGATGGATTGCCGGGACGGGGGCTGGTCGATGTTGCAGAAGCAAACCCGGCGCTCGGCGAGCCGGCCGTAGAAATCGGGCGTGTCCCAGGAGGCGTGGCGGACTTCCAGGGCCAGGGGCCAGCCGGCGAAACCGTCGAACAGCCGGAGAAGATAGTCTGAGTTTTCCGGGGTGCGGTCGAACGACCAGGGAAATTGAAGCAGCAGGGCGGCCAAGCAGCCGGCGTCCCTCAACGGAACGACGCCCCGCGTGAAATCTTCGACCTGCTTCAGGGCCAAGGGACGGCGCTCGTGAGTGAAGGATTGATGGACTTTGACCGTGAACAGGAATTCCGGAAAGGGGGCCACCCGCCGAACCCAGGAAAAAGCCGCTTGAACCGAGGCCGGCCGATAGAACGTGCTGTTGATCTCGATCACGTTGACATACAGAGCCAGAAAAGCGAGCGGATGAAACCCCCGGGGCCTGTCCAGAGGATAGACGATCCCCTCCCAGTCCTCGTAGCTCCAACCGGCCGTCCCGATGTGGTAGTGCGCCACGGCTTTTATTTTAGCTTAAGTCCATATTTTTTTGCGCAAAAATTGAGGGAAGGACGAGGGGGGTGTTGCCCTCGCCTTCGTTTTCTTTTATGATGATCGTGTTCAGGAAGCGCGTCGCGTGATCAAGAGAAGTCTGATCCTTCCGGTTTTGGCCGTCCTGCTGGCCGCGGCCTGTTCGCCCCGGCCCCCCCAGCACAATCTCTATACGATCGGGGTTTTCCAAGTCACGGAAGCCACTACGTTGAGTGAAACCCGAAAGGGCTTCATTCAAGCCTTTGAAGCCCAGGGCTTACGCGATGGAGTGAACATCCGCTTCAAGATCCGGAACGCCATGGGCGACATCTCCGAGGTCCAGAGGATCGCCGAGGCCTTTGGCCGCGACCGGGTGGACCTCATCGCCGCCCTGTCCACTCAATGCCTGCAGGCGGCGCTGATCGCCACCGACAAGATTCCGATTGTTTTCGCCTCGGTGGCCAACCCCTACCGGGTCAACGCCGGCAAGTCCGCCGAGGACCATCTGCCCAACGTGACGGGCGTGGCCTCCACGGCGCCCATCGCCGAGACCCTGGCCTTCATCCATCAGATTCTTCCCCGGGCCCGGCGGATCGGGACGCTGTGGACTCCGGCCGAGATCAACTCCGAGTACTATCTCGAATTGGCCCGGCAGGCGGCCGGCCGACTGAAGCTGGAAATTGTGGCCGTGCCCATAGCCAACGCCGGGGACGTGCTTTTTTCCGCCCAGCTTCTGGTCAACAAGAAGATCGACGCCATTTACCAGATTTCGGACAACACCGTCAATGCCGTGTTTGAAACCGTCGGCCGGGTGGCCGAGGAAAACAGCATCCCCCTGTTCGGCGGTTTCTTGCATGCGACGCGGCTGGGGGCCTGCGCGGGCATGGGCTGGGACTTTTTCGACATGGGCCGAAAAGCCGGAGCCCTGGCCTTGCGGGTCAAGTCCGGCGAGCGGCCGGGCCGCATCCCCTTTCAGGCCATGAGCGACCTGCGGCTGAGCCTCAACCTGGCGGCCGCCGGCCGTCAGGGCGTCGTGTTTCCGGCGGAGATTGTGAGCCGGGCCAACGAGGTCTTATCCCGGCCGGGTTATTCCGAGGGGAATTGATCCTGTTCAGAACGGAATGGTCATAACCGGCCGTCCACGGCCCGGCCGGCGGGCTTGGCGAATAGCCCGCAGGCTGAGGCCGATGGCCAAACCGCAGGCCCGGTCCAACGCATAGCCGTCGGCTAAAAAAACCAGGAGCGCCGCCGAGAGGAAACATCCCGTCCCGCGGGCGCCGGCCTCGAACCGCCGATGTCGATAGAGCCGGAACGTACGGCCGTCATAAAGAAGGTCGGTGATCGGACCCTTCAGATGTCCGCCCTTGATCAGGCAGGGGACTCCTGATTTTTGAAATAAAATTGCGGCCGCCCGTCGCATGTCGTCCGGCGACCGGACGGGTCGGCCCGTTAAGAGCGACGCTTCCCCCAGGTTGGGAGTCAGAACCGCGGCCCGGCCTTTGATCGCGGCCAGGAATCGCGGGACGGCCTTGCGTTCCAGAAGCCAAGCGCCCGAGCTGGATTGGAATACGGGGTCCACGACACGGGGGACGGCGGAGTTTTCTTCCAGGATGCGGCTGATGAGGCGCAGGTTTTCCTGGGTGCCGATCATGCCCACTTTGAGTCCGCACCAGGGGATGTCCCGGCGCAAAGCCTCGTATTGCTCCTTGACCTGCCGGGCCCGGAGACTGTACACCCTCTCCACGCGCCGCGTATTCTGAATGGTCAGGGCCGTCAGTGCGGCCGCCCCGTGAAATCCCAGGCCCCGAAACACGCCCAGGTCGACGAGCGCGCCGGCGCCTCCCGAAGGATCAAAGCCGGCGATGGACAGCAGGGTTCGGGGCTGAGCCATGGCTCCTGGTTTTCTCCAAATCCATTATGTTCATGCCTCGAAAATTGTCAAACGGCTGAAGCCCCGGCCGCACGCCGCTTAAGCTTTGGCGCCATCAAATCCTGTGCTAAGATGTACCGGCTATGGCCGCAATCACCAGAGCCCGTATCGTCGTTTCGGGCTGCGTCCAGGGCATCGGTTTCCGATATGCCGCTCGGCAGTGGGCTGTCGAGTTGAACCTCACCGGCTGGGTGCGAAACCTTCCCGACGGGAGGGTGGAGGCCGTGGCCGAGGGGGAGAAGCCGGCCCTGGACGACCTCATCCGTCGCCTGAGGGAAGGACCGCCGTTCGCCCAGGTTGATGACCTGGACATCGAATGGGAGCTCGCTCTCGGGGATTTCACGGATTTTCGAATCATCCGCTTTCGCCAGCCGTAAATCAGGTTGAAGTTTTTTTCCGATCCAGAAATTTCTGCCGACAATCCCGCGAGCAAAAATAATATTCCTTGCCCTGGTCGGTTTCTTTAAGGGCCTCGGCCATGGGCAGGTAGGTGTTGCAGGTCTCGTCCTTGACCATCATCTGGGGCAGTCGCTTGGCCTGGGGGGACGGTCCGCGCTTCTGCCTCGAGCGGCTGATGAATTTCCAGACGAGATAGATAAAGTAAGCGATGAGCGCCCAAAGGATCAGCCGCGTCACAGCATACATAACAGAAAGAATTTAGACCAAGCGCCCGCTCCTGTCAAATCTCAGGGTTCTTGATTCAAACCAGAACAGAAAGTAAGATGAAGCTGAGAGTGCTCCCGGATTTTCCGGGGTGCCGCCAGGTCGATGGATTTCCTTTTAAGCCCGGCCCAGAAAAGCCTCAGGGATTCATTTCGGGCATTCGCCCAAAGCGAACTACCGGAACTCCGGCGGCCCGGTCGGGGTGACGATCGAGCCCGGGAAGCGATGTGCGCCCGGCTCTCCAGCCTGGGCATTTTTGAACCGGGCCCGGTCTCTCCTCCGCACAACCGGGAATCGGGCGTCATGGATGCCGTGGTTGTGATCGAGGAGCTGGCCCGGACGGCTCCCTGTCTGGCATCAGCCCTGGTTGAACACAATTTTTTCTTTAGACGGCATATGATGACATTCGGCCGGCCGAGGCAAGGAGAAAAATTTTTGGCATGTCCGGCCCGGAACGCCGATCTGGGCTCTTGGTGCCCGGCCCAAGCCGCGGCCCTGGCCGGCCATCGGCATCCCCCGACGCGGGCGGAACGCCTGGGCGGCGCCTGGATCGTCAATGGGTCCCAAGTGGTTATGAACAGCGTGCCTCCGGCCGAGTGGATGATCATTACGGCCGTCACGGATGCCTCCCGGGGAGGGGAGGGCGTTTCGGCTTTTATCCTGGAGCGAAGCATGCCCGGGTTGCTCCGGGAGGCCGCCTTGAGATCCAAGCGGCGAAGCGACCCGGCTTCCGAGCGGCTCGTCCTGCGCGACGTCGTCGTGCCCGAAGCGAACATGGTCGGGGAAGAGGGACAGGGGCTTCGATCCGCCCGGCGCGTTCTCGAGGCGGGACGGATTTATTGGGCCGCCGCGAGCCTGGGTCTGGCCGAGGCCGCGCTGGAAACAGGCTTCGGGCTGGGAGAGGCGAAGGACCTCTCGGTCAAGGCGTCCGATTCCCGGGGACGCATCCAGGGCGCGCTGGCCGAGCGAATCATTGACCTTCAGACGGCCAAGATCCAGGTCTATCGCGCGGCCTTGATGAATGATAGGGGATTGGACACGATCCGGGAAACATCCTCTGCCGCCGCCCGGGCCGCGGACCTTGTCTTAAAAAGCGTAAACTTCAGCGCGCGTCTTAAGCTAAAAGCCGGCTGGCCCAGGAACACAGCGGTTGAGTTCAAGCGGGGAGCTGCGGCGGTTGAACGCTGGCGGATCATCGAAAAGATCCTGGCGAATGACTGACTGATGCCGGGTGTTTGCGCTGGATTGTGCGCGCCGCTCAGAGACCGTGCCCGCGGCTGAGAGTCACAATCCAGCGAGCAAAAGCCCGGGCATCCTCGAGGTCCGCGGCATCCGGATGGGTGCCGGCGGAAACGGCCATTTCCGCCCAGGCTTCGTGCTCGGGGGATTTCATGAGGGCTTCCAGCGCCTGGCTTGACACCTTGCCCCGGCAGGAGAAGGTTCCTATGACCACGGCCTGAGAGGCGCAAACCAAAGCAGACTGGATGGCTTCCCGGGCCAGGGAACTGCCCGTCAGAGAGCCGTGAGTGCTGAACAAGGCGATTCTGGTTTTGGCCGGGATTTGGCGAAGAAAGACATCGACCGGATACGGGACACTGTGAGATTGCACCGGGAAGCCGATGAACATCAGCTTGTGGGCGGCCATGTCCGTGGCCTCCTTAATCGGTTTTATGTCCTTGGGGTCGGGCAGGGCTTCAAAGATGGCCTCGGCGATCAATGCGGTGTTGCCCGTTCGACTGAAATAGGTCACCAGGATATTTTTCATGGCTTCATTTTTCCATAGTCGGCAAGATTTTTCTAGCCTTCCACCGCAGGGAGGATGATGACCACTCGTGTCCCGCGCCCGGGCCGGCTGTCGATACGAAGGGAGCCCCCGTGGTCTTCGACGATCTTCTTGGCGATGGGCAGGCCCAGCCCGGCGCCCGTGGCCTTGGTGGAGAAGGAGGGCTCAAAAATACGGGCCAGGACTTCCTTGTCCATGCCCTCGCCCGTGTCCCGGACTTCCAGGCGGAGGCCCTCTTCGGTCCGGCTTACGGCCAGGGCGATTTCACCCCGGCCCGGGATCGACTCGATGGCGTTGATGATGATGTTGCGCACGGCCATCTTGAGCTTGGACTTGTCGCCCAGGCAGACGGATAAAGAATCCGCGTAGGTTTCCCGAAGGTCAATCCGGTCCGACAGCATTTTTTTATAGGGCGCCAGGGTTTCGGCCGCGACCTCTTGAATGTCCACCGGCTCGCGGCGCAAGGGTGCTTCCCTCGAACTTTCCAGAAATTCTTGGGCGATCTTCCGCAGGTTTTCGACCTCGTTGATGATATAAGCCGTGGATTCTTTCAGGGCTTGGGCGAAATCGCCCGGGCGGTCCGTGTACACCCGCAGCAAATGCTCGGCCGAGAGCTGGATGGGGGTCAAGGGGTTCTTGATTTCGTGGGCCACCTTCCTGGCCATCTCTGCCCAGGCGGCCTTCTGGCTCATCTCGGCCAGGTCGGCCTGGTGCTGTTTCAGGTTGCGGATCATGGCGTTAAACCCGTCGACCAATGTTTTCATTTCATCGTTGGGTTTGTGCTCCAGATGGATGTCCAGGTTCCCCCGGCCGGCCTCCCGGGTGGCGTCCAGAAGCTTGTGGATGGGCGCGACGATCATGGTCCTCATGTTTCTGGCCAGGAGGGCGATCAAGCCCAGGACGAAGGCGAACAGGAACAACAAGAACTCGAGCAGCTCGGCCGTGGCGCTGGAGACGACGGCCTGCTCGAAGGGGAAGGGCAGAGAGATGAGAAAGATGGAATCGGACCGGGCATAGGGAATGGTCAGGGTGTGGAAGGAATAATCGCCGATAGTCCGTCGTTGCGTGACCAGGGGATTGCGGACGACGACCAGGCTGTAAAAGACCTCGCCGTCGATGAGTTCGGGCAACAGGCCGGAGTCGAACAATTCGGCCCGGCTGGAGAAGGCCAGCCGTCCGTCCTGGTAGAGGTTGACGTCGTTGCCGATCGTGGAGCTGATCCACAGCACCAAATCCTCGGGGGGCGCCTGGGGCGTGCGGCGCTCGTCCTGTTGGAGGAAAAAATAGTCCTCCATCACGTTGCGGGCGAAATCGGCGTGGATCTCGGCCTCGTCGGTGAATTGCTGGCTGAAGATGCGGCCGAAGAAACTCCGGGTGGAAAAGGTGAAGAGCAGCAGAGGAAGGATGGCCACGGCCAGCAAGGCCAGGTAAACCCTGTTGGAAAACGACCAGAAGTATCGCCTCAGGCTGCGCTTGGGGAAGAGGGCGGCGACCAACAGAGCCGGAAGCCCCAGGACCGCCAGGGCGATGAAGAACAGCTTCAAGAATTCCACGGCGAACGTCAGCGGAGTCTTGACGGGCAGAAAAAGGGCGTACACCCGCTTGCCCGAGATGAAGAACAAGCCCAGGCATCGGATCTTTTTATCGGCCCATTTCGACCATGTCCCTCCCGGGGAGGCCTGAACCCGATTGAGAAGCTCGGGGGACAACCCGGCCGTAACCTTATCGGGGTTGAAGACGATCCGGCCTTGGGTGTCGAAAACGGCGAACCGGAAATCAACCGGCTGCAGCGAGGGCAGGGAGCGGGCCCGGAGCAGCTCGAAATAGGGATTGGCCGAATAGAGGAAGGGGAGCATTTCAAAGTCCAGGGAAACGGACAGGACGGTGCGGCCCAGGCGGACTTCGCCCTCGTGCCAGTCTTTGACGGCGACCAGGAATTCCTTGTCCTGGCCCATGGACGAAACGATCGTCCTGGACAGGGACCATTCCGCGCTGGGAGACGGGGAGGCCGAGGGCTGAAAGATTTTCGGCAGGTTGAGGGAAAAGCGCGAAAGGACCGTGGCTTCGGAGTCGAGCATTTCCAGGCTGGAATACCAATTGAACTTGGCCAGGACCGTTCGCTCCCAAAAGGAGCGGGCCGGGTTCGTATCGTCGGGGTTTTTAAAAAAGGCGATCAGGGCCGGTTCTTGGGCGTCCAACTCCGCTGAGGCTTCCTCCAGGAAAAACCCGGCCCACAGCTCCTGGGTTTGGATGGTGTTCTTCAGCGAATGCTCCAGCAGATTTCGGTCCCGCTTCATGGTGTTGACGTTGAGCGAGACGCAGAGCCAAAGGGAAGTCAGGGCCAACCCGGCCAGCAGGGTCGGGACCCGATGGAGGCTTGAGGGGACGAAGGCCGCGATGCCCGCCAAAAGGACCGGACCCGCGATGAGGGCCAGGGCGGCCGGGCTTGTCCGCGGGGCGAGGCAGACAAAGACAGCCAGTCCGGCGGCCAGCCCGGTCCAAACGGCCGCCTTCTTCGGGCGCAGTATGACCGCAGCCCTCAATAACAGCCAGGCTATAAGGAAAAAGCCGAGTATCGCGCCGAAGATGCTGAGCAAGAGGAGGAATAGCGAAACACTGAAGGATAAGCGCAATATGTTGAGGTTGGAGTTCGCGACCAGCGTCCACAGAAATTTCTGCAGGTATGACGACAAGGCCAAGCTGATCAGAGCGCCGGCGGCTCCGGCCCCCGCCGCCAACCCGGCGGGCAGGTTGCGGCTACGGCCGAGCCACAGCCTCCGGCCCGCATGGGTTAAAACGAGAAGGACAAGGAGCACAGACAGGCCCGAGGCGAAGATATCCGCCGGAGACCGGGTGAGAAAGGAGAAGCTGAAAAAGGCGGCGGAAGCGGGGGAGAAGGCCGGCAAGGAGCGGACGGCATCCAACCGGCTCAGGCCGCAGGCGACCAGCCGAAGGGCGAGAGCGGCCAGGATGAAAGCCGTGATCAAACCCGGCCGGACGCGATCGGAAGGAAAAATGCGCGTGGCCAGGAAGATCAGGAGGAGGGCCAGGCCGACGAGGAGGCTGAGCCCGGAGGCCAGCAGCCAGGTTTGCCTCCCGGCCGCTGCATACGCCTGGCGCAAGGGCGCGCCCAGGCTGACCGTGGCCAGGATGTGCCCCGAACCTGATCGCAGGGGAAAGATCAGGGATTGCACATCGTCTTTCATCCGGGGCTGGCCGATGTATTCATCCTGATGACGGCTGAAGGTTTTTTCGAAGCCCGAGACGTCCTCGCGAAAATCCCAGTAGTCGATATCGCAGTCCGGACGGAGGCCGGGGCTTGTGAACTGATAATCCTCAAGGTAAGGCGACTTGAATTGAGGGGTGTGGGCCAGCAGCCGGAACAAGGCCAGCCGTCCCCCTCCGGCCGAGGCTTGAATGGACAGGAGATAGGCCGAAGCTTTTTCTTTCAGGACGAAGTCGGTCCGGCCGGCAGGCGGGAAAGCGCCGGCTTTGTCCAGGAACAGACCCTCCAGGTCCAGGACGCTGCCGAACCAAGCTTTGAGGCGGCCGTCGGGGCCGTAATAGCTGAGGCCTTCTATGCTTTTATCGATCCGGATATCCCTGAGGCGGGACCAGACCTGTTTATCATCCTTGGGGAAGGAGGCGCCGTCCAAAGCCCGACGCCGTTGTTCCAGTGAAGAGCTCACCTCGGAGAATGCGGCTTTGATCTTACGGGCATTCGCCCGGAGAAGGTCGAGGCTCTTGTCATAATAGCGGGATGAAGACAGGGCGGGCAGAAAAAAGGACAGGACGGCGAAGACCAGGGCCAGGGCGGCTGTTCCCCACAGGGCCGGGAGCAAACCCCGAGGCTTGGCGCTCAGGATCGAGGACCTCAAATCTTTTCCGCCTTGATTTCCGTGATTTTCCACAGAGTCGGAAGATCCAAGCCGGGAGGCCGGAGGCCCTGCGTGTGGACTGAAGCCGGCGGCTTTTCCTGCTGCAGCAGGAAGAAAACCCGGAAGACAAACCGGTCGTTGTTGGTGTTATCGCGGAAAGACCAGCGCGCCCGGAAGAAAGAGCGTCCTTCTTCGGAGATCGGGGAGATCTTGGATTCCGGAAAAAACTCAAGGGTGGAGTAGCGTCTAAAAATATTTTGGAACAGGAAAAAAGCCTGCTGGTCGGAGAGCTGATCGGAGAAAGAGATGGGTTCGGGCAGATAGATGTTGAGCCGGTCCCGGGTTGAAAACCGGGCGTGGATCAGCCGGGGGTTGTTCAGGAGAAAGGATTTTTCGATGTCCTGAGTGGTCAATGCGGCCAGGGATACCAGGACGGAAAAAAGTGAAGCACTGACGTGAAGCACTGAAAAAAGAATAGCACAGGCTGCGGCGGAATGGCAAGGTCTTGGCGCCGCGCCGGATCGGCCTAGGCTTTTTTATTTTGTCCGATTTCCTGGGAGATGATGGTTTTTAGCTCTTCCCGTATCTTTTCGATCGTTTCCAGTTTGTTGGTGATTTTGTTGAAGAGGGCTTCCTGGCTCTTGATACCCTGTTCGATGAGGAACGCGGCGCTTTCCGACCGGCTCCTGAACAATCCGGACTCAACGAGCATATTCAGCTTTTTATTGCTTTCTTCGTTGACCCGGATGGTGAGAACCGTATTTCGGGCTTCCAGCGCTTTGTCGATGGCGTTTCTAACGGATTCAGCAGTCTTGAGCGCAAATGTTTCTACTTGATCCCCAAACTCGCTCAGCTTTGATTGATAATGCTTCTTGTCTTTCGAGTCCTTATTTTTATCTTCCATTTTTGTACTCCTTAATACGTAATTATTAGTTACAAATTACAGAATACAAATTACAACGTAATTTTGATTTTGTCAATATTTTTTTAAAATATCTTTTCGGAGAAAGATTATGGGGAGGGGATAGTGAGTGGGTCAGGATGGTCAAAAAAAGGACGCAAATCACGTTTCTGGCGGTTGGATACTCCAGCCAGAAAACCTGGAAACAGGATTTGCGTCCTGCGGATACTAGAAAATTGTCGAGCGACTTATTTCTTCTTTTTCTTTTCCTCTTCCTTGGCCTCTTCCTCGAGTTTCTTTGTTCTGGCGGCGTCCTTCATGCTGCTGATGCCCGCGATCACCGCGATCAATCCGCCGAAGATCAGGGCAGGCGGAAGAACTCCCAGAACGACGATTTTAAAAGCGGCCCACCAGCGGATGAGAAGAAAGACACCGCCGGCGATGGCGACAAGGCCTCCGAGAATAGCTAAGAACTTGCCCATACTGATCCTCCCGACTGAAATTTAAACTGAGCTTTCAACATTATAACAAAACAATTTATTCAAGGCAATATTTTTTCCTGCCGGACCGGGCCCGGAGCGGCAGCAACGCCGCGTTGTTCATCAACCCCAACAACCCCACCTCGCTCTACATCCCCAAGAAGACCATGGTCGGCCGGCTGGAGGAACTCCGCGACCTGGACCTCATTCTCCTC
>Ga0315297_10000785_pt1 | contig 18812 bp, 14 predicted proteins | sample YL17G15_0_MG_FD_203628 | JGI IMG/M metagenome (GOLD analysis project Ga0315297, IMG submission 203628) | Sediment microbial communities from Yellowstone Lake, YNP, Wyoming, USA - YL17G15_0 | ecosystem: Environmental > Aquatic > Freshwater > Lake > Sediment | place: USA: Wyoming | collected... | reverse complement strand
CGCCCACGGCGCACGATCGACGCGCAGCGCGTGCGCGTCATCACCTCGGCGCCGTGCTCGAACGCATCGCGCACCGTCAGCACCACGAGGCGCGCGTCGTCGACCCAGCCGTCCGAATAGACGAAGCCGGTACGGTAACGCGGGTCGAGCGGCTGCCCCGCGGGATGACGGCGCAGGTCCACCGTCTCCGAGCCCGGCAGGCGGCGGCGGCGCGCGAGGTGGTCGTAAAGGAAAAGCCCTGCGCGGATCATCCACGCCGGCCGCAAATGGCTGTCGTGGGGCAGCACGAACCGCAGCGGCCACGCGATGTGCGGGGCCGCGTTCAACAGGATCTCGCGCTCCACCAGCGACTTGCGCACGAGCGCGAAGTCGTAGTACTCGAGGTAGCGCAGGCCGCCGTGGATCAGCTTGGTGCTCGACGACGAAGTGTGGCCGGCAAGGTCGTGCTGCTCGACGAGCAGCACCCGCAAGCCGCGTCCAGCGGCGTCCCGCGCGATGCCGGCGCCGTTGATGCCGCCACCTATGACGAGCAGGTCGTAAGCCGCGGAAGCATCGCCGCTGGATTGGGGTCTCTTGCTCACCGGTAGATCAGGATGTCCTGGCGCTCGTCGCGCCACGCATGCTCGTCCGCATGCGCTGCGGTCTCGAGATCGGCCGCGGTCGCGTCGCGATCGTCCACCCACTCGCGCAGCAACCCGCTGCCGTTGATGAGGTCGATGGCGAGGCGGCCGCGCTCGTATTCGTACGGAAAATCACGCCACAGGTCGTAGTCGCCATGGACCCGGCGCAGTGCCTTGAACGCCAGTGCCTGCAACCGCCACGGCCGGAACGCGGCGTGATCGTAGGCGCCGTCTTCGACGTGCACCTGCAGCCCCGCGCACAGGTGCCCCGCATGCTTGTGGAAGGCGGGCTCGAACCAGCAGGGCCGCAGGCGGCAGCCTTCGAGCCACTGCGGCGCAATGCGCTGCATTGCCGCCACGATGCGCGGGATGTCGAGGTCCGGCGCGCCGAACAGTTCGAGCGGTCGCGTGGTGCCGCGCCCCTCGGACAGCGTGGTGCCCTCCAGCATCACCGTGCCCGGATAGCAGCGCGCCATCGAGAGATTCGGCGCATTGGGGCTGGGATTCACCCAGGTGCGTTCGCCGAGCGGCCAGCCGTAACCCGGCGCGCTTTGCGGCTGCCACCCCTGCATCTCGATGACCCGGTAATCGACGTCGAGACGCAGACGGCGGACGAACCAGCGGCCCATCTCGCCGAGCGTCAAGCCGTGGCGCATTGGCATCTCGCCCGCACCGACGAAGCTCTCCCAGCCCTTTCGCAACGCCAGGCCTTCCACGGGCCGTCCGATCGGGTTCGGCCGGTCGAGCACCCAGACCGATTTGCCGTGTCGGGCTGCTGCTTCCAGCACGTAGCGCAACGTCGTGATGAACGTGTAGATGCGGCAGCCGAGGTCCTGCAGATCGACGAGCAGGACATCGAACGTGTCGAGCATCGCCGCTGTCGGTCGTCGCACCTCGCCGTACAGGCTGAACACCGGGACGCCGAGCGCCGGATCGTTACTGTCCGGCGACTCGACCATGTTGTCCTGTTTGTCGCCGCGCAAGCCATGCTGCGGACCGAAGGCGGCCGTCAGGCGCACGTCGGCAGTCGCGGCGAGGGCGTCGAGGGAATGCGTGAGGTCGGCCGTGACCGAAGCCGGATGCGCCAGCAGCGCGACGCGACGTCCCGCGAGCGGTGCCCGCAGCGCCGCGTCTTCGAGCAGGCGGTCGATGCCGAACTTCAAGTGGACGGGTTCCTGACGGCGCTGGCGAGCACATCGCCGCTGCCAGGGGCGGGGGCGCCCACCTGCAGCACGAAGCCTAGCCGGTGGTGGAAGTCCGGCAGCGCCGAGGGATGCGTCAGTGCCCAGCAGCTTATGTGGCCGTCAGTCTCCTCGATGACCGCCGCCAGGCCGGCACGTAAGGCCGCCCCGGGCGGGGGCGTCGGCAATTCCTTTACGTATGTCACCGCCTCGAGTGCGAGGCCGCGTCCCGTCGGGCGGACCGCGACGCGGGGTGGCCGCCGCACCTCGATCGGTGCCATGCCGCGTCGATAGCCGACGAAGCCATACATCGCCCATTCCCCGGACGGCGAGAAATTGAGCTCGCAGTACGCGTCGCCTTCGGGCAGGGCCGCGAAAATCTCGAAACAGGTGTGGCGCCAGAGTTCGTCGGTGCGTTGCGGCTGGCGTGTGTGCGGCAGGGCGATGCGCGACATGTCCGCATCGACGTTGAAGCGGACGGCCAGCTTGCCGGCACCGGCAATGCGTGCGCTGGCCGTCACGCCGCGCACGACCGCAGTCGGCGTGGACGGATGGCAGGTCAGGGCGACGGTCTGCGGGGTTGTTCTTCTCATCAGGCCAATTCTATCCGGCTTGCGTGTCGGATCTCAGATGGGTTGCAGCAGGCTTGGGTCGGGGCGTTCCAGCCAGCGCAGAACGCCCTCCGCAAAGCGTTCGCATTCCCCGATCGCTCGTTCCCAGGCCGCGATGCGCGCGGCGTGGTCCTGGCCGTAGCGATAAAAATCCTGCCGGTCCGGCAGCTTGCCGTGCGGCAGCGTCGCCAGGAAGGCGGGCGAGGGCGCGACCAGCAGCATGTCTTCGAGCCAGAGGTGCCCGCGGGGCGCCTTGCGCCAGGGCAGGTGCTTGTCGAGCCAGCCCGGCGTCACGTACTCGTTGAAATGCGGGTAGAAAACGAGGCGCGGCCGCGGCCCCGCCCGGGTGATCCCGGCGTACGGCAACAGCAGGTGGTAGTCCACGAGCGCGCCGTCCCAGTAGTTTCCCGGTGGAGCTCCCGGGATGTCGCGGACGGGGGCGCAGAGCAGCGGGATGCTGCCCGAGGCCAGCAGGGCGTGCTCCTCGTTTGCCGGCTGCAGGGGCACCCGCACGAGGTCGAACGCATCGTGGGACTGGGTCAGGAACGAGGGTTCGCCGGCCTGAAACAGCACTCGCTGCAGGTAGGCCGCGAGCCGGTTGCGGGACAGAGCATTGCTCAGGACTGCGCGCCCGAATGCCAGCTTGGACTCGGCGGACTGCAACGGGCCTCGCGCTCGCGTCGTGACGATGGTGAGCGATACACCCGGCCGGACCGCAAGGGGTCGCCCGCCCAGCACGGCCCGTGCGATACGACGGCACGCGGCAGCCACGTCGCCAGGTGTCGGGTGCTTCGTGTAGTTCTGCTCGTGGACGTAGGCGTACTGCATGCGATCGAGTGCCGCCACGGCATCGGGTTGCGCGAGCGCCGCCATGCGCCATGCACCGACCGATGCGCCGATCAGCTCAATGGAGCTCGTCCGCGGCAGCCACTCGCGGTGGAGCAGCTTGTCGAGCGGCACGAGAGCGAGGCCCTTGGGTCCGCCCGCTGCTGCCGGGATGCAGGCGATATCGGCTGGCGTGAGCCCGTTGGCCCGGATGTGCGCGAGGGCTCCCGGACCCGCCCTCAGAGTGAACACCCGTGCGGTCGTCATGCACGTCATCGTCCGTGCCGGCCGTCGCGATGGCAAGCGCCGCCGCGCTCAGAGCAGGTCGCGCATCCGGAACCAGGACATCGCAAGCACCAGCGCTGGCGTGCGCAAGGTCCGTCCGCCGGGGAAGATGGGGTGCCGCAGCCTGCCGAACAGGTCGAAACGTTCCGCCTGTCCGGCGATGGCCTCCGCGGCCAGCCGGCCGGCCATGCCGGACAGCGCAATTCCGTGGCCGGAGAAACCCTGCAGGTAATAGACATTGCTCCCGAGGCGGCCGAAGTCCGGCGCGCGATTCATCGTGATGTCGACGTAACCGCCCCAGACGAACTCGAGACGCGCATCGGACAATTGCGGGAATACCTTCAGCATGCGTGTCCGCGTGGCGTGCCCGGTGTCCCTCTCGTTGATGCCCGAGTAACTGACGCGGCCGCCGAAGAGCAACCGGTGATCCGCCGAGCCGCGGAAGTAATCGAGCACGAAGTTGATGTCGGCGACTGCGACGTTCTCGCGCATCAGTGCGCGCAGGCGCGACTCGCCCAGGACCTCGGTGGCGCAGACGTAGGTGCCGACCGGCATGATTCGCCAGTCGGTCGGCGAGCGCAGTCCGTTGACGTACCCGCCGCGGCTGAGCACTGCAAAGCGCGCGGTCACGCAGCCATGGGGCGTGCGCACGCGCAGCGGCTCGCCCGGCTCCACCTCGGTCACGGGCGAAGCTTCGAAGATCCGCACGCCGGCCGCTTCGGCCGCAGCGGCCAGCCCGAGCGTGTAATTGAGCGGATGGACGTGGCCACTGCCGGAGTCGTAGAGGCCGGCCACATAGCGCTTGGTCGCCAGCAGGGACTGGATTTCGTCCCGGTCGAGGAAGCGCAGCGAGCGGTAGTCGTAGTCGTCTTCCAGTTGCCGTTGCAGGCTCAGCAGTTCGTCGCGCTGGCGCGCCTTGACGGCAACGTGGGCGTGTCCCCAGTGCAGGTCGCAATCGATGCCATGCCGTGCGACGCGCGTGCGCAGCAACTCGAGCGCCTCGATGGAAATGTCCCAGAGAAGCCGGGCCGACTCGCGCCCCACCTGCGCGACGAGGCTCGCCTGGCTCGTGCCGTAGCCGAAAATCGCCTGCCCGCCGCTGCGACCCGACGCGCCCCACGCGATACGCTGCGCTTCGAGCAGGACCACTCGATAACCGCGCTCCGCGAGTTCCAGCGCGGCCGCGCAACCCGCGATGCCGCCGCCGACGACGCAAACGTCCGCGTCAACGCCGTCGGCGAGCGCCGGTCGCCGGGGCGAGGGATTCGCAGTCGCGGCGTAGTAGCTGGCAACGTGGCTCATGCCTGGCCACTCTATGCGAGGCCGTGGCGGGCCGGACTAGCGGAAACCCGCAGCGACCGGTTTCGGGCTACGATCTCGCCTGTGTCTTCCCGCCCGGGGAGTTGGATGTCCGTGATTCCGACGCTGCCAATCATGGTGTGCGCAGTGGCCGTCGCCGGCCTGCTGATGGCGGAGGCGCGCGGCTCGCAACGCGGGCTGTGGCTGGCGAAGCCCGTCGCATCCGCCGCATTTCTCTGGACGGCCGTGGCCGTCGGTGCGCTGGAATCGGTCTATGGCCGATGGGTGTTCCTAGGGCTCGTGCTGTGCCTCGTCGGCGACGTGTTGCTGATTCCGCGCCAGCGTCCGGCCGTATTTCGCGCCGGCGTGCTCGCGTTCCTGCTCGGGCACGTTGCGTACGGCGTCGGATTTCTCACGCAACCCGTCAACGGCTGGGGGCTCGCAGCCGGGGGCGCATTGATGGCGCTAGTCCTTGTGGCGACTTGGCGCTGGCTGGCGGGATCATTGCCAGCCGACATGTCCGGCGCGGTGCGGGCGTATTTCGTCGTGATCGGCGTGATGGCGACCCTGGCTTGTGGCGTTTCGGCTGCGGGCGGGCCGCTCGCCGTGGCGACCGGGGCGCTGGCGTTCGCCGCGTCGGACGTATCGGTGGCGCGCGACCGCTTCGTCCGCCACGAGTTCTTCAATCGAGCCTGGGGCTTGCCGCTCTACTACGCGGCACAGGTGTTGCTGGCCCTCACTCCCGCCTGGATCCAGGCTTAGGGACTGCATGCTCCAACCGACCGAACAACTGCCCGACGTGCCGCGCAAACCAGCCCCCTGGGACCTGCGTGGCTCGGCGTGGATCATCGCGCTGAAATTGCCACCGGGGTCGCCGGCACGTGATGCGTTCCTGCCGGCGGGCATGGCGGGACAGGGCCGGAGCCTCGTTTCCCTGCTGATGTACGTGGATTACCTGGAATCGGCTTGCGGCCCCTATCGTGAATTGTTGTTCGTCCCGGGCGCGTATCCGTTCGAGGACGGCCGGCGGCATTTCACGATCAGCCGCATCGTGGTGTCCACGTGGGACAGCGTCGTCAACGGCCGGGCGAACTGGGGAATCCCGAAGGACCGCGCTGATTTTGCTGTGGAATCCGGCGCGGCGGGAGGGCGCGAGGATCGCATCCGCGTCAGCGCCGAGGATGGACGCGAGATGTGTTCGCTGCGGCTCGCGACGCTCCGCTTCGCGCCGCGGCTCCCCGTGCCCGGCGGTCTCCTGCCGCAACGTTTGCGCACACTTGCGCAAAGTTTCGCAGGACGAACGTACTATTACGCGCCGTCGTCGAGCGGCTGGGTGCGGCCGGGCCGGGTGCTCGAATGGCGCTTCGATCCGCAGTTGTTTCCGGACCTCAGTGCGGGCGCGGTCGTCGCTGCCTGCAAGGTCGACTCTTTCAAGATGCAGTTTCCGCCGGCGAGGATTCGCGGTTGAGGCACGGACTCAGTCCGGGGAGGATGCGCATGGTCGAGAGGATTGGTACGGTTGCAATATTGGGGCTGTTGCTCGCGGCATGCAGTGCAACGCCGTCGCGCACGCCGGTGCCGGACGCGGAATTGCAGATGATCGCCGCAGGCGAACTGGAGCTGGCGCGCGAATGCGCCGTGCAGCCGGGCGCCATCTACCGCACGCACTACACGGTCGGGACCGACGGACAGGCAAGCGTGGCCGCGCCATTGCAGCCGCAGGGTTGCGTGGAGCAGTCGCTGTCCCGTTGGGTGACGACGTTTCGCTACGTGCCGCCAGCGGCAGCGACCCCCGCCGTCATTGACTGGATGGCAACGGTCGCCCGCCGGATTCCTTGACCCGTCTCAGGCAGCCTTGTCCATGACCCCCGCGCCGCTGATCGCCGCATGCGCTGCGGCGAGCCGCGCGATCGGCACGCGCGGCGCCGAGCACGAGACGTAGTCCAGCCCGATCGTGTCGCAGAACACGATCGACGCCGGGTGTCCGCCATGCTCGCCGCAGATGCCGACCTTGAGTCCCGGCCGGCTCTTGCGGCCCCACTCCACGGCGAGCGCCATCAGGCGACCCACGCCTTTCACGTCGAGCACTTCGAACGGATTGTCCTGCAGGATCCCGCGCTCGTTGTACATCGGCAGGAACTTGTTCTCCGCGTCCTCGCGTGAGAAGGAGAACGTCGCCTGGGTCAGGTCGTTGGTGCCGAAGGAGAAGAACTCGGCCACCTCGGCGAGGTTCTCGGCGCGCATGCAGGCGCGAACGACTTCCACCATGGTGCCGAAACTGCACTGCACCTGCAGGCCGTAGGTGAGGCTGACCTCCTTCTGCACGGCGGCCAGGTAGTCGCGCACCAGGTTCAGTTCCTGTGCCGTGCAGACCTGCGGCACCATGATCTCCGGGTGCACTTCCACGCCGGCGCGCATGCAATCGGCGGCTGCCTCCAGCACGGCCCGGATCTGCATCGTGTAGATCTCCGGATACGTGATGCCGAGGCGCACGCCGCGATGGCCGAGCATCGGGTTCACTTCGCGCAGCGCGCGCGCCTTGCGCAGGATCGCTTCCTTGCGCGCGATCACGCCGTCGATCAGTCGCGTCTCGCCTAGGCCGCGCAACGTGCTGGCTACGCGGCTGTCCTCGACCGAGCGTGCGGCTTCCGTCAGCACTTCCATGCCCCTGGCGGCCGCACGCAGGTCATGCAGTCGCGCGATGTCGTCTTCCAGCTGCCGCTCCGTGGGCAGGAATTCGTGGATCGGCGGATCGAGAAGGCGGATCGTCACCGGATGCGGCGCCATCGCCTTGAAGATCCCGACGAAATCCGCCCGCTGGATCGGCAGCAGGCGGTCGAGCGCCGCGCGCCTGTCCTCCGGCGTCTCCGCCACGATCATGTCCACGACGATCGGCAGACGGTCCGCCGCATTGAACATGCGTTCGGTACGGCAGAGTCCGATGCCCCTGGCGCCGTAGCGCAACGCCCGCGCCGCGTCCTGCGGCGTGTCGGCGTTCGCGCGTACGTCGAGGCGCGCGTGCTGGTCGGCCCAGCCGAGCAGCTTCACGAGCGAGGGCGAGAAGTCGGCCTCCACCGTTGGCACCTCCCCTCGGTACACCCGGCCATTGCTGCCGTCGATCGTGATGACATCTCCCTCCTTGATGACCTGGTCGCCCACGAAGGCGACACGCAGCGTGACATCCACCTGGATGCCTTCCGCACCGGCAACGCACGGCTTGCCCATGCCGCGCGCGACGACGGCCGCATGCGAAGTCTTGCCGCCGCGGCTGGTCAGGATGCCCTGCGACGCGAAAAAGCCGTGGATGTCCTCGGGCTTGGTCTCCTCGCGCACGAGGATGACTTTCGTGCCCTGCTTGCCGAGGATCTCGGCGCGGTCGGCGTCGAACACGGCCTGGCCACTTGCGGCACCTGGCGAAGCGGGGAGGCCGGTAGCGACCGGCTGGCCCTGGTGCTTCGGGTCGAGCCTGGGAAACAGCATCTGCTCGAGCAGCGCGGGGTTGACCCGCGTCACCGCTTCCTCGCGGTTCAGCAGGCCCTCTTCGTGCATCTCGACCGAGGTTCGCACCATCGCCGCCGCGTTCATCTTGCCGTTGCGGGTCTGCAGGCAGAAGAGCGTGCCGCGCTCGATCGTGAACTCGAAATCCTGCACCTCCCGGTAGTGGCGCTCGAGCCGGTTGCGCATCTCGATGAGCTGCACATAGAGGCCGGGCATCTCGGTGGCAAGATCGGCGATCGGCTTCGGCGTGCGGATGCCGGCCACCACGTCCTCGCCCTGTGCATTGGTGAGGTACTCGCCATAGAGCTGGTTCTCGCCGGTGGCCGGGTTGCGGGTGAAGCCAACGCCCGTCGCACTGTCGTTACCCATGTTGCCGAAGACCATGGCCACGACATTGACGGCGGTGCCGTTCGCCATCGCCGGCGTAATCCTGAATTCGCGCCGGTAGTCGACGGCCCGCTTCCCCATCCAGGAGTCGAAGACGGCCTTGATGGCGATCTCGAGTTGCTCGTACGGATCGGACGGGAAGGGGCGGCCGGTGTGGCGCTCGACGACCTGCAGAAAGCGTTCGCCGATCTCGCGCAGCTCGTCGGCGCCGAGCATCACGTCCTGCTTCACGCCCACGCGCGACTTGACCACCTCGAACTCCTCGTCGAACGCCGCGTCCGGCACCCCGAGCGCGACCTTGCCGAACAACTGGATGAAGCGGCGCCACGCGTCGTAGCCGAAGCGCTCGTTGCCGGTGTGCCGGATGAGCGCGGCGAGGGTCGTTGCGTTGAGGCCGAGATTGAGGATGGTGTCCATCATGCCCGGCATGGACATGGCGGAGCCGGAGCGCACCGAGACCAGCAGCGGATCGTCGCTCCCGCCGAAGCGCTTGCCGGTCTGCTTCTCGAGCGACGCCATGTGCGTGCGCGTCTGCTCGAGCAATCCCTCCGGCAGGCTGCGTTGCGAATCGGCGAGGTGGGCCAGGCAGGCTTCGGTCGTGATGACGAATCCGGGCGGGACGTTCAGCCCGATGCGCGTCATCTCGCAGAGGTTGGCGCCCTTGCCGCCGAGCAGCATCTTGTTGCGGCCGTCACCCTCTGCAAATGCATAGATCCATTGGCGTGTGCTGGTGGTCATCGCGAGTCCTCGCCACCCCTGTCCATCGGGGGTGCAGGACATCAGAGATACCGCCGCGCCGGCCGGCGGAGAATACGTAAATGTGGGTGTCGTGCCGCGATTATGCGTAGCCACCGCGCCGGCGCCGCGAGGTTGAGCCGGCTGCCCGGCCCGACCTCGGGCGCCCCGCAGACATCAGCCCACCGACTGCGTCGAGTGGTGCTCGGCGTACAGGGCCTGCAGCCGCTGGCTGTCGATCTTCTTCACGGCCTTCGCCAGGGCCTTGTCGTAGCAAGCGCGGTAGTTCTGCTGCCGGCGCAGCTCGCGCATGCCAGGCTGACCGCCGCAGGCGCGGCTCGCGGCCGACGACAGGCGCGCGTACAGCACCCGCGTGCCTTCGCCGGTTGCGAGGTTCAGGTCGGCGTAGCGCACGACCACGGACGGGTAATTCATGGGTGTGTCCACGCGTTGGGCGCCGGCCTGTGCCGTCAGCGCGCAGAGCAGGGTGGCCGCGCCGAGTGCGAGCGCCTTGCCGGCGCCGTGCATGCAATGGATAGCTGAATTGTTCATGACCTTTCTCCTGTCCAGAGGTGTGAAGCGCGTTTGGTCACCGCGCAGATAGTTTGATGCGAAGGCGGGGTGCGTGCTCACCGCTTCGTCGCTCGGCGGCGACGCCTCGTCGCAGTTACCGCCACTTGTGCCGGGATGGCGACCGCGAGAACATCCGTTCGCGGTATGAACAAAGGGAGATCGAGGCGATGAACAGGACGCTCGGAATGATCGGGCTCGGCCGCATGGGCGGGAACATGAGTCGACGGGTTGCGCGCGCCGGGCTCAACGTGGTCGCCTTTGACCGAGCGGCCGGAGCGCGCGCCGCAATGGCCGGCGAGACGCGCGTCACGGTTGCCGACACGCTGGAGGCACTGGTCGGGTCGTTGCCTGCGCCCCGCGTCGTGTGGCTCATGCTCCCGGCGGGCGCGCCGACGGAGGAAACACTGCAGGAACTGTCGATGCAGCTCTCCAGCGGCGACATCGTCGTCGACGGCGCGAATGCGCAGTACCGCGACAGCCAGCGACACGCGAGGGAACTCGCCGGGAAGGGCGTGCGCTTTGTCGATGCCGGAGTGTCCGGCGGCGTGTGGGGCCTCGAGAACGGCTACGGTCTGATGGTCGGCGGCGACTTGCAGGCCGTGCGCGAAGTCGAGCCGATCTTCAAGATGCTCGCGCCAGCACCGGATCGCGGCTGGGTGCACTGCGGCCCCGCGGGCGCCGGGCACTACTGCAAGATGGTCCACAACGGCATCGAGTACGGACTGATGCAGTCGTATGCGGAAGGACTGGCGATGCTCAGCGCGAAGACGGACCTGAACCTCGACGTCGCGAAGATTGCGCAGGCGTGGCGGCACGGCACGGTGATCCGGTCGTGGCTGCTGGATCTCATGGCGGAGTTTCTGGCGGAGGACGCGAAGCTGGAATCGATTGCGCCGTTCGTCGCGGACTCGGGGGAGGGTCGCTGGGCGGCTGTCGAGGCGATCGAACTCGGCGTGTCCGCGCCGGTGATGACGATGGCGCTGATGGAGCGCTTTGCGAGCCAGGGTCGCGCCGACTACACGAACCGGTTGCTGTCGCGCATGCGCCGCGCCTTCGGCGGGCATCCGATGAAGGCCAAGAGCTAACGGTGCGGATCGCTGCGACAGCAGCTGACGTCAGGGCGGCGGGCCACTGCGGACCGCAATGGTCTGTCACTGCACCCTGGCGCCAGATGCCGCATCCAAAGCCACGATCTGGGCACGAATCGCAGCGCGCCGCTTTTCCAGTTCGGCGACGAGTTCCGCGTAACCCGGTTCACCCTCGAGGCTTCTGAGCCAGGGCAACTCCGGATAGAACCGGTCCGGCAGCGGCGCCAGCTTCATCGCGGCCTGCAGGTGACGCACGGCGCTCGCGCGTTGCCCGTCGACGATCGCCACTTCGGCCAGCAGCATGTTCTCGGTGGCATTCGGCACCCGTCCGCCGAGCTGCTTGCGCAGGCGTTCGTGGAAGCGCTCGAGCAGCGCCTGCGCGTCACGGTCGCGGCCGTCGGCCTTGTAGATGAGCATGACCGCGGGCAAAGAGCCCATGTCGAGCGATGCTCCCATGATCCCGTTGTCCACCTGCTCGAATTCACCGGCCTTGGCCAGGGCCGCGGCAGCCTCCTGCAGGCGGCCTTGCACGGTGTACCAGTACGCGTCCACCATGAACCGGTAGCGGGCGTCCACCCTGGATCGACCGGGGTTGGCCAGCGCGTGGTCCAGTCGTTGCGAATCGCCCTTGAGCCCGGCGGCCCTGATGTCCCACGGCGCGAAGCCCAAGGGCTCCGTGTTGGCGCCGGACCTGATCCGGTCGATCCGGGCGAGGCATTCGTCGTAGTTGCCCACCGCAATCAACGCACCCAGTGACGCGAGCAGGACGGTCGTGCGGTCACCGCCGGCGCGCTCGATTGCGACGCTGAGCTGGTAGGCCTCGTACGGGCTGGCGTCGGTCGCGACGAGGCCGAGTGCCATGAGTCCGTCGGCATCACCCGCGAAAATCTGCAGCGCTTTGGCGAACTCGGCGCGATATGCATCGAATCCCTTCGTGTCGAGCGCTTGCGCAAGTTTGTTGGTCCAGTCGATCGCCGAGCGCGGGTCGAGTTGCAGCGCTCGCTCGCTCATCGCTTCAGCGTCCGCCCGGCGATCGGGAGCGTCGCTGAGCAGGACCGCATAGTAGTGGGCCACGATGGCATTGTTCGGATTGAGTTCCAGCGCCCGCTTGTACTCGTCCTCCGCGCCGGGTCGCCCCGTCTGCCGCAACAGGTTGCCGAGGGCGCCATGCGCGTCCGACAGTGACGGATTCAGCGACAACGCCTTGTACACAGCCTGTTCTGCGCGCCGTAGTGGTTCGCGGGTATCGTCGGACGGCGCGTACCCATAGCCTGCCAACAGCATCAGCGACCTGGCGAGTGCCGCATGCGCCTCGGCGTAGGACGGGTCCAGCGACACGGCTTGTTCGAGGTGAGCGACCGATTCGGCGAGTCGTGTGCCCGTACGGGCTCGTTGCGCGGCGAGACCGAGCAGGTAGTGGTCATGCGCATCGAGGTCCATCGTCGGCGGCCGGGTCGGCGCGGTGTCCCCGCGGGCCGCCGGAACGATCGCGTCGATGACGGCGGCGGCCAGCTCCGCCTGCACCGCGAACACGTCGGTGACTTCGCGGTCGAAGCTCCCCGACCAGATCTGGTAGCCGGTCATCCCGTCGATCAACTTGGCGCTGAATTTGAGTTTCGTGCCGGCTCGTCGCACGCTGCCTTCGAGCACGGTGGTTACGCCGAGCTGGCTCGCGATCGTCTTCGCGTCCTGGTTCTTGCCCTTGTACGAGAACGACGAGGAACTGGCGATGACTCTCAGGCCCGGCACGCGGCCCAGCCGGTCGAGCACTTCCACGGCCAGCCCGTCGGAAAAGTACTCCTGCTTGGGATCGCCGCTCAGGTTCTCGAAGGCCAGGACGGCAATCGCCGGGTTCGGCGGCCGGGGAGGTTTGCCGAGACCGGATTCCTTCACCAGCAGCACAGCAATGACCACCAGCAGCACGCCGATGATCACGACGTCCATGTACCGTCGCCGGCCGTGAACGCTCGGCCGCGCGACGCCCTCCGCGGCCGTATCGCGCTGTATGCCTTCGTCGCCGATCTCGTAGAACCAGGCGAGCGCGATTGCGACTGGAAACCCAAGGGCGGTGACAACGATCAACGAGGTCAGGACCCACTTCGGGATCCCGAGCGGATCGAACGTGACGTCGGCGATCTGCAGCGCCAGCCAGGCGATGACGGCATAACTCGCCGCAACACGCAGCACGCCCCTCTCCCGCAGGCGGGCAAGCAGATTGCGCGGCATGCTCAACGTTGACCCGGGTACACGGGTCCACTATAAGCGACTGAAACGAGACTGCACCATAGGTCTGCAGGACGCAGCCCGCCGAGACCCGCAAGATGCAAGTCGGGCTGAGACGAGGGGGTATGGAAAGAGTGTTGGGACAAGTCGCGCGCCGTGGCGGCAGCTCGGGTGGCGCTCGTCGCCTGGCGCTTTGCCTGACCTCGTTGTTGGCGATTCCCGCCGCCCAGGCACAGGACTCGGAGCAGCCCCTCGAACAGGTCGTCGTCACGGGATCGCGGATCGCGCGCCCGGACTTTGAATCCGCCAGCCCCATCCTCAGCGTAACGGCGGACGCTTTTGAACAGCGCAGCGACCTGAGCGTCGATGGCGTCGTCAGCAGGTTGCCGCAGTTCACGCCGGACATGGGCAGCACCTCGAACAATCCGGGCAATGGCGGCCAGGGCAACGTGCAACTGCGGGGCCTCGGCGCCACGTCCACGCTCGTGCTGCTCGACGGCCGGCGCCTCATTCCCGCGAACGGTAATGGCGTCGTCGACGTCAACATCATCCCGTCCTCGCTGATCGAGAGTGTCGAGGTCGTCACGGGTGGCTCCTCTGCGGTCTATGGTTCGGACGCGATCGCCGGCGTGGTCAACTTCAAGCTAAAGAACAAGTTCGAAGGCGTACGGTTTGACGGCGGTTGGGGACAAACCGATCGCAGCGACGGGTCGGAGTACACCGCAGGCATCACGGGAGGGCTGAGTTTCGCCGACGGCCGCGGCAAGGCCTATGGCTACGTCGGTTACGCGAAGCGTGACGCGGTGTCGCAGGGCGACCGTAAGTTCTCCGAGGTACCACTGGCGTATTTCGGGCCGGGTGACGGTACCGTCGGCCGGCAAAATGCGTTCCGACCGAACGGGTCTCCCAACATCACGGAGGGGAGGAGCGTCGGCAGGCGGGACCAGCGTCCCAGTCAGGCGGCGTGGGATACGCTATTCGCAAGTTACGGCTACGGGCCCGGCGGGGATCCCATTCCCCCGCTCGCGAGCGAGACGGGAATAAACACGGTTGGATTCAATGGGGACGGCAGCGTCTTCAGCTCGGGCAACCGTGCACCGCGCAGCGTCGCGAATTTTCGAGGCGAGCTCGATCCGGACCTGGCCAACAATCGGGTGTACACATACAACTTCGCACCCTGGAACTACCTGCAATTGCCGCTCGAACGCGTCTCCGCCTTCGGACGCGCGACGTTCGATTTCGGCCCCGCGGCGGAGCTCTTCGTCCAGGCGCTGTTTGCCGACTACCAGGCCGATGCCGCGCTGGCACCGACCCCGGCGTTGGGACTGCAGTTGCCGCGGTCCAATCCTTACATTCCCGCGGATTTCGGCTTCCTGCTCGATTCGCGGGTGAATCCCTCGGCCGACGTACTGATGACAAAACGCCTGGCCGAACTTGGGCCGCGCATATCGTCGACTCAGCACGATGTGTACCAGGTCACGCTGGGGTCCCACGGGCAGGCGTTCGGCGACTGGACATACGATGCCTATGTGCAGGTAGGCGCCTACGACTCGACGGAATCGCAGACGGGCAACGCGCTGCGTTCGAAGATCCAGGAACTCACCTACGCGCCGGACGGCGGCCTGGCCGCCTGCGGGGGCCTCGACTTGTTCGGACCGAATTCGATTTCCGCCGCGTGTGCGGATTTCATTTCCATCGACGCCACCAACCGGGCCGGATACGACCAGACAGTGGCTGAGGTGTCGCTGAACGGCTCCGCGATCGCGCTGCCCGCCGGGGACCTCCGCCTCGCGGTCGGGCTCATGTACAAGCGGGATGAGTTCCGATACCGGGCCGACCCGCTCGGGTCCGTCATACTCGACGACGGTCAAGTGGACATCCAGGGCTTCAACGCCAGCAAGGACGTCGCCGGTTCGGACCACAACACGGATGCGTACGTTGAAGCGCTCGTGCCTCTCCTGAGTGACGTGACCGCCGTGAAACGGCTCGAGGCCGGTCTCGGCTATCGGCACTCCCAGTATGCGTCAGCAGGTGGGGTGGACGCCTACAAGGCCGAGTTGCTGTACCAGCCCGTGTCGCCGCTGCGAGTGCGCAGCTCCTTCCAGCATGCTGTGCGAGCTCCGAGCGTCCAGGACCTGTACGACCCGCTGCTGCCGGTGACGTACGGTGCCGAGGATGACGAAGCGGGCTCGTCGTTCATCGACCCCTGCGACGTGAGGAGCACGCAGCGCCAGGGGCCCGACGCAGGGCGTGTCGAGGCCTTGTGTCTCGCGCAAGGCTTTCCCGCCGCTGCACTGCCGGCGTTTCAGGATGCGGACGGCCTTCATTTCGGCGTCGTCGGCGGCAATCCGGATCTCGGCCCCGAAACTGCCGATACCCTGACCTTCGGTTTCGCCCTGCAATCGTGGTCGGCCAATCCACTGCTGTCGACCATGCGGCTGTCCGTCGATTGGTATCGCATCGACATGCAGGACGCCATCTCCCAGTTGCAGGCGACGGATTACGTGCCGCTGTGCTTCGACGCCCGGACCAATACCGATTTCAGCGCCAAGTACGCCTTGTGCCACCTGTTCTCGCGCGACCCGACGACCGGCGAAATTGTCGGACTGCAGGATATCCGGCAGAACATCGTCGGCTATGAGGTGTCGGGCATCGACACGCAGTTCGACTGGAGTGTCGGGCTCGGCCCAGGCGATCTCGGTGTGAACCTGATTGCGTCGCGGATGGACGAATACATCGTGAGGAAAGTGAAGGGACTGCCTTCGACCAGTGACGTCGGTTACGTCGGCGGCTTCCTCGGCGCGTCGCTGCCCGAATGGAAATGGAACCTGACCCTGCGCTACACGTTGGGCCCGCTGGTCGTCTCCGGCCAGTGGCGTTACATCGACGGGATGCGCGACCGGCAGGAAACCGGCTATGCCGTGCCCAGCTACGACTATTTTGACGTGACCGGGAGTTACGAGTTCGGCCAGGGCATGCTGGCCGGTCTCGTCGTGCGCGCCGGCGTCGAGAACCTGACTGACCAAACGCCACCGTTGCTGGCGTCCCCGGTGGCGGCCAACACCGATCCGTCGCAGTACGACGTGTTGGGTCGCCGTTTCTTCGTGAGTGCAACCTACAAGTTCTAATGTGCCCTCACTCCGACCCGCTCCCGCCTCGAGCGGGAGACGGCGGAGCTTCACACCTCTCCCGCATCAGGCGCGAGAGGTCGGCCGCAGGCCGGGTCAGGGTGCGGCTGCGGCATCTGCGATCACCGTCGCGTGTTCGCGCGACACTCGACCCGCCGGCGCGCCAGCCGCGCCCGCGAGCAACTGCTGCAACCGCTCCGCCTTGGCCGCGCCCGTGACCAGCCACAGCCGCCCGCGCGCTCGCGACAGTGCCGGGAATGTCAGCGTCATCCGTGTCGTACCCTGGTAGGACGCCGCGAGCGCGACGTCACGGTCCGTGACGTCGAGCACCGGGTCGCCCGGTACCAGCGACGCGGTGTGACCGTCGGCGCCGAGACCCAGCTGCACGAGGTCGAAACAGAGCGGCGCGCCAAATTCGGCTTCAAGCGCCGATTGGTAACTCGCCGCCGCGACGGCCAGGGGCTCGTCGTTGACGGGCATCGGCCAGAGCTGGCGCGCCGGCAACGGGCCCGTACGCACCAGGATCTCCTCGAGCCGCGTGAGATTGCGCAGCGCATCGCCCGGCGGCGCGACGCGCTCGTCCACCTGGGCGACGTGCACGACATTCCAGGGCACGTCGAGGTCGCGCAGTGCGCCCAGCATCAGCCACGGGGTCGTGCCGCCGCTGAAGGCGATCAACGCGCGACCACGTTCTGCGACCGCCGTCCGGCAGGCGCGCGCGACTTCGTCCGCCGCGGAGCCCGCGGCGCCTTGCGCGTCGGCTTTGACGATCAGCCGCAAGGGTTCGCTCCCGGTTCGGACGGCGGGTCATACCAGCCGCCATATCGCTCCACCATGCGCTCGGCCGCCGCGGGTCCCCAGCTGCCGGAGGTGTACGGCTCCGCCTGCGGGCCGCTCGCGAGCAGCCGATCGACGATGTCCCACGCGACTTCGACCGAATCCTGGCGCGCGAACAGCGTCGCGTCACCCCGCATCGCGTCGCCTAGCAGGCGCTCATACGGCGTCATCTCATCGGCCTGCGAGTTGCAGGCATAGAGCTCGATTTCATGGCCGACCATCGTCTCGCCGGCGGACTTGATCCTCGCGCCCAGCGCGATGGCCACGCGATCCGGGCCGAGCCGGAACCGCAGGTAATTGGTGCGGGGCGGCAGCGGCTCGTCGAACAAGCGTTGCGGCGGGCGCCGGAACGTCGCCATCACCTCGGTCGCGGTCACGGGCAGGCGCTTGCCCGTGCGCACGAAGAACGGCACGCCGGCCCAGCGCCACGAGTCGAGCTCGAAGCGCAGCGCCGCGTACGTTTCGGCGTCCGAATTCGGGCTCACCCCGTCTTCGGTCCGATACCCCTCGTACTGGCCGCGGACGATGTCGCGACGCTCAGGATGCTGTACGGCGCGCAGCACCTTCATCTTTTCGTCGCGCATCGCTTCGGCATGGGTACCGACGGGCGGTTCCATGGCCAGGATCGCGAGCACCTGCAGCAGGTGGTTCTGCACCACGTCGCGCACTGCACCGAGTTCCTCGTACAGCTTGCCGCGCCCCTCGACACCGAACGTCTCCGCCATCGTGATCTGCACGTGCTCGATGTGCGTGCGATTCCAGATGGGTTCGATGAAAGCATTGGCAAAGCGGAAGTAGAGCAGGTTCTGCACCGGCTCCTTGCCGAGGAAGTGGTCGATCCGGTAGATCGCGCGCTCGTCGAACACCTGGTGCAGCGCACGATTGATGGTTTGCGCGCTCGAGAGATCTCGGCCGAGCGGCTTCTCGACCACCACGCGCGCATTGGCCGCGCACCCGGAGCTGCCGAGTTTGGCGGCGACGGCCGCAAACAGGCTGGGCGGGATCGCGAGGTAGTGGCAGGGTCGCCGGGCGCCGTCGATGGCGTCGCGCAGCGCGGCGAAGGTGGCATCTTCACGGTAGTCGCCGTCTACGTAGCGGAGCTTCGCCTCGAGGCGGCGCAGGGCTTCCGGGTCGGTGCCGTCGCCGTGCTGCTCCAGGCTTGCGCGCAGCCGGGCGAGCACGGTATTCCTCGTCAGCCCGCCGCGGGCGACCCCGACGACGATTTCGGGCAGGCGTCCGCGGCGCTCCAGGTTCTCGAGTGCCGGGAAGATCTTCTTGAACGCCAGGTCGCCGGTAATGCCGAACACGACCAGGGCGTCGGAGTGGTCACCATTCATGCCGGCTCGTCCTTGGGGTCACGGTTTGCCACGTTGCAAAACTGGTACGCAGAAGTCCATAAGTTTACAAGCCAGCCCATACGTTTAAACCCGGCACCTCGCGAAACATGCCAGCCAATCTGACTCCGGAGTACAAGGCGGCGGCCGACGCCCTGCGCAAGGCGCGCGACCCGGCCGAGCGGCTC
>Ga0315297_10000784_pt1 | contig 18816 bp, 20 predicted proteins | sample YL17G15_0_MG_FD_203628 | JGI IMG/M metagenome (GOLD analysis project Ga0315297, IMG submission 203628) | Sediment microbial communities from Yellowstone Lake, YNP, Wyoming, USA - YL17G15_0 | ecosystem: Environmental > Aquatic > Freshwater > Lake > Sediment | place: USA: Wyoming | collected... | reverse complement strand
AGTCCCTCGCCCTGCAACACGAGCGAGGTGTAGGAGCTCGGTTTCCATTTGTACTTGAAGTCTAAGTTCGAATAGTAGAACCGGAGCCGGGCGTACGGGTCGTGGATTCCCGTGAGACCGCTGACCCCGATCTCAAGGTCGCTGTTTTCTCCGACCGGAAAGAACATCATGAGCCGCCCGCAATTCGCGTAGTAGACATCGGAAGAAAGTGTGTCGATCAAACCCGGCCCTCCTGTCCGAACTCCCATTGCAGGATTGAGCACGGCGACTGAATTGCCTCGCAACACATCGACGGTAAGCCGCGTGTAAAGCACATCGCCTGTCGGGATGAGGATGCTTGCGGACAGCCCGAGGTCGTTGACTCCCTCTTCGCCGAGGAACCGTTCAAGGCTCAGGGGCTTCGATAGAAAAGACCAGCCATGCGGATGAACCGTGTTGAGTTTCCCAAACTCGGCGAGATACTTCCCGATACGTGCATTGAGGTCGAGAGGCAAGCCCCTCAGGAACGTAGCGTACGCCTCTTCGATCTCTATCGGCTCCTCCCCTGTTCCGGCCTTGGCCAGGAACACATCGGCGCGGGCATACGGATTGAGGTAGGATTGGACGGCAAGCTCGAATTCCTCGAGCTTGAATTGAGGTCGGCTGAAGACGCGACGTGCGGGTAGTTCCAGCCCGTCGTTTGATTCGAGCCGGAATCGCGGGATAATACTGATCTCCGGGTTCAGCGTTGTCTGTGCAGTCAGATCAAAACAGCAGCAGAATATCAACGCCACAGTCGTCGCACTCATGCAGAACATTTTCATGAAGCGCCCCTTGGGGAGTTGGATGGATGACTGGACGCATCAGCGGCGCGACAGAACGCGCCGCCGATTGCATGCGAGGAGGAAATTGGATCAGGCTTGTGTAGTTGGAGGACCGCGCTTTGGATAAGCGAAGTCGTTGCGCTTCTCAGGACGAGGGCTTGCTTTTGCTGGGACGGCACCGACGGGAGTGATCCTCGATTCGTCAAGGTCTGCGGGAACCGACGCAACGAAAAGTCCGGCCCGCAGGCAAGCGAGACAAGTATCTCCCGCGTGAAGGTCCCTGTGAAGTTCCGTGGACCCGCAGGTATGCAACCTGATGGTTTGCTTGCTGTTCCCTCCTCCGAAGAGAAGATGATCGTGCGATGTCAGGACGAGTACCGGCGTCCAGACGAGCAGGAGAATCATGACAGCAGTCAGGAAGAAGGAACTGATGGTCTTCAGCATCGTGTACAAAGTAAAACCGTGCGAGGTCAAATGCAACCGGCATGCATCGATTGCATCTGTGACACTTTCCTGGTATCTTGTAAAAAAAGACGAGACCAGCTAGCATGAAAACCATCATTTGTATTGTTTGGTTCCTCGGAATGGTGCTTTCGGTTCAAGCACAGGAGCAAAATGCTCCAGTTGTTGGGGATACAGCGCCGGATTTCACGCTGCCGTACGCGACGAAAGACTCGATTGCCAAATCTCCCTTGAAGCTCGCTGATCTTGTCGGAAAGCGGGCCGTTGTGCTGGCCTTCTATCCTGCAGATTGGAGCACAGGGTGCACAAAGGAAGTCTGCACGCTTCGTGACAATTTCGCTGCTCTGCAAAGCCTCGATGCGGAAATTCTTGCCGTGAGCGGAGACTATGTGTGGTCGCACCACGAATGGGCGAAGTTCCACTCTCTTCCCTTCCGACTCCTGAGCGATCACTCTCATGCTGTGGCCAAACTCTACGGCAGCCTCAACGAGAAATCGCTGTACAACAGGCGAACAGTGTTTGTTATCGACAAGCGGGGAAAGATCGCCTATGCAAACATGGCCTACAGTGTATCCGATCTTCAGGATTTTGAGAAGCTGCAATCAGCACTGTCGGCGGTCAAGTAATTGACGGGGTATGGGCCTGTGAGGCGGACGGACTGCTCTCATCGCAAATCTGCCATCCGGTAATGGCTCACGGTCAGTGATATCCTCGCCCGACCAACCGGCTGCGTCCCCCGCAGGACTCAGGAAACCATTTGAGCTCCGTTGGCGTTATTTGATGGTGCAGCATCCTTCCTTCGCTGGGAAAATCCGACGCACCGAATCAACAGGCAAACCTTATGAAACGCATTGCATTCTGTGCTCTTCTTGTCGTCACCTCCGGATCGATCGTTCTGGGCAATGGAACAGATTCCCTGCGGCATCCCGATGAGCGCCATCTCCGTAATGTCCGCCAACTCACATTCGGCGGAACAAACGCTGAAGCGTACTTTTCGTTCGACGCAACGAAACTCATCTTCCAGTCAACACGCCCACCACGCAGTTGCGACCAGATCTTCACCATGAACATCGACGGGTCTGCACAAAGCCTCGTCAGCACAGGAAAAGGGAGAACGACCTGCGCGTACTTCTATCCAGGTGGACAGAAGATTCTCTATGCGTCCACTCACGCGCATGCTCCAGAGTGTCCCCCCACTCCAGACAAATCGAAAGGGTACGTTTGGGGAGTTTTCAACGACTATGACATCTTCGTCGCAGATTCCGATGGTTCGCACCTCCTGCCTCTCACTGCGAGTTCCGGCTATGATGCCGAGGCTACGATCTCCCCAGAAGGTGACAAGATCGTCTTCACCTCGTCACGCGACGGTGACCTGGAGTTATATGCGATGGACCTTGACGGTTCTAACGTACAACGAATCACGCATTCGCTTGGATATGATGGGGGAGCATTCTTTTCCTGGGATGGCAAGAGCATCGTTTATCGCGGATATCATCCGGAGCTTCCATCTGAAGTGTCTGAGTATAAAACGCTCCTCGATCAGCAGCTGGTGAAACCGGGGAAAATGGAAATTTTCACTTGTGACGCGGACGGAAAGAACCAGAAGCAGCTGACAAACAATAACGCCGCGAATTTTGCACCCTTCTTCTTCCCGGACAATAAGCGTGTGATGTTCTCGTCGAACATGAATGATCCAGGCGGAAGATACTTTGATCTCTTCGTTATGAAGACAGACGGCTCCGGATTGGAGCATGTCACGTATGGGGGTCATTTCAACTCATTCGCAATGTTTTCCGACGACGGCAAGAAGATTGTTTTTGTATCCGACCGGAATGCGAAGAATCGCTACGAGTTCAATGTGTTCCTCGCCGACTGGGTGGAATAACAAAGTTGCCGAGGAAGATAATCGCCACGATTCTCAATGTAAAGACTGACTATCCGGGGTGAAGCACATGAGATTGAAAGGGAAAAGGATTGTCATCACGGGAGGATCCAAAGGCTTGGGTCGAGCCCTCGCGATCCGCTTTGCGGAAGAAGGCGGGCGTGTGGCAATCTGTTCACGAACTTTTGATGAGTTGAACAGAGTCGCGCTGGAGCTGGCGGTTCACGGTCATCCACCGCTGTTCGCGGCATGTGATATCGCGGATGCAGAGCAGCTGGGCCGTTTCTCGGAACTTGTGCTTTCGGAATTTGGTTCAGTCGACGTCCTTGTGAATAATGCCTCCCTGCTCGGACCACGTATCGAAATCGCGGATTGGACTCAGGCCGCATGGCAACGTGTCATCGACGTGAACGTTAATGGTTTGTTCGCGGTCACCAGGGCTTTCCTTCCTTCAATGATTCGCCAGCGTTCGGGCTCAATCATCAATGTCGGATCTTCTGTCGGCAAACGAGGTCGGGCACGCTGGGGCGCTTATGCGGTCTCGAAGTTCGCTCTGGAAGGATTTACCCAGACGTTAGCTGAGGAAGTCAGGAAGCTGGGGATCAGGGTTAACTCGGTGAATCCGGGCGCTCTGGATACGGACATGCGCCACGCGGCCTATCCGGATGAAGATCGATCCAGACTTAAGAAGCCGGCAGAGATCACTGACGTATTCGTCTTTCTCGCTGGAGATGAGAGTCGGAGCACCACGGGTGAATATTTGGATGCACAAGAGTATCTAAGAACCAAAAAGGAGATTGCATGAGAAAGTGTTCACAACTGAGAGCAATGATCTGGCTGGTGATGCTGTTTGTACCGAGAATTGCACTATCTCAATCGAGTCCAGCCATCACTGCCGCAGAGATTCAGAAGCACGTCAAGTTTCTGGCATCGGACCAACTTGAGGGCCGGTTGACCGGATCGAAAGGAGGAGAAGCCGCGGCTCAGTACATCGCCAGGGAGTTTGAAACCTACGGACTCAAGCCGGTCGGCAACGGGGGTACATTCTTCCAGAAATTCGAGTTCGTCTCCGGGGTCAAGCTGGGAGATGCCAACGCATTTTCCTTCGCCCGGGCCGGCGAGAGTGAGATTGTGGAATTGAATAAGGATTTTCGACCGCTTGGGTTTTCGGCGAATGAATCGTTTGATGGTGGAGTCTTTTTCGTTGGATACGGCATTTCCGACACGGCAAAGAGCTATGATGACTATGCAGGTGTGGATGTCAGCGGTAAGGCGGTAATCGTATTCAGGAACACTCCTCCTTCTGATTCCATGCGGAACTTCGGACCGTATTCTTCTCTCCGCTACAAGGCTTCAAAAGCACGGGAAAAAGGCGCAAAGGCCTTGATTATCGCGGCTGGACCGGAAGATTCCGACACTGACGACCTGATCAAGCTCACGTATGATAATGCGACGGGAAACGCCGGCCTGCCAGCAGTCAATATCACTCGGAGGGTTGCCGATCAGCTCCTGGCCGGCAATGCAACTTCGGTAAAGGCACTTCAGAAAAAGCTGAATGAGACGAGGAAGCCAAACTCATTTGAGCTTACAAAAGTCAATGTGGACTTGAAAACAAGCCTAAAGGAAATTCGACAAACCACGGTGAATGTCGTTGGTTTTCTTGAAGGTAATGACCCCCAGCTCAAAAATCAGATTGTAGTTATAGGCGGACATTATGATCACCTTGGCATGGGTGGCGAAGGGACCGGTTCGCTTCGGCCAGACACGGTAGCGATCCATCACGGTGCTGACGACAACGCATCCGGTACGGCAGGTGTGCTCGAACTTGCCCAAGCATTTGCCAGCAGCAAGGAAAGCCTGAAGCGGAGCATGCTGTTCATCGCCTTCACAGGTGAGGAGTTGGGAATGCTGGGCTCAGGTTACTATGTCAATAACCCGATTTTTCCGCTCCAGCAGACGGTGGCGATGCTGAACATGGACATGATAGGCCGGTTGAACAATAAGACGCTGATTGTTTACGGTGTGGGGACGTCTCCAGGATTCGAGGCACTGACTGCGAAGTACAACAAGGATTCAACTTTTGTGCTGAAGCTGAACAAAGACGGGTACGGTCCGAGTGATCAAACCTCGTTCTACGGAAAGGGAGTGCCCGTTTTCCACTTTTTCACAGATATACACTCAGATTACCACAAGCCGTCTGACACTTACGACCGCCTCAACTATCCTGGCGAAGAAGAGATTTTGTGGTACATCGAGGCGATCGCGAAAGAGCTCGACACAACAACGGACAGGCCGCAATACGTAGCAGTCGAGATGCCCCGCCAGCCCGCGGCAGGTAGGAGCATGCGAGTCACCATGGGGACCATCCCTGATTTTAGCGAACAGGTCCAGGGGTTTAAAATTTCCGGCGTGCATGAGAGAGGTCCGGCAGCAATGGCTGGAATGCAGGGGGGTGACATTATTGTGAAATTCGGCAGGGTTGAAATCAAGAACATCTATGATTTCATGTATGCCCTCGGAGAGTACAAGCCCGGTGATGAGGTGGATGTTGTGTTCAAACGCGGGAATGATACCAAGACGGTCAAGGTGAAACTCGAGAAGAGGAACTAACAGGTAAGTCATCAGCCTCGGACACGAGTCCGAGGCTGATCTTGATGCTATTCAATCTCAGTCAGCGTCATATATTTCGTCGTGCCATCTTTCATGAGAGTCTCCAGCTGATTCACCAACTCCTCACTTTTTTCATCCTGATCGTCCTCGAGGGCATCAAACTCCTCCGGAGAATTGCTCGTAAACTGTTCGACGAAGGAGTTCTTCTTCCCTTTCTGCTCAAAGACCGCATAGTCTTTCTTTCTCACCATGTGGAAGTGGTTCTTCATTTCCTTCACGAGCGCGAGATACGTTTCGCGCTTTTCCGGGTCGATGTCGTAGGAAATTTGAAGCAGAACTTTCGGCATATGATAGGTTCTCCCTTGGTTGATACGAGGTCTTCTTACTCGAATTTCTTCAGAGCTTCGCGAACTTCGCGCTCGTTCATTCCGAAATAATGTCCAAGTTCGTGGAACAGCACCTCCACGATACGGTGCTCAACCTCATCATCGGAATTGCAGACGCTCTCAATGTTCTGCTGATACAATGTAATCTTGTCTGGCCCTACCGGGTACATTCCGTAGGAAGTCCCGCGATGCGGCAGTGGAACACCCTGGTAAAGACCCAAGAGGCTGCGTTTCCCCGCCCGTGAGCGCGCAAGCGCATCTATCGACGGGAAATCCTCCACGACGATCTGGACGTTCTCCACCTTCCCTTTGAAAGTGTCAGGGAGACTCTCAAACGCTCGGTCGGCGATTTCTTCGAACCGTTCCCTGGTCACTCTCCCGCTCCCCTCTTCCTAGAGTTGATCGCCCAAGTGGAACTGCTGGGACACGACGAGGACAGCGCCCCCGAGAATTGCCACCGTCCCGAGCACAGCAATCAGTGCCTTTCCCGTGTTCAGCTGGTGACCTACCCGAGTGCCGAGCACAGCGAGCGCCAGACTCCACAGCGCCACGACAGCGTCAAACCCGACAAGAATGATGTACGAGAGCGGTTTGACCGTGTACGGATGCGGATTCCACGTGAACATGTACATCCCAAATGTCAGCAGCTCGATCGGCAGAAGGATGAAGACCGTGAGGGCGATCGGAGTCAGCGAGTATCCGATCAAACCTAACGAGCCTCGGAATCCCGTCTTCCCGCCGAGGAGTTTGGCCAATCCGTGATACGCCCCCGTCAGAACGATTGCAGCTGCCAGGCCCAGGATGACCCCTGCCCCCAGAGCCGACCACATGAGGTCGAGAAGGTTCTCAAAGTACCTTCCGAGCCTGAATAACCAAAATCCCGTGAACGAAAGGCTTATGCCAAAGAGGGTGAATAGAAACAGCACGTAATTCTTGTGTTCGGCGAGGGTTATCGTGCGAAACGCTTTACGGGGAGATTCGAGAACCGTCCAGCCGGTTTCAAAGAGATCGAGATTCGGTACGCGATCCTGGATGAAACCCCTGCAATGTGAGCACGTTACGGCAAAATCGTTGTTTTCTGCATGGCAGACAGGGCATTGAATCATCGCGTTCCGAATTAGTTCCGCGACAATGTATGAAGATTGACCCTCGGAAGCAATGGATTTCTCATCAGATCGGGTCCGACAAAGTGCGGCTCAAGATGGAAGCACAGCGAACTTGGCCGTGAAGTGTCGAAGGACCGGTGCCTCCTCGATGATTCGATATCCTCTTAGTCGGGTTCGCCTGGCGTAGACATCGAGAACTACCTCGATGACATAGTCGATGTGGCTTTGGGTGTAGACCCTGCGCGGGATGGCGAGGCGGACAAGCTCCATCGGCGGTGACACCAGTTTACCGGACGCATCGTATTTCCCGAACATCACGCTGCCGATCTCTACCGAGCGGATACCGCCGGCCCGGTAAAGCTCGCACACGATGGCTTGGCCGGGGTACTGATCGGGCCGCAGATGTGGGGCAAACCGCTTTGCGTCGAGATAGATCGCGTGTCCCCCCGGCGGCTCGACAATCGGCACTCCCCCGCCCACCAGCTTCTGGCCAAGGTATTCGACGGATCGAATACGATAGGTCAGGTAGTGTTCGTCCAGAATTTCCTCAAGCCCCTGGGCAATCGCCTCAAGATCGCGGCCGGCCAAACCGCCATAAGTTGTGAATCCTTCGGTCACGATGAGGAGGTTTCGGGCGTTGGCCGCGAGCGCGTCGTTGTTGAGAGCGAGAAATCCTCCCATGTTGACAAACGCGTCCTTCTTTGCGCTCATGGTACAACCATCGGCATAGGAGAACATTTCGTGCGCGATCTCAGCGGCACTTTTCGTCGCGTATCCGGGCTCGCGTTTCTTGATGAAAAAAGCATTTTCGGCAAACCGACAGGCATCGAGGAACAACGGAATATTGTACTGCCTCAGAAGTGCTTTCGTGTCCCGGATGTTGGCCATGGAGACAGGTTGGCCGCCACCGGAATTATTTGTGATAGTGATCATACAGAGCGGAATGTTCTGAGGCCCGACTCTGTCGATCAAAGCCTTGAGAGCCGGGACATTCATGTTGCCCTTGAAATCGGCGATGAGATCTGGCTTCTTCCCTTCGTCGGTTGGGAGGTCGACACCTTCGGCTCCAGAAAACTCCACATTCGCACGTGTGGTGTCGAAGTGAGTGTTGTTGGGAATGATCTTCCCTTTCCCTCCGACAAGCGTAAACAGTATCTTCTCCGCCGCCCTTCCTTGGTGGGTTGGAATGATATGCTTGAAACCGGTCAGCGATCGCACTGCCTTTTCAAAGCGGAAGTATGATCGCGAGCCTGCGTACGCCTCATCGCCGTCGAGAATACCTGCCCACTGTTTTGCACTCATCGCGGATGTTCCGCTGTCGGTGAGAAGGTCGATGAGCACGTCGTCGGCGCGAATCAAGAACGGGTTGAAGAAAGCCTCCTCAAGAATCTTCTCACGCTCCGCTTCGGTGGTAAAATGTATTGGCTCGACGGACTTGATCTTAAATGGTTCAATGATGGTCTTCATGGATTCCCTTTGGTCATCGTCTGCAATCTTGAAGTGGATCGGCAATCAACATGAGGGGGATCGGCGCCTACCGCGAGCGTCATTTTGCCCATAATGAAAAGCCCCTCCGGGGAGGGGCATCGGTGTGTTGGAATTTCATTCGGCGTCGTACTGAACGATTGAGAAAATGTCGTAGCGACCAAGTGCTGCCCGGCCCCTGAGAAAGTTCAGTTCGATAAGGAAGGAGAGCCCGGAAATCTCGCCGCCGAGGGACTCAACGAGCTTGCAGGCCGCCGACATGGTCCCGCCTGTGGCCAACAGGTCGTCGTGGATCAAGATTTTCTCGCCGGGACTGATGGCATCGCGATGGATTTCGATGCTGTCGGTGCCGTATTCCAGAGCGTATTCCTGGCGAACTGTTTCTGCCGGCAGTTTGCCCAGCTTTCGAATCGGTACGAAACCGGCCTTGAGCCGAAGGGCGAGCGCGGCACCGAGAATGAATCCACGCGATTCGATACAAACGACTTTGTCGATGGTCCGGCCTGCATAGTGAGACTGCAACACATTGACAGCCTGTTCGAACGCGGCAGGATTCTTCAAGAGCGTCGTGATATCTCTGAATATGATGCCGCGTTTTGGAAAATCAGGCACGCTGCGGATGAATGTTGCGAGCGGGTGCTGTTCGGTGCTCATACGACACTCAGGTTCCCTACGGGTGTTACCATTGCACAGGTTCTTTCTTCAGAAACGCTTCGATCCCCTTTTTGCAGTCATCGGTCATTCGAGTGAGCGCGTTGAGGTTCGAAGCATAGCTCAGAGCGTCGTTGACGGACATCCCGTGAATGCGCGAGAAGAGCTCCTTGATGAGGCCGAGCGACGATGAACTGCATTGTTTCACGATCTCCTGTGCCAGGTGATTTCCGTACTCCTCGATTTCCGTCTCCGGCACAACCGTATTGACGAGGCCGATTCGGTGGGCTTCCTCCGCAGCGATCACATTGCCACGAAGGGTTAATTCGCGCGCATTACCCTCTCCGACTCTACGAATGAGGAAAAAGAGGACGATTGCCGGTACGACCCCGATGCGAGCTTCTGTGTAGCCAAATCGCGCCGTTTCCTTCGAGGCGATCACAATGTCGCAAACAGTCGCGAGCCCGCAGCCCCCGGCGAGGGCGTTGCCCTGCACCAGGGCGATGACGGGTTTTCGCCCGGTGTAGATTTGCAGGAAGAGCCGCATGAGACTGTTCGATTCTTCCTGGTTCTGGATGAAGTCAAACTTCGAGATTTTTTGGAGGTAGGCGAGATCGGCGCCGGAACAGAAGGACTCACCTTCGGCCTTGAGGAGGATCACCTTGACACCCGGGTCTCGGTGCGCTGACTGGAAGGCAGTCGTGACCTCAGAAACCATGAGGTCATCGAGAGCGTTATGCTTTTCTGGCCGGCTGAGCGTGATCGTGCGGATGCGATGCTCAGTTTGGGTTTTAATGCGCGTGAAATCCATATAAGGGAGCCTTGTTGGGAATGAAAGTACCAAGAAGGTGAGTGAAATGCAAGAAAGCTCAAGTAATGAAAGAGGTCCTGGCGCGACACCAGGACCTCTCGTGAACATGTACTCCAGCCACCCATCTCAGGCATCATAATACAGCAGGAACTCGTACGGATGCGGTCGCAATTGCATGGGCTCCACTTCCTTCTCTCTTTTGTATTCAATCCAAGTTTCGATCACATCCTCTGAAAAGACATCGCCGCGCAAGAGGAATTCATTATCGTTCTCAAGGGCTTCGAGCGACGCTGCCAGCGATCCGGGCGTCGAAGGCACATCCCGCAGTTGCTCTCGAGTCATGCCGTAGATATCTTTGTCCAGAGGTTTCCCCGGATCGATTTTGTTGATGATCCCGTCCAGGCCTGCCATGAGCAAGGCCGCAAAGCCTGTGTAAGGATTGCACGTTGGATCGGGGCAGCGGAATTCGATGCGCTTGGCTTTCGGATTTGTTGAATACATCGGAATCCGGACTGAAGCTGACCGGTTGCGCTGTGAATAGGCAAGATTGACGGGAGCTTCAAACCCGGGCACGAGTCTCTTGTATGAATTTGTCGTGGGATTCGTGAAGGCACAAAGTGCGGGGGCGTGTTTGAGGAGGCCTCCAATATAGTACATCGCCATCTCACTCAACCCGGCATAACCATTTCCAGCGAACAGGGGTTTTCCTCCCTTCCAAAGACTCTGGTGGATGTGCATGCCGGAGCCATTATCACCGAATATTGGTTTGGGCATGAACGTGACTGTCTTGCCATGCTTCTTTGCCACATTCTTTGTGACGTATTTGTACAGGAGGTAATTGTCGGCCATTTTTACCAACGTATCGCGCTTCATGTCTATTTCTGTTTGGCCGGCTGTGGCAACCTCGTGATGATGCACTTCGACAGCTATTCCAACAGCTTCGAGAGTCAGAACCATTTCAGAGCGGAGGTCCTGCAGGCTGTCGATTGGCGGGGCCGGGAAGTACCCCTCTTTGAATCGCGGCTTATGGCCGAGGTTTTGCCCATCATCTGCACCACTATTCCAAAATCCTTCTTCAGAGTCGAGATAGTAGTATCCGAACTGATGAGATTGATCGAACCTCACGTGGTCAAGGATAAAGAACTCAGGTTCCGGGCCAAAGAAAGCTGTGTCGGCCAGGCCAGTTGAGCGAAGATAAGCTTCAGCCTTCTTCGCGACATGTCTCGGGTCCCTTGAGTAGGTTTCATGTGTGATGGGATCGGCGATGTCGCAAATGAGACTCAGCGTGGGCACAGCCGTGAAAGGGTCCATAAAGGCCGATGAAGGGTCAGGAAAAAGGAGCATATCGCTTTCGTGAATCTTCTGAAATCCGCGAATGCTCGATCCGTCGAAGCCGATGCCCTCCTCGAAGATGTCCGATGAAAATTCCGACGCAGTAACGGAAAAATGCTGCCACTGGCCGATCAAATCGGTGAACTTCAGATCGATGATCTTGACGGAATGGTCCTTGATCATTTTCATGACCTTCTCCACCCCGGTGGTCGCCTTTACGTTGGTGGCCATAAGACTCCTTTGCAGTTAAACGGGTAGTGTTATTTGTGATTTTGAATTTTGATGTTCGTGGTCTCTTTCGGGCTGGAAAGGACGATGCTCGTCGTGGTCTTGGTGACACCCGTCCACGACTGAATCTTTGCGAGAAGTTTCTCCAGGCTGGCGGTGTTCGCAGTCCGAATCTTCAGGAGATGAGTCCCTTCGCCCGTGATAGCGTGGCATTCGAGGATATCCTCTTGTGAAGAGACGTGATCGACGAACGTTGAGTAGTGTCTCGATGAATCCACTGTTGCGAGGAGGAATGCCGTTATATCCTTTCCAAGCATGTGATGGTTGAGCTTGGCGAAATAGCCAACGATGATACCGGCCTCTTCAAGCTTTCGTAGTCGCTCACTCGCTGCTGGGAGCGAAAGACCCACGCGCTCAGCGAGGTCATTGCGTTTAGTCCTTCCCCCTTTTTGAATGATCTCGAGTATCTTGTGGTCGATTTCGTCGAGCATTGGAACACCGTAGTTTATTAAGAAATTGGGTTGACGGCCTAATATACTTAAGTCCCGGATGCCATTCGCTTACAAAGATAAGGTAATCGGGGCGATAAGTCAAGGACAAATAATGAAAAAGCCCCCATCGAAATCCGACGGGGGCTTGAGCATGCCTTGGCTTCCTCAGGAAGGAAGCAATGCCTAGGTCGCCACATTATGCTTGACGACACCTTCATAAATTGTCATTTGCACGTCGAAATCCTGGTTCAAGACAACGAGATCCGCATCTTTGCCAACGGCAAGGATCCCCTTCTTGTGCTCCAGGCCCAGAACCTTTGCCCCGTTGAGGGATGCCATACGAACGGCATCGGTCATGGGAACGCCGACGAGTTTGACCATGTTCTTTACCGCCGCCTCCATCGTCAGGGTACTGCCGGCGAGAGTGCCATTTTCGAGAAGGGCTTTCTTCCCCCGAACGATGATCTTCTGGTCCATAAACGTGTATTCGCCATCCGGCATGCCGCTCGCCCTAATGGCGTCTGTAATCAGAATGATGCCCCCGTCACCTTTGATATTGTAAATCAGCTTCATCACTGCGGGATGGACATGGAATCCGTCAGCGATAAGCTCGACTTTGAGCTCATTTTGCAGCAAGGCTGCGACCGCCACGCTCGGCTGCCGGTGGTGAAAAGGAGTCATTGCGTTAAACAAGTGAGTGATGTGCGCGGCTCCGTTGTCAATGGCCATCAGAACCTCTTCAAACGTCGCCGCAGAGTGTCCGATAGAAAGCACAACCCCGTTCTTGGCCGCAGCCCGCATGACCTCAGCCATGCCGGGCAGTTCGGGAGCTAGCGTCATAAGGCGGATATATCCCTGTCCCGCAGCGTAGAGCTTGTTCCAGCCATCCACACTCGGTTGCCAGAGATAGTCGACCTTCATCGCACCGTGCCATTTCTTGTTGATGAAAGGTCCCTCGAGATGCATACCCCAAACATTGGAGTTCTTGGAGCTACTGCAGAATTCCGCGATGCGGCTAGCATCAGCCACCATATCTTTCTCCGGCTTGCTATACAAGGAGGCCAGGAGCCCTGTCGTGCCGTGCCGGAAGAAATGCTCGGAGATGTGTTCCACGGCCTCGCGGCTCATATCGGCGAAACCATAACCACCGCCACCGTGTACCAACAAATCGATATAGCCGGGTGTGAGGATCATTCCATCCAGGTCGTAAGTGCGTACACCTTTCGGAACGTTTATTTCGGCGGTCTTCCCAATCGCAGCGATTTTCTTACCTTCGACGACGAGAGCGCCTCGGGAGATGATGCGAAACGGGGTCACAATGTCAACGTTTCGGATGGCGAAGGTCATGAAGAATGCCCTGATCGTCTTACAGGTTTCGCGCTAGCGCGCAACTCGGCAATTGCTGCGCGAATATCCGGCTTGCGGAAGACGGATGTCCCAGCAACGAGTGCATCAGCGCCGGCCGCTGTCACGAGAGGCACCGTCTCTGTGTCGATACCGCCATCGACCTCCAGCCTGATGTCACGACCTGAGTCTGCGATCATCTCATGGATCTCCTCGAGCTTCCGGAGCGTGCTATGGATAAACGACTGTCCGCCGAAACCCGGATTTACGGTCATTACGAGTATCAGATCCACGTCATGGATAACATCAGTGAGCGTTGAGGAGGGAGTTGCAGGATTGATGGAGACTCCCGCCTTGGCACCAAGGCTCTTGATGTGGTTAATCGTCCGGTTGAGATGGAGACAAGCCTCCTGATGAACCGTGATATGGTCGGCGCCCGCATTTCGGAATGCTTCAAGGTGACGGTCAGGATGGACAATCATCAGATGAGTGTCCAGTGGAAGCCTTGTACACTTCCGAACAGCTTCGACGACGGGTGGGCCGATAGTGATGTTTGGGACAAAGCTACCATCCATGACATCGACATGAATCCAGTCCGCTCCCGCGGCCTCAGCATCGCGAACTTGTTGACCGAGGCAGGAAAAATCTGCTGCGAGAATTGAAGGTGCAATGTAAATCATAGGATGGTTTCAGTTTTGAAAATCGTTCGACCTTTCGCCCTTCTGGGCGACCACGAGGTCGATGGCGCGGCTGCTCGGGACAAGCTCGCCGGATTTTGGGAACTGGTCGATGACGGTGTTCGGCAAGAGCTCCGTGTTGATCTGATAGGTGATGTTGCCAATTCTCAATCCCGCCTGAATGATGATACGCTCTGCTTCGGAGAATGGCTTCTTGAGGACGTCTGGGACTGGAACCTGATCTGCACTCCGTCCCTGACTCACCACCACATTGATCACTCTGCCAGCTGAGACAACCGTGTTCTCGGGAGTATCCTGATCGCTGATTGTGCCCTGAGGGTACTCCTCAGAGACCTCATAGCGCGTGTTTCCGAGGACGAGCCCAAACCGTTCGAGGGCGAACATCGCGTCTCTCAGAGAGCGTCCGCGGAGCGACGGGACGTTCACCATGGGTTCTCCCCCGCTCACGGTCAGGTAGATTCCGCGGCCGAATTTTACTTCCGTCCCCGCCGGGGGATTCTGCACAACCACTGTGCCCTCGGGATACTGCTTGTCAGTGCGTGTGTCAGCCTTTTTCCCCGTCAAACCGGCCTGCGTGAGGAGTTGTATTGCCTCGTCGAGGGGACGGCCGACCACACCGGGCACCGTGGTCGTCTTCTCCTGCTGAACATACCGGGGCATTATGATATTGTTGAATAGATAGAAGAGGGCGACGAGAGCCATGACAATGATTGCTGGCGTTCGAAAATCCTTGACCCGTATGTTCTTCCAGCTCTTCACAGGAAAAAATATAGACAAACTTCGTCAGAGTTACAATATGGGTGAGCGGATCGCCAAGGAGGCACTTGCTCATCGTCCGGGCTCTCATTGATGAGCACAACATCAGGTTGGATTGTGTCGGGCCGCGCCGGAAGTTCACTGCTGATGGACGCCCTCTGCGCCGACTCCAGAACACATCCATCAATGAGAGCCGAGAGCCAGCGCCACATTGCCAACCATCCGGACTCCCACGCGCCGATCGACAAGCTCCCCGATTACCATCTCTCTCGATAACTTCGGATCGTGTTTCGACAGAAGTGGGGCACGCGTTGTTTCCCAGAAGGTTGCACTTGCTCCTGCCGAGGGTCAAGGGTGATCTGCGTTGCATTTCTCTCCAATCTTGTCTATATTTCGCACGTTTCAGAAGGAACATCAGAAGAAAGACAGATTTCATCGACCATCCGGAGAACCCATTGGCTGAGCGACACTCTTACAGAAAGCTTGTTGAGCAGGCAGTGCTCGCGAAGAAGCGTGCCCATGCTCCCTACTCACATTTCAGGGTCGGTGCCGCTCTCTTGACATCTGGAGGTCAGGTGTACACTGGATGTAATATCGAAATCAGCACCTACGCGCTCACCATCTGCGCGGAGCGAACAGCGATCTTCAAGGCTATGTCGGAGGGCCAGACGAAATTCAAGGCAATTGCCGTCGTGTCGGATGATCCCGGTTTCACTCCGCCGTGCGGCGCGTGCCGGCAAGTCTTAATGGATCTGGCAGGTAATATCGATTTTGTGATGGTCACTGGACGCGGTGCGACGAAAGTCTTGAAACTGAATTCGCTGCTCCCGCACGCATTCGGCCAAAAGAACCTCGAACGAACGAAAAAGAGACGCCACTGAAATATGGATACGTCAGAGCTTCACAGTGTTCCCAGGCAAACCGGGTGGATTGAGGTGGTTTGCGGATGCATGTTTAGCGGAAAGACCGAGGAACTGATACGGAGGGCACGCAGGGCGGAGATTGCGAAACAGAAGGTGTCGATCTTCAAACCCCGTATTGACAATCGTTACAGCGCGGAGCACATCGTCTCGCACAGCGAGCAGTCGCTCACTTCGCTCGTCGTTGACGACGCAGAGGAGATCCTTGCACTCTGTAAGGATGCTCAGGTTGTCGGTATTGATGAGGGACAGTTCTTCAAATCGAACCTTGTCGATGTGTGCGAGAAGCTTGCCAACCAGGGAAAGCGAGTCATCGTAGCCGGCTTGGATCAAGACTACAAAGGAAAGCCCTTCGAGCCCATGCCCCAGCTCCTGGCTGTGGCAGAGTATATCACGAAGACGCTCGCGATTTGTGTCGTGTGCGGTAACCCTGCGGATCGGACGCAGCGCAAGACGCACCATGCGGACCGGGTGGTCGTCGGTGCCAAGGATATTTATGAGGCGCGATGTCGGCATTGCTTCGAGCCGCCGGCCGAATAGACGCTGCATTGAGTCGCTCCTGTCCGGTGATCCCGTCGGAGTACATCTTGCCCGGCATATCGGTTTCCTTGGGTGCAGATCACACCCGCTGTGAGCGGCCTTCAGAGAACTAACAAGGAATCGCAGCGCTTGCGCGACAACTCGAAACTTCGTGACGCAGTAGCCTACCTTGCTTCCAAGACCGCAGTGAAACCGGTGGCCGCGATTGTTCTCGGTTCCGGCCTCGGTGATTTTGCTGACCAGGTGGTCGATCCCCTTGTCATTGACTCGCGGTCAATTCCTTTCTATCCGACCTCCAGCGTTCAGGGTCACGAGGGGAAGCTCGTTTTCGGCAGGATCCGAGGCGATGGCCGAGAGTCGGTTCCGCTTCTGGTATTCAAGGGGCGTGTCCATTTCTACGAATCGGGCGATCTGCGGAGTCCGGTGTTTCCGATAGAGGTTGCGAAGGCACTCGGAGTACGATACCTGCTGGTCACGAACGCCGCTGGAGGAATAAACCGGCGGTTCGTTGCCGGCGATCTAATGTTGATCACGGATTTCATCAATCTGTCATTCCTCAACCCTCATAGGTCATCTGCAGATTCCTTTCCAGGTCCATTTAATGCTGAAGGGGTCTCGTATTTGGACGAAAAATTCGCGGGATCGATTCATGCCGGAGCACAGAAACTCGGGTTCAAGCTGCAACAGGGTACCTATTGTTGGCTCAAAGGTCCCTCCTACGAGACAAAGGCTGAGATAGAAATGCTCCGGCGGCTGGGCGTCGACGCAGTGGGAATGTCGACTGTTCCGGAAATCGTGACTGCGACCGAATTGGGGATCAGGACGGCGGCGATCTCGCTGATTTCAAACCTGGCAGCCGGGCTGAACCCAGAGCCGCTATCTCATGACGAAGTAGCAGGGACAGCCAGAAGGGTGAAGCAAACGTTCATAAATCTCCTCAACGAAGTCATATTCAGTATCCGGAATTGAAGGCGGACGAACCATGGCTCAGGATGAAGTCGTTGGATTGGATTACCGTGACTTGCGATCTGCAGGGAGTTCGTTTTCTTCCCTTTTCATTGATTATGTGAGTGAATTTGAGAACGTCGCTCAGTTCTATGCTGGGGACTTCAGGGACGATACTCACTGGAAAGTCACGTTGGCGAAGGTGAGCCAAAGGTCTCTTGACCGTTCGACCCTTGTTCAGGTTCTCGGTGAACAAAACCGCAATTTCCACTGTGGCGTCCGCACGCTGGCGAATATCGACTCTCTTTTGAACGACAATACTGTGGCAGTGGTGACGGGCCAACAAGTTGGTCTGTTCACCGGCCCGCTTTATACCATCTTGAAGACCGTGACCGCCCTTAAGCTGGTCGAATCGTTATCGCAACGGTATCCCGATTACAATTTCGTTCCGGTTTTTTGGCTTGAAGGCGAGGACCACGATATCGATGAAGTCACCTCGTTTAAGATCGTAACGAGCTCGAACGAACTGAGAGAGTACCGATACGAAATCAAGCGTCCATCAGATGAAGAAAATCTCGGAGCTGTGGGCAAGATCGAGTTCAACGAATCGATAGAAACCATTTTCACCAGGCTGGAGCAAGAGCTGACACAAACAGAGTTTAGGCCTAAAGTCCTGGAGCTCGTTCGAACAGCGTATCAGAGAGGAATGAGCTTCAATCGTGCTTTTGCCCACCTGATGAACGTGCTTCTCGAGAACTCTGGTTTGGTGTTTCTCGATCCAAACGACAAGCAGCTCAAGCGCCTGGTAGCCCCGCTGTTCCAGCGTGAGGTATCAAGCACACCACGGTTCTGTCAGCTGGTCGTAGATCAGAGCGCAGAGCTGGAAAAGAGGTACCATGCGCAGGTGAAGCTGAAGTCGCTAAACCTTTTCATTTTTCATCACGGAGGTCGCTATCTCCTTGAGCCGCGGCCTGACGGCTACACCCTTAAGGGGACCAGACAGCATCTTACCAAGGAGTACGTCGCGCAAGCGCTCCAAGATTCTCCAGAGCTTTTTAGCCCAAACGTCGTTCTCCGGCCCATTTGCCAGGATTGGCTCCTTCCGACCGTGGCGTATATCGCTGGTCCAGCCGAGGTGGCCTATTTTGCCCAGTTGAAACCGTTGTACGACGAGGTCAAGTTACCTCAGCCGATCATCTACCCGAGGGCGAGTGTGACAATACTTGAAGAACGGGCAGATAAAGTACTTGAGCGATTTTCCATTTCGCTCTTGGAGATATTCCGCGATCTTGAGTCAGTTAAAGAAAAGGTTGCGACTCAAGTAGCTGAGTTGAATTTGGATGAGGCTTTTGGGGGGACACTGCTG
>Ga0315297_10000783_pt1 | contig 18817 bp, 18 predicted proteins | sample YL17G15_0_MG_FD_203628 | JGI IMG/M metagenome (GOLD analysis project Ga0315297, IMG submission 203628) | Sediment microbial communities from Yellowstone Lake, YNP, Wyoming, USA - YL17G15_0 | ecosystem: Environmental > Aquatic > Freshwater > Lake > Sediment | place: USA: Wyoming | collected... | reverse complement strand
GTCCGGTCATCTCTTCCACTCCTCCTTGCTCAGCCTGGAGTGCCTCAGCAGGTCCGATCTCCCTCTGAGCTCCCTGATGCTCCTGAGCCCGAGCCTGGAAAGGGCGTCTCTCAACTGTACGTCCCATGAAGCGAACAGGTTGTAGATCCTCTGCGAACCCCATTCGGATGTTATCAGCTTCGACAGCTCGGTGTCGGTCGTCGCGATTCCCCTCGGGCAGCCCCTGCCGCTCTCGCAGTTCCCGCACCTCACGCAGCCGACCGCGACTAGCTCGGAGGTCCCAATCACCGCGCCGTCAGCTCCTAAGGCCACCGCTTTCAGGATGTCGTAGGCCGTGCGCAGGCCCCCGCTGGCGACCAGGACGATCTCGTCCCTGATGCCCTCGTTGACTAGGAACTTGTGGACCTTCGGTACCGCGTACTCTATCGGCATCGCGATGTTCTTCTTCGCGATCTCCGGAGCGGCCCCAGTGCCTCCGTAACCGCCGTCCAGATGTATGATGTTCGCACCGGCGAAGTAGCTCCCGACCGCGACCATGTCGACGTCGGTCGGAGTGGAGACCTTCACCGAGACGAGCGCCTTCGGATGTATCGCCCTGATCCAGTCGATGTGCTTCTTGTGGTCCTCGACGGAGTATACGCTGTGGAACGGGAACGGGGAGAACAGGCTGGACCACGGGACCGCTTCCCTCATGCGTGCGACGGCAGGGGTGTTCTTGTCCCAGAGCAGGTGCCCTCCGAGGCCTGGCTTCGCCCCTTGCGCGTACTTGAACTCGACGATCCTGGCGCGCTGGATCGTCTCCTCCCTCACGCCGAAGAGCCCGGTAGCAATCTGCGTGATGATGTGGTCCTTGTACGGGACGAGCTCCTCCGGATATCCCCCTTCGCCGGTGCAGGTGAACGTGTTCCATGCGGCGCAGGCCTTCGCCCTGGCCATCATGATGGAAAGCCCGATCGAACCGAAGGACATCCCTCCGCCGTAGTACGGGACGCCGATCTCGACCCGCTCCCCCTCCTTCCGGCGGTTGAGCAGGACGTTGAGCTTGACCGACTTTGGCTGGACATCCGCATCGGGCTCTCTCGGGAAAGCTATCGACATCTCGTCGAACCCTCCGCCGGAGTTGCCGATCTCGCTCTCCAGCCCCTCCGTCGGCGGCCTCCCGGTCTCCGCCTGTTTCCAGTTGGATGCGATGAGCTTCGGCGGCCAGCGGTAGTCGCCCAAGGATTTGAATTGAATGTTGTCTTTGACCGACAACGCTCCGACGGGGCAGTTGTCGACGCAGAAGAAGCCGTTCATGTGGCACTCGGGGCCGATGCAGTACCAGTCGCGCGGGGTGCCGATCTTCCCCCAGCCGTCCCTCCGGTCGTGGACTCCGAACGGGCACTTCCTCGCGCATGTCCCGCAGTTGATGCAGTCCTTGCTGCGCTCGACCATGAAGCGCCCGAGGAACCTCTTCTGAAGGAACGGCGCCAGCTTGACGGATGTCGGGAGCCCTGGCGGCTGGTCACTCATTCGGGTCCCTCCTCGAACAGCGGGGCGAAAATCTCCTTCTCGAGGTCTTCCATGAACATCGCCCTGCCGAGCTCGCCGCGCAGTCTCCTAACCTCGCGGATTCCCATAGCGCCCATGACTTCCAGGAGTTGGTCGCGCCAAGCTCCGACGACGTTCACGATCCTCTGAACAGCCCACCCGTGGTCGGCCTGTTGCAGCTCGACCGGACACTTCTTCGGTGATGTGCATGGTTCGCAGAGCCTGCATTCCAGGGCGATCATAGCGGCCTTGCTTATCGCGACGACGTCGGCGCCGAGCAGGATCGCTTTCGGCACATGTTCGGCCGCCGCGATGCCTCCGCTGACTATCAGCGATATCTCGTCCCTCATCGACCTATCGACGAGCCCGCAATGGACTTCTTTGAGGGCGTATCTGAGGTGTCTCTTGTCGGAGTCGCCCTGCGTCATCCCCTTGTCGTCGGCGCAAATGTGGGCCGCGTCGACCTTCGATTTGCATAATGAAACGATATCTTCCAATGTTCCTTGTCTGAGGGGGAGCCTTGCAGCGATGAGCGCGCCTGGGTTGATCTCCCTTGTCTGCTTGAGAAGGTCGTCGAACAGGTCGTCCATCACGATCTCGATCATGTTGGCCGAGCTGAGAGCGCCGACGCCGACCTCGTCGATGTGCCCCTTGACCAGCGGAACGACGTGCGGCCTCTCCGCTGCCGGGATGCCCAAAGAATCCTCGATCGGGACGACGCAGAGAGTGCCGAGCAGGGTGGCGGACTTTGAGATTATGGATATCGTGTGCGAGGTCATCTGGTGGTCGGGAGGCATGTCGAAAACGATTGGAAGCTGGAGCTCTAGTATCTTCGTCGGAGCGGTGACGATTTGCCCGCTGCCATCGAATTCGAGGAAGGACGGCCTCCGTCCGATGTCGACCGAGGTGGAGATGCACTCCCTGCCGTGGATCCCGTCCCTCGTCGGCCTGACGATTTCGGACATGTCGGTCCACATCCCGTCGAACCATTTGCCCCCGAACGGCCCTCTGTATCCAGCGCCGTAGACGGGAATCCTGCCGTTCTCCGCCTCGTAAGAGATCGCGTAGAATCGATGCGGCTCCCAGTAGTCGTTGCCGAGTGCGCTGTATTCCGGGTTCATCGTCATTGTGAGCGCGTGCGTCGGGCAGGTCTGCATGCACCTGAAGCAGTTGCGGCAGAGGTAGCTGACCGACTCCGCCATCGCCCTGTCGTCATGCGCTTCCCTCTCGTGGACGCTGTACACGCAGGCCTTTATGCACCGGCCGCAGCTCCTGCAGAGATCCTTGTCCCTTATGACCGTGAATTTTCCAATGACGTTGTGCCTCGGCGGGGCCGGCGTCGTCGGGATGTGGTATCGCTCATACTGCATCCGTATCACCGTCCTGCATGCCGGCATCGGGCGAGATGACGCCCTCATAGAGCAAACGCTCGTACTCGGGGCTCGCCTCGACCTCGGCGACGAAGTTCTCGATCATCTCTTTCGGTCGGCCGAACCTGGAGTCGACCATGCTCTCGAGCTCCTCGTACGCCGAAAGCAGGGGCAGCCTCGTCTGGCAGACCTCCTCGCACGCATGGCACTTCATGCAGAGGAACAGTTCCTTCGCCTCGACCGCGTCGACCGGTTCCTTGCCCTTCAACTTCCTGGCCAAGAGCAGTTTTCCGCGGCCGGTGACAGTCTCCCTTCCAGTGATGAGATAGGCCGGGCAGACCGTGACGCATGCGCCGCACCTTGCACAGGCAAGCGCTGAGAGATCCAGATCGGACAATGCCTTCCGGCTTCCTCCGGCGCGGAGCCGGCCCGGCGCCCGAAGAGCCAGGCTCGCGAATGCCAGCATCGAGCCGATGGCGTTCAGGGTGATGCTGTTCTTCAGCAGGATGACGAACAGGCTGGACATCTTCATCTTCCTGGAAAGAGACTTGCCGGGGTTGAACAGATCGTCCGGATCGAGCTCGCGACGGGCCTTCTTCAGCAGCTCCGCCCTCTCCTCCGGCATGATGAACGAGGAGAATGCCTGGTTCCATATCCCGATCGCATACGGCCTGCCCCCGAGGTCGATGCCGGCGCGCGTGATGAGCATCGACAGGACGGCGTGGATGGTGTACATCAGCGGGCGCCTCTGATCTGTCAGGAAGAACGAGAGCACGAGCGCTTCCTTCTCAGAAAGCATGTGCGCCTCCGAGGCGATCTCGATGCCGTACCATCTCCCCAGCTGCTCGATCTTGGCAAGGAAGCTTTGGAGCGCGCCGAGAGGCACGACCAGCTCCGCGCCGAGCATGCCCGGCCCTCTGATCCTCCCGCGCATCGGGAAGTAGCGGTCGCCCCATAGCAGGTTGCCCATGAACTCGGGGACGTCGCTGTGGCTGACGTCCGAAGGGAAATCGATGCCGATCTCCTCCGAGTCGTCGCCCTCGAGCTCGATTAGGACCGTCGGCGCTTCGTGCAACGGAAGGCGCGATGCCGGCGTCAGATGGCCGATCTCCCTCATCCGGCCCTCGTCGAAGAACATGATGTGCGTCACCGGGGCTTTGACCCGCATCAACGATGAGATCAGCTTGATCGCGCGGCCGTCGTCGGAGGTCTGCGCGAGAATAGTCCTTGCATGTTCCGGGGCCTTTCTGACGGACAGGGTCAATTCCGTAATGGCTCCCAGCTGGCCTTCCGAGCCTATCATCAGGTCGAAAAGGCGGTCTCCTGGCACCAGGTATTTGTCGCTCCCGTCCGGGAGCACGGCCCTGATTCTCTTGACGTGCTGGGCGATATGTCCGAACGATAGGCTGTTGAGCCCGAACCCGCCTGTTACGAACCATCCTGCGACCGTCGAGAAGAAGCTGCTCGGCGATGTCTTCAGTGCGAGGCCTTGTTTCTTGAGTTCGAGAGCGAGATCCGCCCAGCGCGTCCCCCCGCGCACGACGACCTGCAGGCTCTGTGGATCGATGGAGATGATGCCGCTGAGGTCACCGACGTCGACCACGAGCCCTCCGTCTGGAGGGAGGACGGCGCCGAAGGCGCTTGATGCGGAACCGCGGATTACGAGCGGGGCGCCGAGGTTTCGGCAGGCCTGGATGCAGATCTTGACCTCTTCGTGCGTCTTCGGCTTCGCGATCAGGGCGGGGACATCGGAGAAGAGTATCAGTGACAGGATCTTCGGCGGCTCGGACGCGTCAGTGCTACGGATGGCTTTCTCCGAACCGCTGAAAAGAACCTCTATCCTCGCACTCTCGAGCTCCTTCAGGAGCGTCGCCATCTCAACGGAGAGCGGTGCCGCACACTTGCATTCAAGCTCCTTCAAAACATGGCGGATCTTCTTATCTGGAGCCTGCCCCTGCTTCTTTTTCTTCCTCTTGATCGTCGGTGCGCCGGTGAGAGCGGTGGAGTCGTGGAGGGCTGCGCCCCCGCCGAGCTTCTTAACGCCCCCCTCTTCGTGCTCCAATCTGGCTCACCAACGGGAATGAGTCTTACGTTTACGGAGTTATTATGCCGAAATATTTATCCCTTTGCCGAGCAAGATAGAAAACTTATGGAAAATGTCATCAAGTATCGAACAAAAATACGAGAATGCTAGATTTTACAGAAAGAATTAAAATTAGGGTCGAGAATCTGCCACTAGGAGCAAGCCCAGTATGGATGAAACGGACAAGGAGATCCTGAGGTGCCTATACCAAGATGCCAGGATGCCTCTGAGGCAGATTGCTGAGAAGCTCGGAATCTCGGTCAGCACGGTATCGGTGCGCATCAAGAATCTCGAAGAGGAGAAGGTCATCAAGGGATACATCCCGATTCTCGATCCGGAGAAGCTCGGATACGACCTTTTGACGATCATCGGCGTGAGAATCTCCGAGGGCAGACTCCTCGAGGTCGAACAGAAGCTGGCAAAGGATGACAGGGTCCTTCAGGTCTTCGACGTGACAGGTGAGTGGGACTCGCTGATGATTGCCCGCTTCAGGTCGAGGGAGGAGCTCAACGTCTTCGTCAAAGACCTCCTCACTCAGCCGAACATAGAGAGGACGAACACCCTGCTTGTCCTGAATGTAGTGAAAGATGAGAAAAGGCTTCCACTTTAGTCGAGGTTCTGTCAAAAGTCGGGTTGTGAAGGCGTTTTCAAGCGGATTGTAACGAATCAGGTGGCGTTGTGTCGTTCATAATGGCAAGATATATCCGAACAACTCGACAATCACCATATCGGGAGGAGGGAACGGTTTCGTCATTTCCTCTTAAGAGAGTGATAGAAAATGCCGGACTTGAAAAAATTGATGAACGACCCCGATAAGATAGAAGCCATTGAAAAGGCCACTTTCAGGATGTTGTTCAGAGCAGTATCCAATTTCAGACTGGATGCAGTTGCGATATTCAAGAATGAGGGCGATCTCGCAGGAGATATTGGGGAGGATTTGACAAGAGAAGCTTTAGATAGCCTCGGCATGTCAAAAAATTCGAAACGGCTTTTTGGCAAGGTAGATTACAAGCGTGCTCGATATGTTTTCCATCCTGACTTTGAACTGTTGCAGGCTCTTTTTGTTGATTCCAAAGCCGAAATGGATCATAGAACTGCAACAATCCAGCTATCTCAAACATCAATGATAGTTAAACAAATTCGAAATGGAAAACAAGTCATCGAAAAAGGTCTGTTACCCACGATAATTTCTGATAAGGACGGGGATTATCTCGTCACAACTGCATTCGTAAAATACCATTATGAAGAGCCGAACAAGTTGGTAAGCATCATTCTTGCATGTCTTCCAAACGGTATACTCCAAGCGAAATATAACCCCGACTCGAAAGACACAATTTGGATGGCTGGTCGTAACGCACCAACAAGAGGGGAAAGATTCAGGGTGAGGTTGAGCTTCGAGAAACTGAGGGAGAAAGCTCAATGGCGTGTACAGGTAATTCCTGTTGATAAGAATCCAACATTTCTTGAGTGATGATAGCATTCTTTTTTGCTTCTTCACAAGCCTTCCTGGCCAGTTGGGCATATTTCTTTACGAGTTCGATTCCAATATACTGGCGATTTTCCAAGATAGATGCCACAGCAGTCGTGCCACTTCCGACAAAGCAATCCAATACTATGTCCCTTGGATCGGATAATAGTCGAATAACACGCTTTGCCAATTCCAAAGGGAACTTCGCTTCATGGTCGTCGTTCTGGCGCACTGATGGTATATGCCATACTCCTCGCGATCCCCATTTGGACCATTCTTCTCTGCCGAGCCTATTTCGATCAACTGTCATTTCACCCGGCTTCCAAAAGACATAGATATACTCGGATTCATCAATTGAACGATACGAAAGGCTGTGCCATTTACTATTCTCCCAGCAGGGGTCTTTCGCCCATATTCTGCGATCATAGAGATAAAATCCAGCTGATTCGCTCCATTGTTCAACGAGTCCTCCAACTAATTTGACCTTGGTCTGTGCTTTATACTTGCCACCTCGCACATTGACACCTTCGAGTCTGCGTTGAATCGTCTGCTCACTGCAACCAAGAAGCTCTGCTAACTGGTATCGGTTTGCCTCTGGATGTTCTCTTTTTATTTGGAGAACATCTTCTCTTGTGATAGTTATTCTCTTGGCAGTCAATGTGTCTGCCTGGATGCGTGGCATATTTGGATCTGAAAATGCAAGAATATCAGCAATATTGATGACGAGAAATCCGCCTGGCTTGATTATTGGATAATGTTTCGATATTACATCGGCAAGAAGATATTGCCATTGCTCGAAACTCATATCCTTCTCGTACGACTTCCCCACAAAATAAGGGGGCGACCAGAAGCTAAGCGCGATTGAATTCGGGCGAATTCTTCCCAATAATTGTCTCGAATCCCCCTCATATATCATGTTCTCTTGAAGTAGCTCTTTTTGCGATTCTGGTGGAGGGGTTTGGCTCTGGCATAATCCTTTGGTGAAAGAAGATGCCGATTGAAGCCGATCCCCTCCGTTGCGGCTTTCGGAAAAATTCATTTCGGCGACGCCCCCGCCTCTTTTTCTGGTGGAGAATTAAGGACGAATACCTTGGCGGGACCGACCTTCCTCACGCCGACCTCCTTCAGAGCCAACATGACTTTGAGTTCGGTTCGGACAGTAGTGCGGCAGTAGCCAGTAGCGTCTGCGATTGGCTGAATATGTAAGCCGAGTGGATTCTTTTCAAGGCACTCTCTGATTTTTACAGGTATGTCTGGACTCCCCATCATCATCCCTCCAATGGTAATCGGAATTGATTAACATTACTCCATGCCATTACTGTGTATTAAATCTAACTATCAATGATGGCGTCAATATTGATTAACACTTTCGGTTACCCCTTTTGATACTATATATAGCCAGTAATTAATCAGGTTTCGGTGAAAGAAGATGACGATAGAGAACCTAATCAATGATTCGACCACAGTTAGCATGATTCCGTGGAATGACGAGCGCACTCCGGCATTGGCGATAGTGGCTCGCGGCGACCAGATTACGACGATAACGACGACCTCGTTCACTGTCCGATCTCAGAGCCGCCCTGAGATTGGCCATTCGGTTCAGGTTCACAGGGACAAATGGACATGCGATTGCGATTACTTCTCCGCGACAGGCCAGAAATGCATCCATATCGGCGCGGTCAGGCTTAGAAACGGCTTCGTGGACAGCGCGAAGCCCGCCGATGAGCCGAAGTGCGAGAAGTGCCGATCATCGAACATTATCCACTACGGGAAGAGACATAATAAAAGCGGGACAATCAACCGATACCTCTGCAAAACCTGTGGACACCGATTCACCGGACGCGATGGCTTCCAGAGGCGGAGAGCCGAGCCTGAGAAGATCGCCTTAGCCCTCGATCTCTATTTCAGAGGAATGTCGCTCAGACAGATAGTCGAGCATTTCAACCAGGTCTATTCCCTCAAAATTTCGCATCAGACAGTCTATCGCTGGCTCGTTCACTACTCGAAGCTCGCCGCCGATTGGATGGACTCGCAAAATGCGTGTGTCGGGGAGCGATGGCATTATGATGAGACTGTTATCAACATCAACGGGAAAAATCACTATCTCTGGAACCTCATGGACGCCGAAACGAGGTTCTTACTGGCTACTCATGTTTCCGAGGGAAGAGGACATACTGATGCCCGAAAGCCATTGAGGAAAGCGAAGTCGGTCACGGAATCCCGCCCGACTGAGATATTCACGGACGGCATGGCGGCCTATCCCTGGGCTGTCGGCAAGGAGTTTGGTCGCATGAATTATGGCAAGAGGCACAGGTTGGAGCACTTCAACCCGCACAAGGTCGTCGCGTCGATTCGTGCGCCTCAGTCGAATAACATGGTCGAGCGGCTTCACGGCACGGAGAAGTCGAGGACGAAGGTAATGAGGGCGTTCGATCAAGTCGATGGTGCGGCATCGCTCATGGACGGTTGGAGAGTTCATTACGACGCTGTGCGCGATCACATGGCTCTCGGAATGACCCCGGCAGAGGCGGCGGGCATTCCGAAAATCGAAGGGTTCCGATGGCTTGAGCTTTTGAAGCTCTCCACAACCCGGAATGTTACACAGAGTCAGGAGGCAAAAAACCACCCGATGCCGTGACAGAACCTTTAGTCGATAACGCTTATAAAGGGCCACTTAAATATCCACCTTCCCAAATGGGGGTTTGTGAGTTTCTATGGCAAAGATAAGAATCGAAAACGTCGTCGCTTCAACGTCCCTCGGAAGAGAGCTTGACCTGCAGAAGATCGCGCTCGCACTGGAGGGAGCGGAATATGAGCCCGAGCAGTTCCCAGGTCTGATCTACAGATTGAAGGAGCCTAAGACCGCGACCCTGCTCTTCAGGAGCGGGAAGGTCGTCTGCACTGGGGCGAAGAGCCTCGAGCAGGTGAAGATGGCGATCAGCAAGGTCGCCAAGCAAATCGAGGCGGCAGGGGTCAAGATCAGCATCGAACCGAAGATCGAAGTCCAGAATATCGTTGCGTCGTCCGACCTCGAGTGCGAGATCAACTTGAACGCGATCGCTATCAGCCTCGGGCTGGATAAGGTCGAATACGAACCTGAGCAGTTCCCGGGATTGGTCTACAGGATCGACGTGCCCAAGGTCGTCGTCCTGCTGTTCGGTTCCGGGAAGCTTGTGTGCACCGGCGCTAGGAAGCCAGAGGATGTCGAGGTCGCCGTGAAAAAGATCACCGAAGAGCTCGGGGCGGCGGGCTTACTGCACTATAAGTGATGCAGATGTAACATGTTACCGATATTGGATGACCACGCTCATCTTCAAACCATTGGAGCCGGATCAGAGGCTGTCCGCCAGTTCGAGAAGGCTGGCGGGACGCACCTTATTATTTCTCATGCGTCGTTCGCCCCCAGACCGATTTTCACGAAGGACGACTGGAGGAAGGACTACGGCTTCACGACCGATATCTGCGAGGAGGCGGGGCGGGCGACCGGCGTCAATATCTATTGCGTGCTCGGACCATATCCAGGGGATCTGTTCGACCTCCAATATAATTCAGACATCAAGGTTGAAAAAGCCTTTGAAATCATGAAGATCGGGGTCGAAGTCGCCGCCGAACTGGTCAAGGAGCAGAAAGCGATAGGAATCGGGGAGGTCGGAAGGCCCCATTTCCCGGTCGACGAACAGTCAATGCGGATGTCCAACGAGATACTGCTTTCCTGCATGGAGAAGGCGAAGGACCTGGATTGTCCTGTAGTCATCCATTCAGAGCATGTCAACGGGAGCAACCTCGAGGAGTTCACCGCGATGGCGAAGAGCGTCGGGCTGAAGCCGGAGAGGATCGTGAAGCATTACTGCGGGAAGCTCGATGATTCCTGGCCGAGAGGGGAGATTGCACTGTCGGTGTTGGCAACCAGGGAAAATGTGATCTCCGCGATCCAGCAGGATCTGAATTTCATGATGGAGACTGATTACCTCGACGACCCGTCCAGACCAGGGGCCGTTCTGGCACTGACAACTGTTCCGAAAAGGATGAAACAGTTTTCGAAGGACGGTTTGATCGACGAAAGACTCTGGCAGAAGATCCACGTCGAAAGACCGCGACGCTCTTACGGGATAGACACAGAAAATTCGGCCTAGTGCCTTATCTTGAAATCTTTGAGCTCCTCGCCCGGTCCCCCTTTTGTGATTTCGACCGATTCGATGAGAGCATATGGCTGAGAATACTGGCATTCGTGGATGACCACGTTTATGGCTTTTTCCTCCCCTTCGAACAACGCCTCGACATCGCCGGATTCGGTGTTACGCACCCAGCCACAGATGTCGTGTCTATCGGCGAACTTCTTGGTGTTCGCCCTGAAGAACACACCCTGCACCCTGCCTGAGAACACTACGCGGATCCTCGTTTTCATTTCTCTCATCTATTGATATCGCACAGGAATCAGATACATGCATCGAAAATGTCCTTTTCCCGACACCTCCCTACGTCTGGCATATATAAGCAATAGAAGAAAATTGAATTGCGGAAACTATATTCACCCACCGCATATTCGGCGGCTAATCCACTTCGAAACTTGAGGAGATGGCCCGGATGCAGGACTCACCGCAGGAATCTCGTTTACCACAGAACCGCAATGGGATTCCTGTTCCGCAGGGGCTGAAGGAGGACATCAAGGACACAATCAAGTCCATGGGCCTCGTCTTCGGCGACATCGGCACCAGCCCGATCTACACCCTCAGCGTAATTTTCCTGACGCTGGGACCGATGACGGATGACCCGAATGTTGTACTTGGAATCCTCTCACTGATCGTTTGGACGCTCCTGATACTTGTCACCGGGGAGTACGTATGGCTCGCAATGAAGCTGAGCAAGCGCGGCGAGGGCGGGGACGTCGTGCTAAGGGAGATCCTTATCCCGATGCTCAAATCGGGGCGGAAGCTGGCATTTGTCACGGTGCTGGTCTTCATCGGCATCTCCTTGTTCATCGGAGACGGCGTCATCACGCCGGCGATCAGTATATTGAGCGCAGTTGAAGGACTGAAGTTCATACCGAACGTCACAGTCGAGCAAACGGAAATCGTCTTGATTGCGATCATCATAGCAATCGGGCTGTTCGTCTTTCAGAAGAGGGGCACGGAGAAAATATCGAAGACCTTCGGACCGATCATGCTGATCTGGTTCGGAGCACTGGCCGTGTCCGGAGTCATTGCGATACTGCAGGCGCCCCAGGTGGTCGCGGCGATCAACCCGATGTATGCGCTGGGATTCCTCTACAACCACGGCCTGACGGGGTTCTTCGTGCTCTCGGAAGTCATCCTGTGCGCCACGGGAGGCGAGGCCCTGTACGCAGACATAGGTCATCTCGGCAGGAAGCCAATAATCCGAGCCTGGTACTTCGTCTTCTTCGTATTGGTGTTGAATTATCTCGGGCAGGGAGCGTTCCAGATCAGTCATGGCGGATCCCAGAGCTTGCTTTTCGGGATGGTGAACTCGCAGGCGTCGTTGCTGTACATCCCGTTCCTCTTCGTCGCGATATCGGCGACCGTCATCGCGTCGCAGTCGATCATAAGCGGCGTCTATTCAGTCGTATATCAGGCGATCCACACCAGGATGCTTCCCTGGCTAAGGATCCAGTATACTTCAGAACAGAGAAGGTCGCAGATTTACATTGGATCGGTGAACTGGATGCTTCTCCTGGGAGTGCTAGCGATCATACTGATCTTCAAAGAGTCCGAGGCTCTCGCAGCGGCATACGGCCTTGCCGTCACTGGGAGCATGACGATAACCGGGATCCTCATAACCATCATCTTCTACCTCAAGGGGAAAAAGTTCTACACCGTCGCCGCAGGGTTCGTGACTTTCGTCGACATATCATTCCTTGTCTCGAACGTGTACAAGATACCTCACGGAGGATACATCTCGCTAATCATCGCGAGCGTCCTGCTGGTCATCGCATACGTCTACATCTTCGGCCACAAGAGGCTCGAGAATTCGCTTAGGAGAGTGCCCCTCAATGCCTTCCTCGAAGAGTATAACTCGCATTACGACTCGATCGGCAGGATAAAGGGGACCGCGGTGTTCCTGAGCAGAGACCAGGACATGCTGCCGCCGTACATCCCCCACACGATGTTTACAAACCACATACTCTACGATGACAACATACTCCTGACGCTCCGCGTACTGGACGAGCCTTACGGTATCGATGCGATCTTCAAGCGCGCTCTGGCAAACGGTCTGGAAATCTTTGAAATTCAGGTCGGGTACCTCGAGACGGTTCTTGACTTCGAGGAGATCCTCAAGAGCGCCGGAATAAACGAGATCGCGATCTTCTACGGCATAGAGGACATCGTCTCAACGAGGCCGCTTTCGAGAGCGTATGCGCTACTGGACAACCTCACGCCTACGTTCGTTCAATTCTACGGGCTGCCTCCGGACAAGCTCCACGGGGTCGTCGTCCGGGTCGAAATGTAGACCTGAAAACCTGACGGAAAAAGGTCGCTTTTTCGAATGTGTCAGTAAATAGGAAAGAATTAATACGCGAAAGCATATTTTATTGCTCGTCGGGATGCACTGTCGAGTCCACAAAAGGATTCGATTCGAGCTGTTTCGAGAGGTGAATCGCATGATGAGATCTTTAGTTGAAGATGCACTTTCCAGAGAAGGGACTGGAGTAGAGAACGCCGATCCGGAATCTCCGATGGACTCAGTGGTCGATGCAGAGCTGGAGACCATCCTCAAGTCGCTGAGGACGAACATCAAGATCATAGGGGTCGGAGGCGGCGGATGCAACACGATCGCGAGGATTGTCGATGAGGGAATAGTCGGCGCCGATTTGTACGCTGCCAACACAGATGCACAACACTTGCTTGTCGTGCACGCCCCGCACAAGATACTGCTTGGAAGGAGGATCACGAGAGGCCTCGGAGCTGGCGCGCTCCCGCAGGTGGGAGAGGAGGCGGCCAGGGAGGCTGAGGACGATATAAAGAAGGTCGTCAGCGACGCTCATATTTGTTTTGTCACTTGCGGTCTCGGCGGGGGTACTGGAACCGGCGCATCTCCGGTCGTAGCGAGGCTCGCGAAGGAAGCGGGCGCGCTGACTGTCGCGGTCGCGACCATCCCGTTCAGAGGCGAGGGCAGAATGAGGATGGAGAATGCGGAGTGGGGGCTGGAGAGGCTCCGAGAGGCTGCCGACACCGTGGTCGTGATCCCGAACGACAGACTGCTGGACCTGGTCCCGAAGCTGTCACTCACAGCTGCGTTCAAGGTTGCAGACGAGGTTCTCATGAAGTCCATCAAAGGACTCACAGAGATGATCACCAGGCCCGGGCTCGTCAACCTCGATTTCAACGACCTCAAGACCATAATGAAGGGCGGCGGAGTCGCGATGATGGGGCTTGGAGAGAGCGACGAGGACTCCGACGACCGCGCGATAGATGCTATCAACCAGGCGATCCACTCGCCACTACTCGAGGTCGACATAAGCGAGGCGACGGGAGTGCTGGTCGACGTGATCGGCGGGCCGGACATGACCCTTTCCGAGGCGGAGAGGGCGGCGGAGGAGGTCCAATCCAAGGTCAGCCCGAACGCGAGGATTATCTGGGGAGCGGCGATAGATCCCTCCTATGACAAGAGGATGCGCGTCATGCTGGTCGTCACTGGCGTGAAGTCGAAGCAGATCCTAGGAAGGGACGACAAGCCGAAGAGGGTCGGCGGATTGGACTTCATCAAGTGACGGCTCCCAAAAGCTTTAAGACTGCAAAACATGTTCAGAGAGCCGGGCAGTCGAGGACTGCTGGCTCATGCAGATTATCTAATCAATATCAGGAGGTCCTGTGATGAAAAACGTTAAAGATGATGCGCCTGACGAAGAGAGCATGCCGAAACCTCAGTACAACCCAGAAGATGAGGAGCTCCAGAAGATCCTCATCGGATTGAAGACGAGCATCAAGATAATCGGTTGCGGGGGCGGCGGATGCAACACCGTCAACCGCCTCGCCGAGACAGGGGTGATCGGTGCGGAACTCATCGCGGCGAACACGGACGCGCAGCACCTGCTGATCATCAAGGCTCACAGGAAGCTCATCCTCGGAAGGAGGGTGACCAGGGGGCTCGGGGCAGGAGCGATCCCTCAGGTCGGAGAGGAGGCCGCACGGGAAGCCGAAGATGAGCTGAAGGCGCTGATCGCAGGAGCTGACATCGTTTTCGTCACTTGCGGTCTCGGAGGAGGGACCGGCACCGGCGCATCGCCGTTCGTCGCACAGCTGGCAAAGGAGAGCGGGGCGCTGACGGTCGCGATCTGCACGTATCCGTTCAAGGCGGAAGGGCTTGTCAGGGCGGAGAACGCGGAGTGGGGGCTGGAGAGGCTCAGGAATGTCGCTGACACGGTCATCGTCATCCCGAACGACAAGCTCCTGGAACTCGTGCCGAAGCTCGCATTGAACTCAGCTTTCAAGGTTGCCGACGAAGTGCTCGTCAGGGCGATCAAGGGGATCGCGGAAGTGGTCACGAAGCCGGGCCTCGTCAACCTCGACTTCAACGACATCAAGACGGTCATGAAGTCGGGGGGCGTCGCGATGATCGGGCTCGGAGAGGGAGAGGACGACGACAGGGCTATGACGGCGGTCAACCAGGCCATCAACTCCCCGCTGATCGATGTCGACATAAGCAACGCGTCCGCCGCGCTGGTCAACGTCACCGGCGGGCTGGACATGACGATCAGGGAGGCCGAGGAGGTCGCCGAGGTTATCCAGCAGAAAATCAACCCGAACGCGAGGATAATCTGGGGTGCCGCGGTCGACGAGACCCTGGAGGATACCGTCCGCGTGATGGTCATAATCACAGGTGTTAAATCCAAGCACATCTTGGGGCCGAGCGAGCCGAGGCGTCAGAAGGACCTGGGGCTCGAGTTCATAAGATGAAGGTCAACGAGAGCTGATCGCGAATGGCAGAGATACTCGACAAGGCTTGGAAGGTCCAGAGGGAAATCGAGGACGGCGTGAAGCATATCGGCAAGGGCAGGTACGGCAGGGTCCTGAAGATGGCCAGGAAGCCGACCGGCGAAGAATACGTGAAGACCAACCAGATAACCGCCTTGGGCATAATCCTGATCGGAGGGCTCGGATTCCTGATATACTGGACATTCACTTACGCGGCGCCCATGATCGGAGGATTCTTCCGATAGGAAAATTGAAGTACGGGGACATGTTGAGGGATATTCCCCATTACCCCTTTTGGTGATGTTTTTGGATATATTCAAAATCGAAGAGGAGACCCCCGCAAAGCGCGAAGCGGCAGAGGAGAAGCAGCAAGTGAGAGCCCAGGCTCAGCTCTCAGCATCGATCAAAATCTCCGTTGAAGGGGATCTGAAGAGGTCGATCGCCTCCGGTGACACGACCGAGTTCGAAGCCAGGATCAAGCTGACCTCCGCAACGACGAAGGCGATCGTCACAAGGTTCGACCTGCTGGCCGCTGGAACGGACGAGGGATCGCCCGAATGGTTCATCAAGGTGTTCGACCCGATCGGCGTCCTCTGGGACAGCGCGTCCGGGGACGATCCGGTGCTGGAGTTCGAGATTCAGCCGGACCATGAGAAGAGCATCACGATCATAATCCACTCGCCCAGCGGCGCGCGGTACGGAGATAGGATAAACGTCATTGTCACCTCGCACCTCAAGGACGACCCTGGAGCGAGCGATTCCGTCACCCTGCAAGTCACGGCGAGACAGTCGATCATGGCGGTCAAGACGTCAATCGGCTACGAGAAGGTCGTCGCTGATTCGATTGCCAGCAGGGTGAAGCCGAAGAACATCGGAATATCCGCGATACTTGCGCCCGCGACGCTGAGGGGGTACGTCCTCGTCGAGGCGATGAACACCGATGCGCTCAAAGACCTGGTCAAGGGAGTCCGGAAGACAAGGGGCATAGTCCAAGGCGAGACCACCCTTGCCGAGATCAACCACTTCCTGACACCGAAGCCGATCGTCTCCGGAATCATCGAAGGGGACATCGTCGAGCTGATAGCGGGCCCGTTCAAGGGAGAGAAGGCCAGGGTGCACAAGATCGACACTAACAAGGAGGAAATCACCGTCGAGCTGTTCGAGGCGATGGTGCCCATACCCATCACGGTCAAAGGAGACCACGTTAGAGTCATAGAGAAGGAGCGATGAGAAGATGGCTGAGAAGATTGAAGTCCTGGTCGATGGTGGGAAAGCGACACCCGGGCCGCCGCTCGGTCCCGCGCTAGGGCCGCTTGGAGTGAACGTCGTTGAGATAGTTGCCGCAGTCAACGCGAAGACGAAGGCATTCGCCGGAATGAAGATTCCAGTGAAGATCCTGATAGATCGCATGACGAAGAAGTTCGAGATCGAGGTGGGCACGCCGCCGGCCTCCGCCCTCATCCTTAAGGAGCTGGGCATGGAGAAGGGGAGCGGCTCGCCGAAGGCGACGAAGGTCGGGAACCTCTCCGCGGAGAAGATCCTGAAGATCGCCGAGATGAAGCAGACCTCGATGCTAGGGAAGACGAAGAAGGACCGGTTCATGGAGATCGTTGGGACCTGCGTATCGATGGGCGTCACGGTTGACGGGAAAGACCCCAGGGACATCAGAGAGGACATCGACGCTGGCAAATACAACAAGCTGTTCGCCATCTGAGGCTGCCCGGTTTCAGAAAGCCTTATAAATAAGACCTCCATATCAGCAAACCTCAATATCCTGAATGTAGGAGAGCCAGAGAGGCTCGCCACGACTACACAGGAGGAATCACATTGGTCGACGCACACTTGGTTGAAATCGTCAAGAAGGCGCTCAAAGGATCGAAGCAGAGGGAATTTTTAGAGAGCGTCGAGCTTGCTGTGAACCTCATTGACATAGATCTTTCCGATCCGAAGAACAGGCTCCAGGAGGACATCATCCTCCCCAAAGGCAGAGGAAAGCCGATCAAGGTCGGGCTTTTCGGAAGCAGCGAGATGGCTGGCAAGGCGAAGGATGTCGCCGACATAATCATCAGACCTGAGCAGCTCGAGGAGCTGGCGGGGAACAAGGCGAAGGCGAAGAAGACCTTGGCCGACTACGACTTCTTCGTCGCGGAGGCGCCGCTCATGCCGACGATCGGTAAGAGGCTCGGTGTGATCCTCGGTACGACCGGAAGGATGCCGAGGCCCATACCGCCGGGATCGGATCCGTCCAACATCATCAAGAACCTCAAGAACAGCGTCAGGGTGAGGACGAAGGACAAGAAGACTTTCCATGTGCCGATCGGCACGAAGGAGATGTCCCCGGAGGACATCGCCGAGAACCTGGACGTCGTCCTGAAGAGGATCATCGCGAAGCTCGAACGGGGCAAGAACAACGTGAAGTCGGCCTACTTGAAGTCGACAATGGGGCCGTCGCAGAAGGTGATGTGAGATGATAGGGCACGAGCCTTCTGAGTGGAAGACGAAGCTGGTCGACTCGATGGTCGATCAGATCAACAAGAGCCCGGTGATCGGACTCGTCTCTGTCCAGGGAGTCCCCGGACCGCAGATGCAGAAGATGCGATCGAAGCTCCGTGAGCACATGACGATGAAGGTCATGAAGAACACGTTCCTTGAGATCGCCCTGAAGAAGGCCTCGAAGAAAAAGAAGGGGCTGGAGAACATGATCCCCCAGATCGAGGGGCAGATGGCGATACTCCTCTCGGATTACAACCCGTTCAAGCTTTACAGGCAGCTCGATGAGACGAAGACGAAGATGGCGGCGAGGGGCGGGGAGAGAGCCCCTGCCGACATCGAGGTCAAGGCGGGCGATACGCCGTTCAAGCCAGGACCCATCGTCGGAGAGCTGCAGAAGGCGGGCATCCCTGCGGCGATAGAGCAGGGGAAGGTCGTCATCAAGAAGGACAAGCTGGTCGTGAAGGCGGGCGACATCATATCGAGGGACGTGGCTCTAGTGCTCGGCAAGCTCGAGATATATCCTCTCACGGTCGGTCTAAAGCTCAAGGCGGCATACGAGGACGGACTCGTTTTCGACCAGAAGACCCTCGCGGTAGACCAGACGGTCTACATCAGCATGATTCAGGACGGTGCGAGAAGCGCGCTGAACCTGTCCGTGTTTGCGGCGATACCCAACAAGATATCGATAAAGCCGCTGCTGGCGAAGGCGCACATGGAAGCGCTGAACCTCGCTGTCAATTCAGAATATCCCGCACCGGAAGCACTCAAGCTCCTCATTGCGAAGGCGAACGCGCAATCTATCGCGTTGGCCTCGCAACTCCCACCTGAAGCGCTGGACGACGAGGCGAGGGCGATGCTCTCGAAGAGGCCGTCCGGCGGAAGCGGCCCGAGCGCGGGCGGTGAAAAGAAGGAGGAGAAGAAAGAGGAGAAGAAGGAAGAGAAG
>Ga0315297_10000782_pt1 | contig 18818 bp, 22 predicted proteins | sample YL17G15_0_MG_FD_203628 | JGI IMG/M metagenome (GOLD analysis project Ga0315297, IMG submission 203628) | Sediment microbial communities from Yellowstone Lake, YNP, Wyoming, USA - YL17G15_0 | ecosystem: Environmental > Aquatic > Freshwater > Lake > Sediment | place: USA: Wyoming | collected... | reverse complement strand
CGACTCAATCGTGGCAACTGTAAAGATACCGCATGTAACCACGATTGAGTCGGGGCCTGCTGCAAACGGCTATGTCACAAACATTGAAGGATTGTTGAACAGGGTAAAGCATGCCATTGAGATTGCAAAAGAAGATGCAGAAGACGATGTTGACAAGACAAAAGCAAAAAATCTGCTGAAGAAATTGCTGAATGTCAAATGGGGAAAAGAGAAATTAAAAATCATAATCGAGGATCCTACTGGAAATTCTGCTATTATTTCTGACAAAGCTGTCAAGGAATCTTTTAAAGTAAAGAAACAATAAAAGATAAAATCTTGGATTAGATTGTTTTGTCTTTCAAGTTTTAGCAGCCTGCTGCTAAAATAAGAAAAGGTTTAAATAACAACTTAATTTAGTATTTCCTTAGGGGGAATTTAATGGTTAAAATTGGAATTATAGGCGGAAGCGGATTAGACAATCCTAATGTTTTAGAGAATGCTAAAGATGTAGAAGTAAGCACTCCTTATGGAGAGCCTTCCTCTTCCTTGAAAGTTGGAAAGATAAAAGGAGTAGATGTTGTTTTATTGGCAAGGCATGGAAGAGAGCATACTATTCCTCCAACGCAAGTAAATTTCAGGGCAAATATCTCTGCTTTGAAGCAGGCTGGATGCACGCATATAATCGCAACAACTGCTGTCGGAAGTTTAAGAGAAGAGATTGGAAGAGGGCATCTAGTTGTATTAGACCAGTTCATTGATTTCACAAGGCACAGGCCAATCACTTTCCATGAAAAATTTGAGCCGCACAAACCAATACACTGCCCTATGGCAGAGCCTTTTGACAAGAATCTAAGAGAATTGCTAATAAAAACCTGCAAAGAGCATAAGATTTTTTGCCATGAAAAAGGGACTGTTGTCACAATCGAAGGCCCAAGATTTTCAACAAAAGCAGAGAGCAATATGTTCAGGATATGGGGCGCTGATGTGATAAACATGTCAATTGCTCCTGAAGCGATTTTAGCAAATGAAGCAGGAATACCTTACGCAACTGTTGCAATGAGCACTGATTATGACTGCTGGAAAGAAGATGAAGAGTCTGTTACATGGGAAGCTGTCTTGAAGATATTTGCTGCAAATGTTGAGAAAGTTACTAAATTGCTTGTTAATGCTATTCCGAAGGTGAAATAATGGGAATTGCTGTTGAATTCAATCCTGATTTGGCGCTTAGAGAATATTCTGAGTTTTTGAAAGGAGCAAGGAAGAAAGAAGAGTGCATTCCAGAGAGATTGATGAGCGGGCAGATTTATTCATTCTTGAAGAAAGGGCAGAGGAATTACTGGCTGCACGGAGAGATTCCTCTTTTGAAAATAGATGGGCAGAATTTGTCAAGGCCTTTGGCAAGCATAATCATATTAGAAGCAGCCCATATTTTGATAAATGGAGAAGTCTGGACAAAAGGAAGATTTCAAGTCAAAAATGTTTTTGACGCAAATGATGCAACTATCCATTTTGAATCTTACAAGAGGGTGAAATAAATGCCTGATTTGATAAAATCAAAAATCAGGACAATCCCTCATTGGCCAAAGCAAGGAGTTATGTTCAGGGATATCACAACATTGCTCAAGGATGCAGATGGATTCAAGCATATGCTTGAGCTGCTTGTCAAGAGGTATAGAGGAATGGATATTGATGTTGTTGCTGGAATTGAGTCAAGAGGTTTTATAACAGGAGCTGCTTTGGCGTACAGATTAGGAGTTGGTTTTGTGCCAATAAGAAAGCCAGGAAAACTGCCAGCTGAAACTGTTTCTGAAGAATACAAGCTAGAGTATGGAAAGGATAAGATTGAAGTCCACAAAGATGCTATCTCTTCTGGCAGCAAGGTTCTGCTTGTTGATGATCTGATTGCAACAGGAGGCACTGCCTTGGCTGCATGCAATCTAATCAAGAAATTAGGCGGAGAAGTTGTTGAATGTAGTGTTATAGTTAATTTGCCTGAATTAGGCGGAAAAAAGAAATTGATTGACGCTGGCTATAAAGTTTTTAACTTGGTTGAGTTTGAAGGGGAATAGTTTATCTGAATTTTGCAACAAATTTGTGGTACCATCTTAGAGCATCTTGTTTAAGATATTGTTTAAAACTGTTCAGCTGGTCCATCAACTGCAGTATCTCCTCGCTTGTCTCTTGAGGCAGATGGTTATCAGTATACCTTACTAATAGCCCAGTATAGATATCGCTTAGGTGCCTCATATTATATTTCAAAAGAACTGCTTTGCACCATTTGCTTGAAGCGCTATACTCTTTCTTAAATATATCAAGTCCATTTTTAAGGTCGCTGAGCATCCAATTAATATTTTGTGCATGGCTTAATATGTCAACAATGTTTTCCAAATCCGGAATTAGTTCGGGGATTTTCATGAAATGGTTATTTTCCTCCTACTGTTTGACTAGCTTTCCTGTTTTCAACTTTCCAGTAAGACCTCAATGTGCCGCCAAAATTTCCGCCAGAATTCTTAACCTGTGTTTTTATGGAATTCTCTTTTCCGGACAAGTCAGTTTCATTTGTATACTCTATGATATATACGTATGGGTCTGCTTTGTTCAAAGGGAAGTCTATTCTATATGCTATCTTTAATTTTATGATGGACTCTAACTCAGCGAGTCCATCTCTGTCAAGAAGTGCAAGATACTTGCACCCCTCTTTTCCAGTGGCATCTAGATGTTCTTTAACAAAGTCCCTGTAATTTGTTCTTATTTCACTAGTTGATGTTACTGCAGAAGCGGCGGGCTTAGCAGGTGGTTCTGGTTTAATTTCTACAAGAGGTACTTCCGAAACTTGGTATTCAGAAGCTGCTGTTACATCTTCTTGAGGAACTGGTTGATATCCAATTGCTCTGCTTCTAATAGTTGTCAAATAAAGAGAAGGATTGTTGAACTTCGTAGATTCTATTGCTACTTCCTCCAGGGTTTTTGAACCCAAGCCATGAACTTTAAATAATGGCTGACCTTTTATGCTTATAATTTCGCCAAATCCATACTGGAATAAATCAGTGTTTTTGCTGAGTGTTTCAGCTTTTTTTGCTTTATTTGCAACGAATAAATAAAATTCTTCATCAAACCGGGGTTGTTTTAGAAGGAAATCTATTGAAGATGTAAAATTCTTTTCAGTAATTAAATTAAGTTTTTGTTCAAATTCTGATTCTTCAAATACAATCTCGTCGTTTAATGCCATCTTTTCCTCATCCCCAGCTTTATGGCTGTGTCAACATTGTCTTTTGTGATAAGCATCCCTCTTCCAAATGGAGTTTCAACTTCATGGAATTTGATTGAAGTGTTATGGTCCCAGTCCAGCTTTCTAACTATCTCAATCGGCAATGAGACCTTGTACTGGTGGTTGTTTTTTGTTATTTTACGCTTCATCTTCTGGTTAATATATTTCGTTTACCCACTTCTAGATAATTTTCTTGGGTTTTGTCGAATAAGCTAGGGTTCCCTGTTTTCCTTTGGTAAACCCTGTCAAATATTTCTAGAATAGCCAAAGGTAAGTCTTGTTTTCTTTTTTCAGGTCCCTGTCTCATCACGCTGGCTAATCCAAGCTTATAGAAATATCCTTTTGGACCAGGAAAATTTTTAATATCTTCTATAACCTTATTCCTATCTTTAGAAGCCAATTGTGGATTGTTCTCTGTCAAAATATGATAAACAGCTCTTTCTACATTCACAGGATTATGCCAATAAGAGTGTGGTGCATAAAAGGTATCTCCCCATTCATGCAGATGCTCTTTTTGCGTCAGGTCAAACAAGCTGGAATCTCCTGTTTTTTGCTGGTAAACGGTGTCAAATACTTCTAGGACAGCCAGAGGAGAATTAATTCTTTCTTTTTCAAATGCATAGAGCATTAATCCACATAATCCAATACTCTTTAGATAGCGTGCTAAATCCTTAGATATCCCTTTAATCCCTTCAACAACTTCTTTCCTGTCTTTAGAAGCTAATTGAGGATTATTCCTAGCAAGAGCATAATAAACTAAATTTTCTACATTTTCAGGATGCAATAATGTACTATCACAAAACTTCCCTTGGCGCCCTTCTAACATCCCTTCATACTGCTCTCTGATGAACTCTTCCCCCATCCTGAATAATTCTCTTTTTCTGGCTGCATCTGATGCAATCTTTTCAAGAGCCTGTCTAGTGGTTCCTGCTGTTGATTGTATAAATGAATGGATACTCTGTACTGCCCTATGGAATTGAGTAGGGGTAATATCATAAACTGCCAAGACTTTGGAATAAGGAATACCTTCATCTCTATCTAAAATTGCATTTACTTTGTTCTCAAGTGTTGGTTTTTTACGTTTCATCTTCTATGCCCCCTATGCCTGTAAAACCCGCAATAAGAACGATATCCATTGTACAGGCTAGGTGCGTGCCTTTGCCTTTCAGCTAGTCTTCTGAGGTGTTCCCTGTCTGCTGCAATATCATCCCTATTGCCAGACATGATCTTTAATGATGCATAAAAAATGTAAAGGGTTTCAGAAAGAGGGTTTGATTTGACTTCTTTTTCAGTTTCAGCTATTGCTTTTTCTAATGAAATCTCTTTTTGCGTCAATCTTAGATGGAGTTCATTTATGAACTGCTCGGGTGTTGGCATCATTTTGATTACTCATTTATTACTCATTAGTAATAACAGTATTTATAAACCTTATGCTTTTTAAAGGGCTAAAAGAGAAAGAGTTTTGATAAGAAATAATTGTTCTTTATTTGGTTGGTTATTGACGGCAAAATTGACGAAGGTTTATAAGGCTTGTTTACTTATTAAAATAAGAAATGAGAGCAGAATACTCAAACAAAAAAATAAGAGATATTTCTGAATTAAAATTAGATCCAAATATTACTGTCCTAGACTTAAGTGATAATATCATAGAAAAAATAATTGGGCTAGAGCATCTCACGGAATTGATAGAATTATATCTTGACAGGAATAGAATCGCTCTAATAGAAAACTTAGATGCTTCAAAGAAACTTGAAGTACTGAGTATGAATGGAGACAGCAATGAAGGATGGGGGATAATAGGAGTAAAAGAAATCGGAAGCGGACTGGAGAATCTTACTGAATTAAGACGTCTAAGTTTGAGATATCCGGGTTTTACTAAAATCAAAGGACTGGATAAATTAAGAAAACTAGAGGTTTTAGATATACAAGACGGAGGGCTAGAGGAGATAAGCGGATTAGATAATCTAACCAGCCTTAAAGAATTGGATCTAAGTTGTACTGGCCAGCGTGGTTATTTAAAAACAATCCCTGAAATAAAAGGACTGGATAATCTTGTAAATCTAAGAAAATTAGACTTAAGTAATAATCTAATAAAAGAGATTAAAGGTCTTAATAATTTAAGGAATCTAGAAGAACTCAACCTATCATCAAATGAAATACCTAAGATAAAAGGGCTTGACAATCTATCAAATCTAAAGGTGTTAGTATTAACTTCTAGTATAATCTATTCTGAGAGTATACAAACAATTGAAGGACTGGACAATCTTAAACAACTGCAAGAGCTGTACTTAAGTGGCAACAGGATTACAGAGATTAAAGGATTAGATAATCTTACTAACCTAAAAAGGTTATCTTTAGGTCATAATTCCATTACTGAGATAAAAGGCCTAGACAAACTCGTATCTTTACAAGTATTAGACTTATCTGGTAACAGATTATGGAGAGAAAATAAGCTCATAGACAGCAATTATAGGTTATGGGACCAAATAAGTGAAATCAAAGGGCTGGATAATTTAACAAATTTAGAGGAATTATATATAAGTGACAACTCCATAAAAAAAATTGAAGGACTGGATAGATTAGTGAATTTAAAAAAATTGTATTTACCTAAAAATCAAATAACTGAAATTGAGAATCTTGATAAATTAACAGATTTAGAAGAATTAAATTTATGGGGAAATAGTATATCAGAGATTAAAGGACTTGAAAATTTATTTAATTTAAGGGAAATAAATCTTAGTGATAATCCATTAGGTATTGCTTGTTTAGAAAAACTCCTTGAATATAAGCATAAAGGATACTTGCCTAAACTAGAGAGTATTAATCTAGTTGGGACTAAGATAGATTGGTATGATATCAAAGCAGGTAACCTGGCATGGGAGCTGAAAAAGTTAGGCATTGAGATTAAAGGAGATAATGTTAAATACATTCCACCAACACCCTACAAAAAAGAAAGCCTTGAAGAACACTTATCAAAAAAGTTAGGTTTGGATGACAGATTTGTTAGTTCGGTTGTATCTTGGTTTGAAAAAGAAGGCACATTAGAAAATCTTTCTAAAAACAGCCAGATAAGTGCGAATAAAGTCTTCCGCGTCAAGACAAAAGAAGGAAAACCGCTAGTCATAAAAATTACAAGCGATAAACGCAAAGCAGAAGTTGAACAAGCTGCAAACTTTTATCTTCCGCAAAATGAAAGATTCCAGTTTATTGTGCCTGCTGATAATCCAACCCCATTTGAATACAATCTTTTGTACGTAACAAGCCAGTACGATGTAAGTGAACACCCTGATGCACAATCATCTATGGATTTAGCATATTATCTTAAATCAATGGCCATATTGCATGCGCATGGAGCAGAAATATTAAGGAATGCAGGAGTAAATATCCAGCATGTAAGGGTGAGGGATTCGTACAAGCTTATTGATGAGATATCTGAAAGAGACAAGAAAATTTTAACAAAATATCTTGATTTAAGCAGATTAGATAGGAAAAGGTATGACGAATATGCAGCAAGGTTATTACAATCAGGAAACAGTTCTTTGATATTAAAAGACCCTAGGTCAGACAACAGGAAAGGTAAATTTTTGATTGATTTAGAAAACCTATCTATCGGCGACTCATCAATGGATTTAGTTATGTTTACGCACGATACAGCGCTTGGGATGCAAGAAGAAGAAAGGAGGGGTGTCTGTAATTTGTATTATAGACTTTATTGTGAAGAGAAAGGGATAGAGCATACAGAAGCAGGCTTCAAAAGATTCTTAGATAATTTTGACGCTGCGCTTTATGTTGTTGCTGGGAGCGAATTGAATGCTCTATTGAAAGAAGGTCAAATTAATGATCCAGAAAAATTGAAAAGGCTTATTTTATTCGCCCGCAAAATTGGCGTTAATTCATAAGTTACCTTTATTTATAGAATTCTGATATAAAATTGCAACAATTGGGCCTGTAGAACCGTAAATATGCTTAATCATTTCTAAAGTCTTGGCAATGACAACAGAATTCTTTCCTTTGCTTTTTTCAAGTACACTGCAGCCTTCATTATCATACAATTTCTTTTTCATGCTTATGCCTTTGTCTACTTCAGAGATGTCTTCCTTGAAATAACCTTCAAAAACAGTCCTGTACATCTCTTCAGCTCTGCTCAATAAGCTTATTGTATCTTTATCTAATTTACCTTTACTGTTAGTGAGATATTGGTATATCTCTTTTAAGACGGTACCAGTATAATTCATCTTCAATGAAATGATATACAAAGATTTGTCTAATTTGTCATTAAAAACAGTATGCTTGTTTATTATACGCCTGCAATAGTCTGTAAAAGAAATCAATTTTGACTGGTATTGGCTAATTATATTTAAGTTAGAATAATCCTCTTTTTCCATATCTTCTTTTAACATTTCGAAAAGCACCAGATTTAATTGATAAGCTTTTTTGAACACAGAGTGGAATTCTTCTTTATTGGTTAATGCAATATCTTTTATCAGGCAAGATTCTTTAGTGTTAGAAGTTACTTCAAATCCGATTAGTTTGTCTACTGTTTCCTGGACAGGGACTAGATCAGAAGGGTTGCTAAAAACTACATGAATCTCATCAAAACCTAGCTTATATGCATTGCTAATATGAGTTCTGCTATTCTTAACTGAAATTTTATTGAGGTTTAGGTTTAAAGAGTATTTAGCTGGGTGCTTTTCAGAACTTATTTTCAATCCATTCTCTATTTCATTGACATCAATATCGTCTCCTCCTTTTAGCCCAACTTTTGTAGCCCATTCTTTAGGCAAAGTTATCGTCAAAGTGCCATTTCCTTGCTTGATCACCTTTCTCTTCATATAATTTAGTAAGTGTCAGAACTATTTAAACCTTTTGAAAATGATATATCAATATATCAATTATATCACGAAGATATATATGTTAATTTAACGTATCTAGTTGTAAGATTAACGGGAGCATTATTTTTGGGAAATGGGGTAAATGAAAATGAAACAATCTGAAACTGAAATAATAAGATATATCAGAAGCGGAAAGAGGGTGAATATCTCTGAGATTGCAAGAGAGCTTAAGCTTCCAATTTCAACAGTAAGCGACAGGATAAAGAAGATTGAGCAGAGATATATCCTGAAGCGTTCTTCAATATTGGATTATCGCAAGATAGGCTATCTTGCAAATGAAGTGCTGGCAATAAAGGTTGATTCCAGGCATAAGCAGGATTTTTTGAATTTTTTAAAGAAGCAGAACTGCGTGAATTCAATATATTTTATCGATTCTGGCTTCAGTTTTTTGGTTGAGATTGTATGCAAAGATAATTTTGAATTGATTGGCTGGATTGAAGAGGTTAAATCAAAGTTTTCTCTTGAGATGGTATCATTCCAGGTCTTGAAAGTAGAGGAAAAGGAGAAGTTTGTACCGAATGAGGATGGATTAAGATGAGCCTGGAAAACGAATTGGGGAGAGTTGAATATCTGCGCAGGATATATAACGGAGGAAGAGCAGCGTATTCCTCATATTTGGATGCAGTGCTTACAAGAGTATGTGCAACACCTGGTTTTTACATCTCAGAAGAGACTCTGTCAAGCGCAGAGTCAGAACTTCAAAAGATAGGGACATCCTCTGAATGGTATAGCGCAAGATATGCTGCCAGGATCGCTTTGGCAAGATTTGACGGAAGACCAACCATGTGCTCCTGGATTTGTGAATTAGAAAAAGAGCTGGAAGCAAATAACGATATTTCTGTATGGGACGACCAAAAAAACAAGGCAGTAGACTTACAGCTTCCTAATCTGGACAGAAGACTGCATGCTGTCCAGGATCTTGGGGAAATCCTTAGGAAGTCATCTTGTTTCAGGTTTTATGTATTGAATGATTGGGCAGCAGGGTTTTACGCATCAGAACGGACTAGCAAAGTGCTGAAAAGAGTCTACAGGTCTGATGAATCCCCGCAAGTCCGTGAAGAAGCAGGCAAGGCTTTAGGATACAGCAGGTTAAGGATTTGGATTCATGAAAGGAGGAAATCAAAATGAAAAAAATAATCTTGTTGAGCATAATGTGTTTGATTCTATTTGCAATAAATGTCAATGCAAAATCTCCCTTTGTAGAGGTAACTGGAACTGAGTTCTATATCAATGACAAGCCATTTTATTTTTCTGGAGCAAATAACTATTACCTGAGATATGCGGATGTTGACTGCGTAGCCTATGACAAGAACGGCGGCTGCTCAAGAGAGGTTCTTGATGATGCGCAAAAGATGAATTTTTCTGTCATAAGGACATGGGGTTTTACAGACGGAGATTATTACTGGGGCTCTATGCAGCCTTCTATCGGAATTTATGATGAGGCAAATTTCAAAAAACTTGATTTTGTTATAAAAGAAGCTTCTGAAAGGAATCTAAAAGTCATTATCCCATTTGTCAACAATTGGCCTGAGTATGGGGGAATGTGCCAGTATGTCAAATGGTGCAATGTCACAAATGCTTCTATGTGCGACCCTTATGCAAAATCAGGCCCAGCAGCTGCTGCTCATGATTCTTTCTATACAAACAGCTGCGCAAGGCAGGCGTACAAAGATTATATCTCTTATACTCTCAACAGAGTGAATAACTACACTGGCATAAAATACAAAGATGATCCAACTATCTTTGCATGGGAGCTTGCGAATGAGCCAAGGGCAATGTCTGACCCTGCGAGCGATATGTTAGACAACTGGATTGAAGAGATGAGCAATTTTGTAAAAAGCATTGACTCAAATCATCTGGTGACTACAGGAGAAGAAGGCTTCTATAGGGGAAAAGGCTCTGGCGAGCTGTATAATGGTTCAAATGGAAATGACTTTATCTCAAACCACAACCACAGCAATATTGATTTTGCAACATTCCATCTCTATCCTGATTATTGGGGACTGGACTTAGCAAAATCTGTTGACTGGATAGCAGAGCATGCAGATGATGCGCATAATGTCTTGGGAAAGCCAGTGATAATCGAGGAATTTGGAAAGCAAGGTGTTCAAAGAGACAGCTATATGCAGGCATGGTATGATGCTTTAGAAACAAATGGAGTAAATGGCAATCTTTTCTGGGAGCTTGTTGACCACAATTACCCATGGGACCCTGATTTTGGAATCAATTATCCTGAAAACACTTCAACTGTCGGTATAATCTCAAACAATACAGATTATTGGATAGGATTCAACAAGCAGAACTCTGCCTCTAACAATCCTCCTCAGCTAAATCCAATAAATGACATCACTATCACTGAAGGAGAAGGCATAGCAATAGATTTTGCTGCGACTGATGCGGATGGGGATTATATATCATATTCAATAAGCGATGCCTATCATTTCAACAGGATAAACAGCAGCAGATTTGTTTGGAACACTCATGCTGGAGACAGAGGAAACTACACAATAACTGTCACTGCAAGCGATGGCATAGATGAAGACAGATCTACATTCAACCTGAATGTCCTTGAAAAAAATGAATGCGTTGTCCCTTTTGACAGTATGATTGCAACAATAAACACGACATTGTGCAAAGGCTCTTACTATCTTCCTAACGGAATACAGGTTGGCGCAAATGTCAATCTGGACTGCGATACTGCAGAGATACATGGAACATACGGAGATAAAAAACACTTTGGAATCACAATAAGCGGAGACAACACTGTGATCAAAAATTGCAGGATCAGGAATTATGACATGGGAATACAATTGATAGGGGCATCTGATGTCTCTATTATCAGCAATGTCTTTAGCAGCTATCTTTTCCATGGAATAAACATACGCGAGTCTGACAATGTGCAGGCCATTGGAAACAATTTCTCAGGCAATTATGACATAGGGACATACTGCTATCATTCTGAAGCGAATGTCATCAATAACAACAGGTTCACATATAATGGAAAAGGGATATACTTTGACGGCTGCTCAGAGACAGAGATACATGGAAATTATTTCTACAGGAATTATGGGGGAGCAGTGCACCTTCTTGGAGCATCTGGCAACAATACCTGCTCTGAAAACAACATCCTGGAAAATGGGATAGAATGGAGGCAAGGAGGAGGATTTGTGATAGATGGCAAAGGCAATACAATCGCTGAAAATGAGATATCAAATAACTACAATGGAATAATCATGTATGACGGCCTGAACAATGTGCGGCTTAACAACATCGAGCAAAGCGTGAATTATGACTTCATCAACAACCTGCATGCTCCGCTAGAAAATAATTCTGTAAGAAATAACTGGTTTGGAACAACTGACTGCAATGAAATAAAAGATAAGGTGTATGACTGCGAGGATTTTTCTGGCTATTACTGCCTTAATTTCGAGCCTATACTTGATGCGCCTTATCCAGAAGGCAGGGCAAAGTTCTGCAATGTCGCATGCTTTGAGGATTCTGACTGCGGAGATGACGGATGGGCAAGTAGATTCTGCAAAGAAGGAGATGTTTGGGGAGTTTACAGGATATATTCCTGCGAAAATGGGGGTACAAGCTCTTCTTATTGCGAGCATGATGACACTGATAAAAGAAAAAGAGAATGCGCATATGGCTGCACTCAGGGAGTCTGCACAAGCAACAAATTCACCTGCTCTCTGGATGAAGACTGCGGAACAGACGGATTGATTGGAAGCAAGTTTTGCTCTTCTGGAGATGTTTTCCAGAAAAACAGGGAATGGACATGCCATAATCCAGCGACTGTAAATTCCTACTGCAGCTATGCAGATAATAATGCAGTAATTGAAGACTGCAGCGGAGGCTGTGTAAGCGGAAAATGCATTGCCTCAAGCTGTTCTTCTGATACTGACTGCGGAACAGACTCATGGATAGGTATCCCTTACTGCAATGTAAATGATGTCTGGCAGAAGCTCAGGGAATGGAGCTGCAATGCAGGAAGCTGCGAGTATTCTGACAATGGTGCGCTGAAAGAAGGATGCATAAGCTGCTCAAACGGGGTCTGCGATGAAAGCAATGAGACAGCTGATCTGGAAATCAAGTATTTTGTTCTGCAGAGCCCTGCAAATCCAACTGCTGGAAATGAATTGGTCCTTGCATTCTATCTGCAGGACACAGGAGAAACTGCTGTAGAGGATGTTGAATGGGCAATTGAATTGGGCAATGGAGAAACAATCACAGGGGTTGTTTCTGAGATATTAGCAGGAGATGGAAAGATAGTTGCGAGAAAGGCAACCTATCTATTGGCTGGAAGCTATGGGTTGAAAGTCATTGTTGATCCTGACAACAGGATAGAAGAATCAAATGAAGGAAACAATGAAGAAAATCTAGATTTGGTTATTGGGTGATAATCATGGATGAAAAACAAAAAAAATGGGCCAAAAGAGGAGCAGCTGCGCTAGCTGGAGCTGCATTATTAGCAGGCATCTTGGCTTATTTCAACAGGGATGAATGTGAAAGAGTTTATTCAAGAATAAGCAGACATGCTGTTGCTGAGCAAAAGGCAAATTCTGATAAGAATTATCAGCAATATAGAGAATCCAATCAGACAGCAGAAGGAACTTTTGAAAATAGGGAATATTTCCCTTCGAGCAACGGCTTGGTTGCTGTTGTCCAGGAAGAGCCTTTTGCAATAAAAAAAGGATTAGAGCAGGGGATTAGAAAAAATAATCCTGTTGAAAAGAGAACAGAGAATGCTCAAGAAAGATATGGAAAAGAAAAAGCAAAAGATAGAGGGATTAATCCTTTGGAAAAAACTCCTTATTCTCCAAAAGAAAAGATAAATGCTGGAAACATAAGAAGGAAAGGAGTTGAGCAATATCCAAGATTAGGAGAGAATGGAGATATAATCACTGAGATACTATGTGATGGTAAAGATTCTATTGCGCAAGCGAGCCAGGAGCCAAAATTAGTAGAGAATAACCAATTTTGGTTTGAATATCGAAGGATATACTTCAATTATGGAGAACCTGCTGGAAAAGAGAAGGGGCTTGGCAGATTTGATGAGAATGGAAGGCTTGTTCTGGAAGACAGAGTGCTCTATGAAGTATGGGCATATTATGAAACAAGCGATGAAGAGAAAGGCGGCTTGAAGAAAGTCAAGAAGATTGTTTTTGACGGAAATCCAACACAGATCAAGGTCTGGAAATATGAAAATGGTGAATCGGAGTTCACAACAGAAGACGAGATGGAAGCTCGTTATGTAAGGGAGGTATACAAAAATGGCAAAAGATTATGATAATCTGGAAAAAAAAGTTAGGGGTTGGGATGGTTTTTTAGGAAAAGCAGCGATTTATCTTAGCTCTGTGCTGATGCTAGCTGGCTGCAATGGTGGAGGCGGAGGAGGAAGCGATAAGCCAAAGACACCTCCTACACTAAACTGGCAGTCTGAGCTAAAAAACCAATATGAGCATCTGGGAAATGTCCAGACAGTATATGCAAAAGATACTGACGGCGGTATAAACAAAGTCTGGCTGGAGATAGAAAAAGACGGTGTAAAGACAAGAGTTGATATGTACAGGTCTGGAACAAACGAGTATTCAACAAATCTCCTGGATATAGAATCAGGAAGAGCTATTTTCAGGGCAGGAGCAGAGGACAATGATGGCCTTGTGTCATATACTGGTGAAAGAAGTGCAGATTTTTGGGCTGATGAAGCCAGCGGTGACAATGAATTAGAATCAAAATTGCAGCTTTTAAAAGGCGGAGGGGACATCATAGACTATATCATAAACACAGAATTTGACTGTGGGGGGACAATGGTAAAAGTTGATGCAGCTGTCTTATTGCCTGATTTTAGGTGGTATGCGATGTGGTATCAGGGAGAGAATGACGGAGAGCATGCTGCTGAAAAAGCTACTTTGGAAAATTATAGCATAGGGCATGGTACAATCAACGCATGCCTGCAGAAAGATATTGCAGACAAGGTTGATGCAATAAGCGAAGGAGGCTGGCTGAACAACTGTGTGGTCAAAGCCATTTCAAAATATCTGTTCTATTCTGTAGCGCACAGAGATGGCCATGAGAACGGCTTGATAAAAGTGCTTAAGCACGGCAGAAGAGATTATAGCAAAGGAATGATGGGATGAGAAAATGAAACCTTTGGAAGAAACACTAAAAGAAATCCTAGAACTAAGAAAAGATTTGGATGCAACAATTTTTCATGAGGAAATAATCATCATAGAGCCACCGCCAGCTGTGTGTGGGCCTGGCTGGTATACTCCGAAGGACGGCAAGATATGTTTTCATGCGCCTGGATGGACAGAGCCTGACACCAAAAAAAGGGAAACTGCGAGAAATATCCTCCAGGAAATTGTGGATTCCTCTGAATGGCACAGCGCCAGATATCTTGCTGAAATATATATGAAAGAGTGTGATAGGTATGCACCTGAAAGATTATCAGCATCAGCAGAAGCAAAAATGGAGTTAGCTCATTCCAAAAAAGCAAGAAAATTGTTGAAAAGAGTATATGCGGATAAGAATGCAAGTGCAAAAAATTTCTATAGATGTATAGGAGATATGATAGGTTACAGCCCAGCCAGGATGCGGCTCCAAGAAATACCCCATGAGTTACACCACAAGATCGAGAATTGCTTTAAGGGTTATTGTAAACCTCTAACAAGAGAAATAGTAGATACAATAGCAAATTATTTTTGTCGTGGTGGTTGTCATATGTCTCGAAAAACAAAAAATGCAATTAGTTATACATTAATGACAGCAGGTGCGGTTGTTGCGTGTGGCGCTGCTGGTCTAATGGCTGCTATGGGATATCAAGGAAAAGAAGGTTGCCATGGGATAGCATATCTTTGGCTAACGGCTGCACTTATCGGTGGAATAGACTTGATAATAGTTGGTAAAGAAAAAGTGGAGCATGCTAATGAAAGTTTGGGCAGGAGGTGAAAAGATGAAACCATTGGAAGAAACTATAAAGGATGAAGTTCCTGAACTTACAGGCGTTAAATTAGATGGATACATACAGGAATACCAAAGAATTGTAACTGAATTTGGGTCTGAAATAAAAAGTGGTCCGCCTATGATAAGTAATCCTTATGCATACATTCCTTCGCGTGGTTTAAATATCTTTTCCGGTGGTAATGAAGATGAAAATGACGCGTTCACAAGATATCATGCAAATGTGCGCGAATTGAAGGACCTTATTTACAATATGCATAGAAATTTGGACGATGTATCAGTCCATGGAAAAACTGAAGAAGACAAGGAAAAAGCCCGTGCAAGTAAAGAGCCATCTGATTTCTGCGTTCGCAATGCTTTGTGGCCGGGTGCATCCTTGCCCCCAGGCTGGCAATATTCAAGCCCGTTACAAAAATTAATCCATGGACGATATCCGGATGTGTGGCCTATGACAGGGCTTGGCGCAGGCTTGGCAGGTGTGCTCTCAGCAATAGGTGCAGGTGCCTATTTTGTATGTAAATATGATATTCCTCCTCAACTTATTTTTGGCGGAGTTGGATTAGTCGGCATAGTAAGCCTTGCATATTTTTTAGCAACAGAGAAAGGAATGTAACTAAAATGACCCTTGTTCTTTTAGCAGAAGATGATCCTGAACTTGTAGAAAAGTATTATCCGGATTTGGAAAGGGCTGGCTATAGGGTGCTGCATGTTGACAACGCTGATTCAATGCTTTCTGCCCTTAGGCAAAGCATAAATGATCCAAAGAGCGGGCTTGGAACAATAGAGATAATTGTCTCTGACACAATACTAAATGAATCAAACGGCCATGAAGCATGCAAAGAATATCTCGGCATGGGAGAGCAGGCGCAGAAAACCCTGATAATTGGGATGTCTAGTGCCAGTAACAATGATAAGAAATGGGAAAGGATTGCGCATGAATTCCTGTGCAAAGTAGAGATAACTGGCTTAGGAAAAACAGTAAGAGCAATCCATGACAGATATCTAGCAGGATATATAACAAAAAGATTAAAAGAATTTTAAAAAAATTAAAAATTAGTATAGACCTGCTCTTCTGCTTCTTTATGTTCAACACCTAGGATAGATGCCTCTTTCTTAAGGATGTCAACCTTGTCTAGTCTCTCCCATGTGAAGTCAGGGTCATTTCTTCCGAAATGCCCGTAAGAAGCTGTCTTCCTGTAGATAGGCCTTCTTAATCTCAGTTCAGAGATGATATCTGCTGGCTTTAATGGGAAATGCTTTCTTATCAGCTCTGATATCTTCTCTTCTGGCAGCTTTCCTGTGCCGAATGTGTTCACGTTAATGGAAACTGGAGCTGCAACACCAATGCAGTATGCCAGCTGGACTTCGCATTTGTCAGCCAATCCTGCTGCAACAACATTCTTTGCAATATATCTGCATACATATGCTGCACTTCTGTCAACTTTAGAAGGGTCTTTTCCTGAGAAAGCTCCTCCTCCATGCCTTCCCATGCCTCCATAAGTGTCAACAATTATCTTTCTTCCTGTGACTCCTGCGTCTGCAAAAGGCCCTCCTCTGACGAATTTTCCAGTCGCATTCACAAGGTATTTTGTGCGCTTGTCAATCCATTTTCCGCAGACTGGCTTTATGACATGCTTGATAACATCTGATTCAATCTTCCTGTGGGAATGTCCATCATCATGCTGTGTTGCTATGACAACAGTTGTTGCTCTTGAAGGCTTTCCATCAACATATTCAACAGTGACCTGTGATTTTCCGTCTGGCCTTAGGTATTTTATGATTCCTTTCTTTCTTGCCTCTGCCAATCTTTTTGTCAATTTATGCGCTAATAGTATAGGCAATGGCATAAGCTCTTCTGTCTCATTTGTCGCATAGCCAAACATCATTCCCTGGTCTCCTGCTCCCTGCTCTTTGTGCAGCCCTGTTCCAGATACTCCCTGCGAGATATCAGGGGATTGCTCTTCAATATGCACGAAAACAGCGCATGTCTCATTGTCAATGCCGTATTCTGCTTTTGTATAGCCGATTTCCTTCAGCACTTGCCTTGTTATCTTAGGAATATCAACATATGCCCTTGTTGTAAGCTCTCCTGCAACAACAACGCAGCCTGTCTTTGTAAGGCATTCTATAGCAACTCTTCCATGAGGGTCATCTTTCATGACTGCATCTAATATGCCGTCAGAGACCTGGTCGCAGATCTTGTCTGGATGGCCTTCTGTTACTGATTCTGATGTGAATAAATATCTGTCTTTTTTCATTTTAATTCCTCCTTAACACCTCTACTAAAAGATTTTTAGCAAAAGCTTCATAAAATTTGTCTGATGCTTCTGCATTTGCCGTGATTATATCTTCCTGCCTGTCTTTGTATTGTGTATTAAATCTTTCTCTTACAAAATAAGCATCCTGCTGGAATATCTTCTGGAAAATCTGGTTTTCTATTACGGTTTTTGCTCTAAGATATCTAAGATGGTCTGATAATTCCTGGGTGTTTCTCCTGTATTCTGGTTCTTTTTCCTTGAGTTCTCGTTTTGTCATCTGGTCTATAACTAAATTCATATTCATCCTTCCATATGCTATTGTTAAAACTGCTTTTATAAATATTCTTGACAGAATTATTCTTATTGGAATAATCCATCTGAGAAGTGAGATTTACGCCATTAAAACCGAAACGTTTATATATTAGGTAAGATATATCTTACATAGGTGATATAAATGGATATTGCTATAACTAAAATGAGTTCCAAAGGCCAGGTTGTAATACCTGCTGAAATGAGAAAAGGATTTCATGAAGGAGACAAATTGTTAATCATACAAAATGATAAACAATTAATTATGAAAAAGGCAAGTGATTTAGATAGAAATGTTGCTGAAGACCTGGAATTTGCCAAAAAGACTGAAGAAGCTTTGAAAAGAATTGAGGAAGGCAAAGGAATTAAAATGGAATTTAATGAATTTATTGAAGCCATGAAAAAATGGTAATTTTTTCAGGGACCCAAAAAATAGAATATTTTTTGAGGTAAATGAAAAAGTGGTAGAAGTAGTTTTTGATTCCGGCTTCAAGAAAGATTTCAGGAAGATTAAGGATAATTCGACAAAGGAAAAGATTATCAAACAGATTTCTAAGATTAAAGATAATCCTGAAATCGGAAAACCTATGAGATATGGAAGAAAAGGAACTCGAGAGTTATATATTTCTCCTTTTAGACTATCTTATAAAGTAGAAGGATATATAGTTTATATCCTCGCTTTGTATCATAAAGACTTGCAATAATTCGGTTTTTGCCTTTCTTTATTTTGATTTGGAGTGATTGAACATAACGATGTTAGTCTCCTTTTTCTGAAAGGAAAAAGTTTGAACGAAGTGAGAAAGTTGGCCGTAGCCCAGAATTATAGATTTAATCTACGTTATATCAATCAGCTCAGTTTTTTCTCCGCTTTCAGCCACTACTTCTAGAACAACGATGCCAGCATCCGGACAATAATATTTATATTCGTTCGAAGTTGGTTCAACTTTGCTCCAATCTCTTGTCTTAAGGCAGTCTTTGAAAGTTCCATAAGGTACAGTAACACTCTCTCCTAATGCAATAACATCGCCCATATCTTCTGCTTTTCCTTTGTAATATTCCTGCCTATATGAATCGCCTATTTTAGGATGCGCTTCCATGACGATTCCTGGCTTTGCTCCATCAATTCCTGCCTCCCAAGAACCTTCA
>Ga0315297_10000781_pt1 | contig 18824 bp, 41 predicted proteins | sample YL17G15_0_MG_FD_203628 | JGI IMG/M metagenome (GOLD analysis project Ga0315297, IMG submission 203628) | Sediment microbial communities from Yellowstone Lake, YNP, Wyoming, USA - YL17G15_0 | ecosystem: Environmental > Aquatic > Freshwater > Lake > Sediment | place: USA: Wyoming | collected... | reverse complement strand
GTGACCAATTAGGAAACTCATATCTTCCCTGCTCCATCGGTGACATCAACGCAAGCCATTTCATAGCAACCACATTATCGATGAATGAATCATATTGGAATTCGACATCCATAGGAGCAATCAAAGTTTTCCAGCAAGGCTATCCTCCAGCTAATCCTCATAGTGTGCCTTTCGCTTATGTCTGCATAAACGTGACAGATTGGGTTCAGAATGACAGGGCAAACGGAAGGAATCTGACAGCCATAAGGCTCTCACCAACCTTGCAGGATAATAACCCGAATGCCAATTTCCTTCGTATGCCTTCAAGCACAGCTTCCAGCAACCAGCCTTATCTTCAGATAGAATATTCGACAGAGGCACAAAATTATAACAAAGCGAATCCCTTATGGGATGCCAACTGCTATTCTGGTGGTAATTATGATTATGGATTCGTGAACTGCTCGACATCAGGCAATCCAGAGCAAGGTTCAGGATATGCCAATACAATATCCGTTGGTAATGATGTTTATTTCTTTTATACAGACTTGAGGGGATTGTTCACATTCAATACGACAGTTCCAGCAGGGAGCAACATAACGAATGCCACATTCTGCGGATATGTCGATTTCGGATTCTGTAATCAGAATGGTCAGACATATTTCCCATGCCAAGTGGGTGACATAAACGCTTCACAGTTCATCCCTAATAGCCTCTCGAATCCAAGCATAAGCGATTATAATTCAACCAACATTTCGACCACAAAGATATTCATGCCGTCTGCTTTGAGTGGAACAGGAGTATCTGGCTGGCTATGCATAAATGTGACTGATTGGCTTCAGAACAACACAGCCAATGGAAGAAACACGACAGGAGTGAGGCTTGCGATAACACAATATATCGAAGATAGTGGAGCTAACTTCCTTCGTATGCCTTCGCATAGTTCATCATCCACAACACTCAGACCATATCTTTACTATGAATGGGAAGAGGCAGTTCCAATAATAAATGAAACCTATAACATCACATGGGTCAGCCCTGTTCCAAACAATTCGATAATCAACTCAAGAAACCAGATAACATGGACAATATCAGCAGAGGAAGTTCCGATATATTGCTATTTGAACATAAACGGAACAGGGAACACGACCATGAGCATAAATCTTGGGGAATGTTCATATACATCCACAAGCCTTGCCAATGGAACATATTGCGGTCAAGTGACGGCTTCTGACATAGATGAGACCAACACTTCCTATGTTCAGTGTGCAAGCATATCATATTCGCCTTTGCCACCTTCTCCAATCAATAACCTTGGGTTGTTCAGTGGAGTGGCTCTGCTCCTAATGGGTGCAGGAGTGTTGCTTTTCCTTCTGGAAGGATTATTTGGAAGTGCTTCGGAGATGCTCAGAGACCCGAAAAAATTGGTCACGATTATAATCGGTGGCGTGATACTGGTGGCTGTCCTTTCAGCATTATTATAAATCGTATTACAAAGGTTAATATAACCAAAGATACAAAATATAATCCATGAAGAAACTCTATTTCTTGTTGGGAATCTTCGCTCTGCTCATTTTCGCTGGGATTGCAAGCGCAACGACATATACATGCAATTCATGTTCTTCATGCACTTCTTTGACAAATTGGGGAGTATCAAGCGGAGATATTATTCAAATAACAGATGATTTGAATTTTGTTCCATCAGGATATTGTCAGGGCGGTAGTCCAGACTGTTCGGAGCTTCTAACGGAAGAAGATTGCATGGGAGGAATGGAGTGTAATTGGGAGACAATAGATTCATGCATAATAATATCGGGTTATGGAATGACAATTGATTGCCAAAATTATGCTTTAATAGGAGAACCAGAAACGAAAGGCATAAGTCTCAGAGGAACTTCAACAGGCGATAATGTGATAGAGAATTGCAAAATCGAAGGTTTCGATTATGGCATATGGATGGAACAGACATCTCTGAATAACACCATTAGAAACAATTCGATTTATAATAACAGTATAGGTGTTTATATAAGAGAATTTTATATGGACACTTCCAACAACAGCGTATATAATAATTTCTTGAACAATACCATTAACTATGAAGAATATAGTCCCGTGACATTACGCTATACATCATTCAACACAACTGAAAATAATACAATAAATGTTATGGGAGGCTCTAAGACAGGCGGGAACTACTGGGCATATCCAAATGGCTCAGGATATTCACAGACTTGTAATAATGCGAACAACGACTCATTCTGCGACAGCCCATTCGTGATTGATGCAAGCAACACAGACTTCCTTCCCTTAACTAACAATTATCCAGAAGAAGTTCTCACGCTTAACATATCTTATATAGCTCCGACACCTGCTGATGGAGCGAACACTTCATATATTGACTTCACCGTGAATGTCGCAACAGACCAAAATCTCACGAATTGCTGGTTTGATTTCAACTCTGCTATGAATTTCACAGCGACAGTCGATGGGAAGAATTGCTCATATACACAATCAATAAGCTATAATACTTGTCGAACTTATAAGATGTGGGCATATGATGGAACAACGCTTAATGTGACTGGTTCGAGAACCATATGTCAAGCTTCGATTTCACCTGTGCCGACCATATTCAGCCCGACAGTCACTACATACAATACCACCAGCATATCACTTCTGATGACACCAAACGGAACAGCTACGGATGCTTCTGGCGTTCCATTCGGGACATGGTATCAGCTTAATGGCGGGAGCAACACAACCTTCACACCTAACATCACGATAACGGCAACACAAGGCAATAATACGCTTAATGTGTTCGCAAATGAGACAGGTGGGAAGATAGGAGGGGCGACAGTCAGCTTTTTCGTGGATTCAGTCGCTCCCACAATCACAATCCATTCTCCACAGAACATAACCTATAATGGAGTGAGCCAAGCCGACCTGAATGTGTCAGCAAATGAAACAGTCAATTCGTGGTTGTATTCCATCAATGGCGGAAGCAACACAACCTTCACTCCGAATACGACAATAAATATAGCAAATGGTAGCAACACTCTGATAATCTATGCTAATGACACGCTTGGGAACATAGGGCAGGCTTCTGTGTCATTCACAGTTAATTATCCATGCGTGACATTCCTCAATTCTCCTTCCAATGGGAACATAACAATATCATCCGTGCCGATAGGCATGACATTCAACTGCTCGGCTATAAATGATATTAACCTTGCAAACATAACGCTGTATCTGAACGGATTCCCGAATGAAACCAGAAGCGTTACAGGGATATATAACTTTTCCATATTCACAAAAACGATTCCGCTTGGCGATTACAACTGGACTTGCCGTGCCTGCGATTATGCAGACCAATGCTCATTCGGAGTCCCAAGCAGGACATTCTCGATAATAGCACCAAGGCTCATAGATAATATGGGTCAGTTCAGCTTCATAGCGGGGATAGCAATCGGAGCGGGGATTTTGATGTTCCTCATAGACGCTTTCTTCGGGAGCGCAACAGAAATCCTCAAAGACCCGAAGAAGATGGTCACGATTATAATCGGAGTGATAATAATGATTGCTGTGGTATCCGTTCTATTTTAGTTGTATTACAAAGTTATATATTCCCATACAACGAAAGATAGCTATGAAGAAACTCTATCTCTTGTTGGGAATCTTTGCTCTGCTCATTTTCGCTGGTTCAGCCAATGCACAGATATCGAATCTGACAATCAATCCACTAATTGATGGGATGTGCCACAATGGAGAGAGTTATAATAATTCTGCGATAGATTGCCTTCATGCAGTTGGAAGCCCCAATGAGAATTATTCATGGACAGGCGATGATGTATTTGCATTCAATATCGATGTGAGAACCATTTGGTCATTCAACATATCATCAATCCCGATAGGAAGCTCGATAGAGAATGCGACATTCTGCACATACATCCTTCAGTCCTTCGGAGACCAAGTTGGTTCTGCCAATTACGCTCCAATAGGAATCGGAGATTTGAATTTTTATCCCATAAACATGACTGAGAACTACATAAACGATACTACATTGTATCTATGGAATAGCACACCGATATTCTCGACAGTCGTGGATTCTGATAACTTCGCAAACACATCGAATTGGATAACGGCTTGTATCCAAGGGGATTGCACAGGTGGGACAATATCAGCAAGCGGAAACAATATGGTAGTTTCATCTGTCACGAGTGCTTTGGTAGCAGGAAGAAGCACATTGAATCTATCAGGGGATTTCTCTTTCAGAATAATGATAAATAACACAGATTGGGCTTCATACGAATCAGCGATAATACAGATTTTCAAAGACGGAGAAGTTAATGCATCGAATAGTGCAAATAGGATAACTCTTGTGAAGCCATATCCAACAGGCGATTATGTCAGCTTCTATTATTATGATGCTATCGATAATATAGAGCATAGCCCGAATGTCGACCCATATAATGTATTCGAGTATAATGACAGCCAGAAATGGATTCGAGTGGACAGGATTGGAAGATTCCTCTATCTCTACAAATCGACAGACGGAACGAATTGGACTCAGTTCTATGTGGATGAGAGCCTTTCAAGCGGTGGGATAGGACTTAATAATGTGAATATAGCTCTCGGAACATATGATACAGGGAATATCCGTTATTATGGCGGTTATATAGCAAGCAACTATACAAAAATCAGGATGGGATTCGATTATCCTGTATCGTATTCATATCATTGTTGGGATTTCGCTGATTGGGCGGAGCAGATGCTTCCGACAGGAAGATTCACCATAAGGGCAGAGTCACAGCTTGCAGATGGAGATGGGTGGGCAGATTTCGTGAATATGTATAACATGGATTCTGGAACAAATCCACCATATCTATATCTTGAATATGAAGCTCCTAATGCGACAGAGGAACTTATCATTGATTGGATAAGCCCGACTCCGAACAATTCGATAATCAATACGACAAACCATATAATATTCAAAGTCAATCTGTCAGAAACACCATTAGTTTGCAACCTCAGCATAAATAACACAGCTAATGTCTCGATGACGATAAACATGGCAGAATGCACATACACAACAGGAAATTTGGAGAATGGGACTTATTGTGGAGTGGTAACAGCGAATGATATTGATGAGAGTAACACATCAACTGAGCAATGTGCAATAATAGAGTTCTCAACGCCACCGCCTTCTCCAATAGACAATCTCGGATTGTTCAGTGGAGTGGCTCTGCTCCTGATGGGTGCAGGCGTGTTGCTTTTCCTTCTGGAAGGGCTGTTCGAGGCAGAGATATTGAAAAACCCGAAGAACATAGCACTTATAATCATCGGTGCTTTGATAATGGTTGCGATATTAGGCTCTCTGTTGTAATACAGCTATTTATCAATCCCTGACTGCAAAAGCATTTATATCGAGTCGTTAGAAGGATTATTATGAAAAAAATAGTGATATTTTTAGCATTTTTCTTGATGTCATTACCTTCGGTCATGGCAACACAGCCGACCCAAAATTATAATCAGATTTTCTTGAACCCTTTCGTCTTACCAACCATGTCGAACAATAATAATTATTCGTTCATAGTGAATGTCAATCCTTCAGACGGCATAAATTCTGTCAAATCAGCCATAATCAGCTTCGATGTCTATATGACTCCATCTGTGAACTTCACATTGTGGATAAATGGAAGCCTTTGCAACACACAATTCTTCTATGTCAGCACGACATTCGCTGGCTCTGGACAGGGAAGGATAAAGTTCGACTGCTCAAACAGGATAACGAAGGCAGGCACATATAATGTCACTCTAAGACCTTCGGGAGCTAACACAGGCTCTATAAACGGCTGGCTTGATATGACATATATGAACAACCCGAAAATGGAAAACCTATTCGTTTCAGGAACAGAATACCAGACAGGAGAGGCAGGAACGATTTTCCTTCAACTGAAAGACAGCCAAGGGACTCCAATAAACAACGGCAACTGTTATCTTGATGTATATTATCCGAGTTCTGGAAACTTATCTCATCCACAGCTTTATCACGATATTGGTATGCTATATAAGAATGGTAGCAACGGTATTTATTATTTCGATATGATAGTCCCGAATGTGACAGGCATTTATATGCTCGGAGCTTCCTGTGCATATTCCTATGATATAAATTGGCTTTATCCACCGACTGAAAACCTGAAGAATCTCACAAGGACAGTAACACAAGGGACATACACAGGGGATACATTGATTTTAAATTCATATGAAGATGGCTTATACACATCATGCACAACTGTATCAAAAATATGCGATGCGTATTATGATTTCAATACAACAGGCATAGACAACATAACAAATCTTGACATTTATTATATAGGGGAAGCTGATAAGATAACAACCCTCACTATGTCTGTATGGAACTGGACAAGCAACGCTTGGGTAACGCTTCCTAACACTTTGACTTTTGCTGGAACTGGACAACCGAGTTTTCCTGTCGGAATGGGCGAATCCATAACAAATATCCTTGCCATAAACAATCACACCATTAATTACACGACTAAGATAATCAGAATAAGGCTATATACAACAGGAGCAAACACAGTCACACAATGGGATAACTGGCTTTCCATTAAATATCTGACACAGGAAGGGCAGATTCAGGAGCTTAAAGGCTCAGGAGAGCTTCATGTCAGCAACGCCCTTTCAAATCTGACAGTTAAAATCAATACAACAGACCTTAATTCCATCCTTTCAGCCATAGCCTCTGTGAACCAGACCTTGAACACAACCATACTTAATTTTCTGGTCACAATCAACGGAACTACCTTCAACATCAACGGAACTCAGTATAATTCCTTACTCACAGCGATAAACTCCGTCAACGCTACGAGCAACCAATCACTTTCCTTGCTCATTTCAATCAACGGCTCGGTCTTCAATTTGAGCATATCCGAATTGAACCATTTCAACCAGCTTTTAGCCTTGCTAAATCAGATAAACTCAAGCCTGAACACAACAATCGTGAACTACCTATCGTATATCAATGGCACGACCTTCCAGATGAATCAGAGCCAGACTGCCTATTATCTATCGCTTTTAGGGTCACTTGAGGCTCTGAACACTACCCTAAACGGCTCAATTACACAATATCTTGTGGCTATCAATGGAACGACATACAACCTGTCGGTGAACGAGTTCAATCATTATGTTTCCCTTCTTCAAGCCATAAACTCGGTCAATCAGACCTTGAATACAACAATTCTCAACTATCTGATAGGGATAAATGGCACAAGTTATAACACGAACCAACAGATTCCACTCATCCTTCAATATCTCCATGACATAAACATGACCACGAACACCACGATTCCAGCCAGCCTCATCTCTATCAACAACACACAGAATAGCCATTATGCTTCGATAATGAGCTTCCTTGCCTCTATTAACTATACAGGGAACACGACTCTGGAACTGAAGCTCGACCAGATAAACACCACAGTCGTGCAAATCAACCAAACAGTCAATCAGATAAACACTTCACTCAACAATCTGAATGTCAGCGTGAACCTCACTCAGCTATTGGATGCCATAGGTCAGGTGAACACAACAGTCAGCCAGAACCAGCAGTATCTCATGGTCATAAATGGGACTGTATTCCAGATAAATAGCTCGATAATCCAGATATTCAACGACTTGGCTTCAATCAACAGCACTCAGAATGCGAACTATCTATCCCTTTACAACTTCCTTCAGCAGATAAATGCCACAGGGAACACGACCCTGACTTTCGTGGCTTCAATCAATCAGAGCCTTCTGAGCTATTACCTTGACCTCAGAAGCTTCCTTGAATCCATAAATGTGAGCATAAACACGACTATGGAGAACAAGCTTGACCAGATAAACACGACAGTCAACCAGATAAACGCCAGCCTGAGTGCCTTGAACGTGACAGTCAATCTCACAGGACTCTATGATGCTCTTGCTTCGATAAACGAGACGATAAACTCAACCATCTTGAATGCTATAATCACAACGAACAGCAATGTGCTGAACCATAATTCAAGCGAATACCAGCATTTCCTTGCCATGAGCGTATTACTAAATGATTTAAACTACGGAATCAATACAACATTAGAAAATAAGCTGGATTTCATCAACTCGACCACATGGCAGACATTGTTGCTGTTGCAGAATCTCACGATAGGCAACGTATCTGTGTCAGCCGTTGTGAATTGGACAGAAGGATACAAGAATCTAACCTTCCTGTCATTCAGCGATAAAATAGGCGGGGATGGGATAACCTTGACATCAGAAACATTGACTTGCATAAGCAACACAACACTCCAACATATAATCAATGCAACACAATGCAGTCAAGGAATGTGCTGGCAGGGAAATTCCACAATAACTGAAATCTGCGAATTTGGGTGCAAGATGAACCAATGTGTTCCTGTTCCTCAATTACAATACATGACAGCCATAGGGATAGCCATGATAATCTTCGGTGGTATATATGTGGCATATAGGGCATGGAAATAAAAAAGAGATGACGAAAGAAGATATAGACATCTATCTAAAGGAAATTGATGATTGGTTGTCATTACGAGATTAGGAGATAGATATGAAAGGTAGTTTAAAACATTCGGCAGGGATGAAGGCGATATGGGGAATGGGAATGATAATAATCGCCATCTTATCGTTTTTCTATCTAGGCTCGGTTTCATATATGTTCGATGCTCAGACCATCATATTGCTCCAATATCTGATTACAGTGTTTGGGTTCATGTCGATTCTGGTGATGTGGTAAATCTTTTGAATAATATGAAAATTATTGCGACTTTTTTTCCAGATTCTCAGAAATCCATCTTCTTGTATATGCAGTTTGACCGACTGAATTAAATCTATTTTCACAGGAACGGTGGCATTTCTGGCATAAGGTTATGAGATTTTCAACATCGTCTGAATGCGATTTATTTCGGGGAATGACATGATGGCAATTCTTTGCTGGTTTCCCACACTTTCGGCAGATGTTATTATCCCTTTTGAGAGCCAAGATTCTATTCTGTTCGAACTCATCTCCATATTGTGTCATGGTTTCAAAGTCTTATCTGTCAATCCAATAAATTCTTCCAATTCTATCTCAGTTCTTGGCTCTAATCCATAGATTTTCTTTACATTCCCGCAGATGCAGATAATTGAATCGTTTGAGAAGACCATACCTTTCATGGCATCGATTAGACCCTTTTGGAGATTATCCGTGAGGTCGGGACTTGTTGTCTTATAAATTTCGGTCTTATTTAGGAGTTCGCATTTCCATTTAGGGAAATTAGTCAAAGGTGGGAATATGAATGTGATATAATTAACTTTGACGGCAGTTGTTAACATCCTAAAACCAGAAGGAAGCGAATTGGCAATCTGAGCTTTGATATTCGTTTCCTCGTCTTTCACAGCCTTGGGCTGATATTTGACGACATGACCTATATGCTTGTTAAATCCAAATCGGAACGATTGCTTGGCTTTTGGAGTTCCTTTGATGATGATTTTCAGAGCCATTTTTATTTCCCTTTCTTTTTTGATTTTTCATCAGGTGGGTAAAGCTGGAAAAATCTTTCACGAATTTCACGATAGCTTCCCTGCTTCGTGAAAAATGCCATGAAATAATAATGCAGTATGAGTCGGAGAAAATCACTTGTATCCATCCCATTTTTCTCAGCGAATTCACGGACGAATGCCTTTAGTTCTGGAGATGTCCTAAATATAATCTTCTGGCTTTGCTTCATAGAGTTCCACCTCAATTTTAAATTCTTGACCAATAAGATTGCGATAATATTCCTCTTTCTGGGGATTGTGGCTTCGAATCGTTGTCCAGCATTCCGAAACAGAATTCTCTTGCTTTGTGAAAATGATGAGCATCAAGACTTTCCCTTTTGGCAATTTATAATAAGCCAACCCATTACCTGAATCATATTCCGTATCCCAATCAAGGAATTCCTTCGGGAGTTGAGAAATATCACAGACCGAAATGCCTATCAAAAACGATTTAGCCTCTCTATCCTTGAAGAAGAAGCTTTCTGGCATCTTGAAATATTTATGGGAGAATCGGATTCTGTTTGATATTGTCATACAACTATTTGGCAGATTAAGCTTAAATCTGTATGACATTTTTTTCAGAAGTCGTCTTCGAGTTCGCCTTCACCCTCATAACAGGGTTTTATGTTCGGGTCAAAATGATATTCTTCTTTCACATCGTAATGAACCAGATAATCTTCCATAATCCACCAACCAAGGAGTTAGGCGATGACACAACCGTTGGTGGTTTTGCCCTCTGCGAATGAATACTCCTTCTTAGGATTTGTGGATGGAAGGCAAACCACCGTAAAGCCAGACCTTTAGGACTGGTTTCTTCATAGTTTGCCTAATATTATTTATTCGAAGTTGCTTAAAAAGCATTGTATTACTCATTTCGAAACCTCGAAATAACAAGAGGGGCAAGCAAAATAATATTTAAATTCTCGCATAATTTCACCACAACGAGGGCATGAATATTCTTGCATAGATTCTATTTTCTTTTCAGAGTTAATAAGAGGCGTATTACAACACTATATATTCACTTCAAATCAAGTTATTCCTATGTATGCGAGAGATTTCAAATTAGTCGTGCCAATATCTTCTCAAAAGATTCTCAGAGATACGGAAAAGAAGATGGCAGAGCATTTCGGTGGAGTGTCTGTCTATCCGATAGTTAGAGGTTTCTGGGTCGATACCAAATCGAAATCCCATAAGATGTATGAGGATGATAATCTCGTTATGGTCAGCACCAAGGAATATAAAGGAGAGCATCCGATTCTTGAGCATCAGAAGGACGAGCATTTCATGGATGAATTAGCCCAAGATGTCGGAAGAAAGACAAAGCAGAAAGAGATATTCGAGGAAGAAGAATTAGTCGGAAGAGTGAAATTCATTGTAATCCATCCAAAGAGAAGGAAAATGTTGGAGAAGGTGGTTTGATATGAAAATGAAAGGAGTCCAATTCTATTCAAACGGCAAAATCTGGTATGGCAGTTATAATGGGAATGAAATCGCAGGGACTATTGACACAGGAACGAAAAGCCCTCCAAAATGGTTCGCTAAGATGGTCGAGAGAGAAATCAAGAAAATAAGACCAAGATATGAGAAGCAATACAAGAAGGTGATTTGAATGAAGAAAGATGAAATGGTTCTTTACGAATTTAAGAAATTCAATCCGAGAACACATCGCACAAAAAGATATGGCATAGGCTTTGTTGAAGGTAAAAAAGTAATGTTCCATATCGGTTCAAAAGAATTCAAATTATGGAAAAAAGCATACAAAGTCAAGCTCAGGAAAGTAATATGAAAAAGAAACGGTCAAATATCCCGAATCTAACGAGAAGCATGAAGCCAGTTAAATATAAAATCCCATGGCTGAAGAAGCCAACAAAAACCATGAAGAGTTCAAGAAGGAACGATATTCCAAAAGGAATGAAAGCGACTTATAATATATTAGCGACTCCGAAAGTGCTTGAGGCATTCCATCCTCAGTTCATAGGGATTGATAAGGATTTGATAAGAAATATCTCAGACAAGAATGATGTTGTGGAGATAGATACGAAACCAGCGAGGGTCAAGGTCACATTATTCAAAGGAAAGATTCCGATAACTCACGTCAATGTGATGAAATTGAAGGGAGTGATATGATATGGCAATCGAAGTGATAATTACTTTTGTTGATAAGAAACAAAATGAAATTCAATATGAAGAAAAAAGGCGGTTTAGAAACATAAAGGATGCTGTTTCTGGCGTGAAGGAAGAGTTTGGAATAAAGGGAAAGACACAACCTATGTATATTGATAAGAAAAGACAAAAGAAAGGTCAAATAGGACAGGAAGTCGGTTTCATAAAAAACACATGGGGAAGATATGATGACACTCATCAGAGATTCCCAGAAGAGATTTGGGTATCATTCAACAAAATTACTCCTTTGAATTATGGAAGATTGAAGAAGGTGATTTGAATGGGCAGAGTCAATCAAAAGAATCTTTTGAAGTTCATAATGGATTTTGAGAGTGGAAATATTAATTTAGAAGCAACGGCTGAATTATTCTCATATCTTGTTCAGACAGGTCAGGCTTGGACTCTTCAGGGAACTTATGGCAGGACAGCGATGGATTTGATAAATGCTGGCATAATCAACAGAAACGGAAGGATAAACAGAAAGAAGCTTCAGGAGATGGGATTATGAAATGCATGAAACCGATGATGGATTGGGTCGATGCCAAAGTCTATTATGCCTTGGCGTTTCATAATGCGAAATTCCATGCAGAGCAAGTTTCAGATGCAAAGGCAATCGAATCAAATGCAAAGGAACGAGAGCAAGATGCACGGAATAAACTATTGAGGATGATGTAATGAGAATGAAAGACAAGGACGTAAATGATTTGGACGAAGAGCGAAAATCTGGAAAGAAAGCTAATGGCTGGTATAGGATTCCTTCTGAATCTGGATTCGATTGGAGATTCTTCAAAAATAACAAGCCTCTTTTCGAATTAGCCGGAACTTATGAATGGAAAGGCAATCTAATCGAATTATGGGCTGGAAATAACAAATCAGGCAATTCAGAAACACTTTCATTTCACCGAAGCACTAAGGTCTTGGAGAAGAAGGCATACGATTTCATGGATAAGCATAATACCAAGAAGAAATTAGATGAGGTAGTTTAGATGAATGACGAAGAGCTTAGAAAGTTCAAGGAGATGCTACATGACTCCGTAGAGCAGACTTGTAGTAAATGGCAGGCTCTTCATCAGGCTGAGAACGAGAAAAAACAGGGAATGATTTCAAATTTCAAAAAGGCTATGTGGAGGTAAAATGCTCGAAGAATATGAATCATTTGGAAAGGAAACCGAAAGCATAAAGAAAAAGGCAAAGAAGTTCTGGAAAGGCTTGACTCCAAAGGAGAAAGAAGGATTGAAACGAGCAGGAATGGTCGGAATCGGTGGAGCTGGCATCGCCTTGGCTTTGGCTTACGACCCTGAAGCTCTGCCTGTGGCATTCCTTCCGGCTTCGACATACATCAACAGGGGAAGAATCCAGAAGGTCTATAAGAAAATCAAGGAAGTGGTTTAGGATGGCAATTAAAAGAACGAAAGCACAAACAGCATCAGGAGCGAGTTTGGCTGTTGATTCCTATAAATATAAAATATGTAGATGCATCAGAAAAAGAAAAGTCAAAGGAAGCGATAAAATATATTGGTATGATGTTCATTATAAGCTCAGGAAGGTGGTTTGATGGTCAAGAAAAAAGCAACCACTATGGTCGGGATATATAATGAGTTGATGGAAACATCAAAAAGTTTTAGAGAAAGCACTCCAAGAGGTAGAGAAATAAGAGTCCAAAGTCTACATACTCGTAGATTCAACAAGCTCAGAAAGGTGATTTGATTATGAAAGGGCAACTTCCATTCGTTTCAGAGACAAACACTTTTGGATTCTTTGATAGACGAAAGAAGAAATCCAAGCGACCTGTGAGATATTTCAGGACACATGAGGAAGGCAGAAAATTCGTGAAGAAACAAGGTGGAACTCTATTTGCTCTCTCATGCAAGTCATCCATTCACAAAAGAGGATGGCATTATATGGTGAAGGGTGGAAAGCAAATTGATTATTATATGAAAAAGAAGCTCAAGGAAGTGGTTTGATGGTCAAATATAAGAAACATATCGGTCATTTCGGAAAAAGAAGATGGATAGGATATGAATCAAGAGATGGAATGACACAAATTGGTATATTTCCTGCCCGACCAAAAGGAAAGAAAATAGAATATAGATTGGAATTGACAACAAATAAAAAAGAAAATGAAACGAGAGTTTTCAAAAGGCAAAAAGATGCTCTGAATTACGCTAAAAAGCTCAGGAAGGTGGTTTAGTATGGTCAAGAAAAGAATGACAGCCGATATGATTGCAGGTCAGGTTGCTCTGATGGATTATAGATTCATAAACGACAAACCACTCATCAGGCAAAATTTAAATGACACGATGGATTCAATGGAAAGAGATGGTCAGATTACAAGAAAACAAAGCGATATGCTTTCTCAAGATAGGCTCGTCAAATTAGTCCAGAAAAAAATGAGAGAAAGGAAACTTGGAAAGGTGATTTAGGATGAAAATAACGAAGAAATGGCTGAGATACGTCATAGCTGACGAGAAAAAAGCAAGCAAGGATTACAAGGCTCATGGCTTCAAGAGGCTCGCAAAGGATGAGGCAAGGCACAGGAGATTTCTCTTGAAAGTCAGGAAGAAGCTCAAAAAGGTGATATAATATGAAAATGAAAGTGTTTGATGCATCTTATAGACCATTCGTGACTGTGAAAAAAAGAAAGCATTTCACAGCAGATGTGGATTTACAGGTCATGGCAAGAAACAAGAAATCTGCAATGAATAAGACAATTGAAATCCTTCAGGATTGGGGATACAAATATGCTCCTGACAACAGAAAATACATAAAACTAAGGAAGGTGGTTTAGATGGCAGGAGAAGAAATTCCAATGATGTTTTATGCATCGTGGTATAATGAAGATGTGAAAAAACACCTCACAAAGAAGCAGAAAGAGAAACTTTTGATGAAGATTTCAAATATTTCGCTTGAGAAGAATATAACCTCAGCCAAAGGAAGCGAATTCAGCAAAAAAGAATTCCCTGAGCTTGCTCCATTTATGCATACAGAGAAGCTTTCTGGTCTTCAGCTTTATGCCATAATGAATGAGCTTTTCAGCGAACTTCATCCAAAACAGGCGAAGACGATTGGAAAGCCTTATCCAGATTTCAAGGCTAGAAAGAATTTGAAGAGGGTGATTTAGATGCAAGAAAGAGAAAGGAAGAAATTCGTGAGAGCTTGGAAAAACCACGCAAATGATTTTTATACTTTGGCTATGACACCAAGTCTTGAATTATCAAAGGAAGTCCGAGCAACAGTGATTCATCTTGATTCTTTGATAGAGAAGGTCGCTGATGACAAGATACGAGCCAGCAAGAGAAAAATGAAAAGGGTGGTTTGATGGTCAAGAAAGAATTCGTTATAGAGAAAATCAAGACCAGAGGGATACCATTCACGGAATATGTCGCAAGAACCCATAAATATAATCCAGAGACAGGATATGTCTCTATATATGGGAATAGAGGCTTCGGGAAACTGAAATTTCTGAAGAAGACGAAGATTCCAGAAGGCTCAAAGATAGAGAAGGTCGGGACTAAAAACTGGTATCCATTGACAGGGAAAGCTTATATCGAATACAAGAAACTCAATAAGGTGATGTAATATGAAAAAGAAACTATCAGCAGTCGACATAGTAGCAATCCAATCATATCCAATCAGATTACCAACCGTCAAATTAGGAAAGAAAGACTACACAATTGACACAAGATTGAAGGAATTCCGGCATATCAAATATGGAGAGGAAATGGAATTCGTGCCTTTCAATTCAGCGAAAGGTCAGAAGATTCTTAGAAAATTGAAGAGGGTGGTCTGAGCGTATTACATTCATAGATAAACTCATTTTGCTAATTGTTATATAAGGAAATTACTATGGCAGAAAAACCATCAATCGACTGGATAATAGCGCAGATAGAAGACGAAGAGAAAGCCACAAAAGAATATGAGAAATATGGATTCTATAATATCGCTAGGGATGAGCATAAGCATAAGCAACTTCTTGAGAAGGTTCTAGCTCACGAGCGGGGGAGGATTTGATATGAAAGTGACAAGTTTCAGTTATCCACCGTTTTGCCAGCATAAGAAGAAGCAAACCAGTGTGAAGGTCACAAAATCAGGGAAATTCATCTGCGGTGGAAAGGAAATGGTATTTTACGATTTGAAGGGGAAGAGAATCCCAAGAAAAGACGTGAAGATGCTCTTCCATAAATTGAAAAAGGTGATGTAATGGCAAAGAAAATCACAGAACAGGAATTAGAAGTCCTTGAAAGTGGAGTGGAAGGAAAACCAATAAGCAGAGTCCAAGTGCTTGAGAGTGAACTGAAAGAACTTGAGAACGAGAAGAAGATAATGGAAATCGAAAAGGGTCTTCATCATCTGATGGAAGAAATACACCCAAGCAAGAGAGCGCAGGTCACGAAGAAGCTGAAGGAAGTCCTTGGAAGCGTAAGAAGCTCCCCAGAATCCCGTGTAAAGAGAAGGGAAGGAATCAAAAAAGGAATCGGAGAGGTAATCAATTTCCTGAAGGAAAGCAAAGCGAAGAGGGAAGGAAAAACAACAGGAACATCAGAATTCAGAATTCCAACAAAGTATTATGAGAATGTCTTAGGTCGTGGATGGCTCAGTCCAGAGAAAGAGGGAACGAAACACAAGAAACATCATCACAAGCAACATAAATACAAACACCACAGACACAAAGAGAGGCTATCTACGGAAGAAAGGATGATACTAAAAAGTATTTCGAGAGACAGAAGAAGGATGCCTTGGGAGAGATACTGATGCACGAAACATTCGGTGAAAGGGTAACGGAGAAGGTCTATGGCGGTGCGCCTTGGGAAGTGAAATTCTATAAAGATGAAGCCAAGAACGCAATACGTTACCTGAAATATGACAAGAGAATGATAGAAGCATTCAAGAGGAAATACCCTCACGATTGGAAGAAAAGAATTGGCGGATACGTCTATGATATTCGATTCTACAAGAATCAGGAAAAATCCAGCAAAGCAAAGATAAGGCGTTGGGAAGCGATTCAGAAGTTTCATAAGAAACTGAGAGGAGTGGTCTAATGGTTAAAATACATGGATGGAAATTAGAACAGGAAAGAATTATAAAACCTAAAGGCTGGAAAAGATTCTTTTTTGAAACTCGAATCCCAAGAACATTCAAGAAAAAAGATTGGAAAATTACAATTCGAAAAAGCGAAGGTGGAACGGCTGAAATAGCAAGAATTTACAAGAAAGGAAAATTCAAAACAGGAATAATGACCGAACCTGTCCTTGGTGGAGAAAGTTGGTTCGGAAAGTCAAGTATTGAAAAGATGTTATCAAACCCTCAGAAATTGATAGATTATAACAAAAAAAGGGAGTTACTTGAAAGTCGAGAATCAGCGTTCATGGATTATGAAATCCCAAAGGCTATAAGAAGACTCAAAAAAGTGGTTTAGATGTTTGAACTCTCAAAGGTGATATGATGAAGACTCCAAAATTTGGAACAGTAGAATGGCAGAACATGATGGCTTTAGAAGTGGCTGAGAAGCACATGAAAGGCGAGAAATTGAATGATTTTGAGAGGGCTTTCTTGGAAGTCCAAATGGAAAGGCTTCCGATTGCAGAAAGGAAATGGATAAAGAAGAAGTTGAAGAAGGTAATTTGAATGACGATTCCATTAAGAAAGCATTGGGTGAAGACCTCTGATTGGAGAGGATATTACGAATACGATAATTCTGTGGCTGATGGGTCTTTGCTCGCTGGATATGGAGACCCTTATGCTGAATCGCATAATAGGACAGAGAAAGAAAGGATAGCGAAGGTCAAAAGCGTTCTGAGAAAGAATAAAATACCAAGCAGGGTCGCAAAAGCCAGAACCTCAAACCTATTCGCTGGCAGTTATGATATTGTGGTTGCAAAAAAGGACTTAGGGAAAGCTAAGAGATTAGTGAAAAAGGTGATTTAAAATGGCAGAACTAATGGACGTTATCCCGACAGTGATTGGTGGTGGAATTGCCATTAAATTTCTTGATATGGCTATGCCAAACAAGACAAAGACGGTATATGTCACTAGAAAAAAGAAAATCAAAAAAGAAGTGAAGCACAAGCATCACAAGGCGCACAAGAAGCTACATAAAGTCGTGTAATACAATCAGATTTAAGCAATCAAATGAATAATATCATTGGTGATTTGATGGTCAAAAGAAAGCGGAAAGCGCATACGGCAAAATTTCAAAGATGCGTTTTGGAAGTCAAAGGGAAAGACGGAAAATACAATCCTTGGGCTGTATGCACAAAATCGATGAAAGGCAAGATATTCAAATTGAAAAAGGTCGTTTAAATGGGATGGCTAACAGATACGTTTGATATTGCTCTCCGTAAAAAGGAGAAGTCAAAATCTGGAGGAACTAATATGAAAGGAAATATGAGCAAAGGAAAGCTGACGATGCCTAAGATGAATTTCGGGTCTAAGACATTCACAAAGCCGAAGTTCAATATGCACGCAACTTTGAAGGGCAAGAAGACCAAGTTCAAGTCTGTTCTTGCGAGTGCGGGGGTGTAAATATGGCACTTGAGATGGGAAGCGTATTCGAATCAGCGTTTGGAAGCACAAGCTCTAGCTCAGGATTCGATAAGAACGCAGTGCAGAAAAGGATTGAGGACTACAAGAATCAAGTAATCGAAATGGTGAATGAGCTTGCGCTTCTGAGAGCGGAGCAGGACTTGAAATCCAAGACAGAGCAGTTGCAGAACGCAATAAACAATATGACGATGGGTTCTATGGCGAAAGTGAAAGAAGTGATTTAAAATGCCAACATGGGAAGCAAAGAAGACGAGAAGCTGGAAAGTGAAAGGGTCTACTGTGAAGGATTTCTCGCACGATTTCTATAACACGCTTGAAAACCAGATTCGCCCATACATAAAGGAATCATTCTTGAGGCTTCTGGCTGAAAGCAAAGAAAATAGGATGAACTCTGTCGAGGTTTCCGTGAGCCTCAGAGGAAGGAGATTGAACAGGGTGATTTGAATATGAATAAAGAAAGAGTAGCATATTGGAAAAAGCAATTAAAAAAATCAGATACACCTGAATATAGAAGGCTATGTAAAAAACAGATAAAACTATGGGGAGAAAGGAAGAAT
>Ga0315297_10000780_pt1 | contig 18833 bp, 16 predicted proteins | sample YL17G15_0_MG_FD_203628 | JGI IMG/M metagenome (GOLD analysis project Ga0315297, IMG submission 203628) | Sediment microbial communities from Yellowstone Lake, YNP, Wyoming, USA - YL17G15_0 | ecosystem: Environmental > Aquatic > Freshwater > Lake > Sediment | place: USA: Wyoming | collected... | reverse complement strand
AAGGACTTTTCGCGGTTTTCATTGCCTCCAGCCAGAGCTCGTAAGGGAAAACCACGTCTTCGGTAAGATCGAGGGGCGCGACCACCAGGTTGGTGGCGTTTTTCAGGACATAGTCGGCGGATTCGGTATCCTTCTGGACATTAATAATATCGGCGGCCAGGTATCCCTCGGTTCCATAAACAACCCCGGCCATCACCAGCATCCCGGCGACCCGCGAGGCGCTTTCCGGGTAATTTTTTATGAAACTGGCCAGGTCGGTGGTGGCGCCGGTGGTGACGATCCAGACCTCGCCCGGGTGCGCGTCCACGATCTCTTTCATCCCCCGGGCGGCATCGGTAATCAGCCACCGCTCCGGAATCCCTTCCGCCCCCCGGAATACGGGGATGTCCGTCCGGTCGGCCAGCTGGGTTAATTTCAGGGCGCAGTCGTAGGAGTTGAGCGAGGTCGTGTTCCCGTGGGAAGCGACCAGGCCGAGGAGCTCGATCCCCGGGGTTCCGAGGGCGTAGCCGAGGACATATCCGTCATCCACCTCGTGGACCGCCGGCAGGCAAACGGAGATATCGGAGGAAAGAATGATTTTTCTTAGGGTGCTTGGGGCTGATTTCCCGCCATCGCCGCAGGAAATCGAAAGGAGGAAAACCACGGTCGGGATAACAGCAAATAGGCGTGCTATCATCATTATTTATTAATTTAATGAAACATTTATCTTCCGTCAAACATACAAATTAACGCGGTAATCCAACGAACCAAATAACAGTTTATACTTTTCTACACCTTCATATTTCTCCTGTTTCTCCTCTTTAGGTTTGTTGTTTTGTAACGAAATGAACCAAACAAACCAAATGAACCAGGCAAACCAGATTGACGCGATGAGTCATAAGTAGTTGATATTGTTGATAAAATCATTTGATCCCCCGGCAATAATCCACTAAACTTCAAAACCATGAGAAACCTGGTACCAAGAAAAAATTTCATCAACATTCTTTCCGCGCTCATTCTCCTCATGGCCCTGGCGCCTTCAACCCAGGCGAAAGATAAACCTCAATACCACCTCAAGCTCGCCACGGTGGCCCCGGAAGGGACGGGCTGGTCGGATGTTTTCCACAACTACGCGGACTACGTGGAAAAAGAATCCGGCGGCCGGGTCAACGTGATTCTTTACCTGGGGGCGATCATGGGGGATGAGCCGGACGAGGTCAGGAAACTCCGGATCGGGCAGATCCAGGGGGCGGTGGTCACCCTGATGGGGATGGGGATAATCGCCGAGGAATTCAAGGCCCTGGAGCTTCCCCAGCTGATTATGAATTTCCAGGAGTCCGACCATGTCCTGGAAAAGCTCTCCCCGGTTTTTAAACAGATCCTCAAGGAAAAGAATATAGTCCTGGCCGGCTGGTCGGAAATCGGGTATGTCCGGATCTATACCCGGGTCCCGATCAACTCGATCCAGGATTTCGATAAAACCAAGTTCTGGTCCTGGGCCGGGGAGCCGGTGATTGAAGAAGCCCTGCGAACCCTGGGTATTAAAAATCTTATCCCCTTGTCACTTACCGAGGTTTTGAACTCGCTCAAGACCGGCCTGGTTGATTCCTTCATCGGCTCATGCCTTACCATTATTCCCCTGCAGTGGTACACGGAGACCAGTTACATGTCCGATTTCACCTATGGTTATTCGCCGGCGGCGGTGCTCCTGGATCGGAAATATTTCGACCAGCTTCCCCCCGATCTCCAGGGGGTTATTCTGGAAGGATGGCGCCTGTTTCTCCCGGACCTGACCCGGAAGGTCAGGGAAGACGAGGAAAAAGCCTGCCGGGGACTCAAGGCGCGCGGGCTAAAAGAAAATCCTTCCAGCCCGGAACTGCTCGCGGAAGTCAGGACGCGGGCCGTCGAGGTCCAGGATAAGCTGGCGGGAAAGTATTATCCCCTCTCGCTCCTCCAGAAAATCCGCGCAGCCCTGGAAGAGTTCCGCCTCCAATCCCATTCCAGCCCGGCCCCATAAGGCATTTTCTTTTTCCTTTTTTTCAACTTTAAACCGGAAACTCGAAACCCGCCTCCGGCCCGGAGGGAAACCAGAAACTCGAAACATTAATAATGTCGCCTTGTAACTTCAGGTTGCTTTCTACAAACTTCTTTAAATTATACATTTCCTTGCGCATGAGAATGGTGGTAACGTACTGGATCATGCGCGGGGAGGGGACGAATGAAAGGGTGATGTCCAGCTCGCAGTTGCGGCAAATCATGGTCGGCGAAAATCCCGTCGGCGGATTGCTTATTTCAAGGAACATTTAACTTTCCCCACCGTGGCTCGTACTGCAGGCCCAGAAGAAACCCGGGGAAGAGCTTCAGGTTACGATCGCCGTCCGCCCGGCTCCAGAAGTTAAGGCCCAGCCCCGCATCCTTCCGAAGTTCAGAACAGAAGAAATTAAGCGTGGGTCCAGCATAGAGGGAGAGCTGGTCCAGGATCCGGTAGCCGACCGAGACCCGCAGGCTGTCGATAAAATCCAACTCATCGTTATAGACGTAATCCGCGTATAGCTGATGGTGAGCCGCGTCAATGTCTATCCATACCGGCTTGGCTTCGATGTGACCGCCCAGGCCGAAAACGGCATGGGAATATTCCTGTTTTCCAAAGGGGTGGACGCCGAAGCCCAAAAGACCGTACAAGTGCCGGCTCCCCATTTTGAGTCCGATATTCAAAGGGGAGAAATCACTGCCCCAGATGGTAGGCTCGAGGATTCCGTTCCCGGCATAATTGACAATCCCGATGGAAGCTCCGTCCATTTCCTTGGCCACGTTGATCACCCCGATCTGGACGCCGTGGACCTTGTCGGCGTAATTAATCACGCTCAATTGGAGGCCGTGCATCTCCCCGGCGGCGACATTAACAGTTCCGAGCTGCGCGCCGGTGATGGAACCGGCGAAATTAAACACCCCCGTGACCTGGGCGCCCTGGACGGGTCCCGGGGAAATATTAGTTACACCGGAAGCCTGCCATCCTCTATGAAGACCGGAGAAGTTTGCGACCCCGGAGGTTTGGATCCCCTGAACCGGTCCCGGTGAAATGTTGACCACGCCGGAAGCCTGCCATCCTTTGAACGAACCGGCATAGTTCGTCACGCCGGCAATCTGGATATGATTCATGTATCCGCGGGAAATATTGATCACGCCGGCGGCCTGGACACCCCGGCCGTCGGAGAACCCCTGAAGCGAACCGGCCAGGTTTAACACCCCCGCGGCTTGAAACCCCTGAACTGGTCCCCAGGTAACGTTGGTAACGCCGCTGACCTGGAGCCCGCGCATCTGGCCGCCGGCATAATTGAAAACCCCGGCCAGCTGGGCTCCTTTCACATCCAGGGATCTCCAGGCCCCGATTCCGGAAAGCTCGGCCCCGGAGAGGATGTCGCCCCAGTCCAGGAGCAGGTTGACCGAGAAATAGTTCTTCACCCGGTATTTGATGGAAGCTCCATAATTTGTGCTCAGGCCGGGAATGAAGGAAAAACTGACCGGACGAATGACCACTTCTTTGTCCGACTGGGCTGGAAGCGAAACGGCTTCGGCGGGTTTGCCCCCGCGGGCGGAAGCGGCCTCGGGTTCAACCTTCTCCAGGGTTTCGGGATCCAGCCGGGTTTCCTTGCCTTCGGCGAGGAAAACGGTCCCTTTGCGCAACTGGTCATTCCGTTCCAGGGAAACCTGGTAAACGCCGGATTCGAGTCCCAGGCTCATCGAGCGCCCGCCGGGCTTATTAATCTCGGCCACCAGGCGGCCTTCGGCGTCGCGGATGAACAGGCGTCCTTCCAGCCCGGGGGCCAGAACCAGGATCGCGGAAGCGGCGTGGAGATCGGTGATGACCAGCTCGCCGCTGCCGGCCAACTGGATGTCGTAGTTGGGGTGCTGGGGTCCGGGCCGGGTCAACTCGGTGCGCGCCAGGGTCTCGTTGAAAGCGTACCGGTAGGCCTCGTTGAGCGTGACGCGGCCGTCGCGGCTTTCATCGGCGGCCCCGCGGAGACCGGAGACCAGGTAATGGGTGAAAAAAGAGCCTCCGACCCGGTCGGACTCCTGGGCGGTCTCGTCGGAAGAGGCGGAGGTGAGAAAGGCGTGCCCCCGCACCTGGGTCGAGGCGTCCGCCAGGAGCGGCGCCTGCCATTTTCCGCCTTTCCCCCGGGTCAGGGCCCCCGAGGCGCAGGAGTCGAGGACGGCGATGCGCACGTCGGCCGGCAGGTTCTCGAGGGTCCGGCGGATCTGGGGGTAGGTGAAATGCCGGTCATCCAGGAGCAGGCCCTCTTCGTCGGAATGCCCGGAGAAGTAAAAGAACAATTCGGTCCGAAGCCCCCGGGCCCGGGCTTCGGCTAGCAGGACCTTCATCCGGAGGAAGGCCGCCTCCAGGGCGTCGGGGCCGGGTTCCAGGAGCAGGATGGTATCTTCGGGCGAGATGCCGCCCAGGTCACGAAGGACCCGGGCCACCGCCCGGGCGTCGGATTGGGCGTAGCGCAGGAGAACCCGCTGGGGCCCGCCGTTGTTGGCGCCGGTCACCAGGGCGAAACGGCGAAGGGTGGCGGAGGCGGGGTCGTTGTCCCCGTCCGCCGGGGCCGGAAAGCCGGGGCCCGGCCAGGCGACCGCGAATAACAAGACCAGTAAAACCGGCAAACGGAATCTGGCGATAGTCTTCATGGCTTTCCCTCCCGGGAAGAAGGTTTGCTTAAGAGAAAATCGACTTGGCGCAGGCCGTCCGGCAGGGCCAGGGGATTTCTCTCCTCGGCCCCGAGGGCCCGCCCGGCGGCCAGGACCGTTTCGACCTTAATCGGCCGATCGGAGGTAACGAAAAAGAAACGTTCGAAGTCCGGGGCGTCATCAAGTTCATAGGCGCGGGGAAGTGGCTGGGCGCCCGCTTCCCCGAGCGCGGTGGGATCGGCGGGCGAAGCGGGGAAATGTAAAGTGACCGCGCCCCGTCCATCGATGGAGATAATCAAGCCGTAGGCGGCCCCGGCGGCCAGGTAACTGAGCTGGAGCACGTCTCCCGGACGGACCCGGGATCCGTGGCTCAGTTCTTCCACCCCTTGCGGAACCTTCCGGTAGATCATCAGGCCGGGACTTCCTTTGACCCGGGTGGTTGACGGGGCCAACCCCGATCCCGGGATTCCCGGCCGCGGTCCGCGTTCGAGGGGCAGGATCACCAAAAACAGGATAACCGCCGCGGCGGCCAGCGCGGGAGCCAACACCCAGACCCGGGAACGGGCCGGCCGGGTCCGGGTCTCCGGCCGGGTTCGGGCCAGGCGGCGATTGATTTCGGCCGCAGCCCTTTCCGGCGGATAGGTTCCGAGAATTTCCTGATTGGAAGCCCGGAGACGGGCGAGGCGGTCCATCCCGCCGGGTTCCGCCTCAAGATCCCGGAGGATCTCGGCTTCCTTTTCGGGCGGGAGTTCACCCAGGACGAGTTTTTCCAGCAGAAAATCCGGCACAACTCTTTTCGGGCTCATCTTCAGACTCCTTCCAGATTTTCCAGATTGGCGCGCAGGGATCTCAGGCGCTTGCGCACGCCGGAGACGGATAACCCCACCTCCCGCGCCACCTCTTCCAGGGTCAAACGGTCCAGCAGGTGGAGCACGGCGATGGTCCGGGTGGATGGCTTTTCGCGGGCGAAGAGCCGGTCGAGGAGGTTCTGGGCCGAGAGGCGGGATTCGGGTTCCTCGATCGCCGCCAGCCGGTGGATGAGATCGGTGTTCGCGTCCTCGGGCCGGCGCTTGGCCGCGCGGATCCGGTTCAGACAAATGTTGGTGGCCATCCGGAACAGGAGACTGGAGGGGGCCTCGGGCTCAAGCCTTTCCCGGGCCTTGAGGAGTTCGACAAAAGTGTCATGCATGGCATCCATCGCTTGGTCTTCGTTCCGGAGCAGGGATCGGCAACGGCGGAGCACCATCGGTCCGTACCGGCGGTAATAGTTTTCAATGTCGATCGCCAATTCCGACTAACCTGCTTTCTACTTGATTAAACACCGCTCCCGGCTGGATCTGTCACTTTTACGGAAAGAGCCAGGCCTATTTTGATTCCAAAATACCATAGCAAATCATAAACGGTAGCCGCAGGCTTTAGCCTGCGTCCTGAATCCATGAATTTTAACCTGATAATTCCTCGCGGCTTGCCGCGGGGTTACCTTATTTCTGTCATTCCGCACTTGATGCGGAATCCAGATTTTTTGTTTTTCTGGATTCCTGCTTCCGCAGGAATGACAACAAACGATATAAGATTTTTTTGATGTAGATACCCCGCGGCTTGCCGCGGGGAGGTTCATTGGGAATCGGTCTGCCAGAGGCCGCTTTAGCCTATTTGTTTTTTTCAGGATTGAGGTCTTTAAGCCTGGTTCCCGGCTCGTGGTAGCGGCGGTAGAGGTGGGTCAGGGTGGTGTAGGTAAAAAGCTTGTTGACCAGGGGGATGTGGATAAGGGCGAAGAAAAGATAATAAGAAAGAAAAAGCGAGACGTAAGTATAAATCAATTGCAGCAGATTTTGCCCCAGGGGATTGTCCAGGCTCCGGACCCCGGGAACGTAGCCGCCCAGCCATTTCAAGAAATAAAACGCGAAGGGCAGCATCGCGATGTAAGTCAGGAGCGCGGCCCAGGAGTGCCCCGCCTCGATGGCCTTTTCCGGGCAGAAGCCCATGCAGCGCATGCAGCTTTCGCATTTGTAGGTCCAGAAGGGTCGGGGGTTTTTCTTCCCGCGCATGATAATCGCCCCGACCGGGCAGTTCCGGGCGCAGATTTCACAGCCGTTGCATTTGGGGTTGGCGAAGAAGATCTTGGCCAGGAAAAATCTTCCCATCGCCATGTAGAGCAGGGAGATCGGCAGCAGCAGAAGCCCCAGGAGAAAAGTGATGACGTTGCCGGCCGTCCACCAATAGGGATTTCCCGCCAGGACTCGAGCGGCGAAGGCGGCGAGCCGGGGGCGGGCCCGGGCGATGATGGCTTCCACATTACTGGGCTTCAGCCCGGAGTGGAGGGCGATCCAGTTCACGGGCATGTCCAGGGAGAAGACGCCCCGGACCGAAAAACCGCGGAGGAACATGAGCAGGGCGACGATGAAGGTGGCGGAGGCCGAAAGGCCGGGGATGAAAACGGGCCCGACCTTCATGCACCCCTGGGTGGCGAGGGCGAAGGCGGGGACCCCCGGGCGCCGGGGCAGGGCGAAGGCGAATTTGAGCACGTTCCAGGGGGCGATGAAGCCGTGGGTGGGCGTCACGATCCCGACCAGCTCATTCTGGTCCCGGCCGATTTCCTCCGCGGGGCGGGCGGCGTCGAGAGGAATCACCCGGGTGGAGAGCCCCCGGGCTTTGGCCTCCTCCGCGAACCAGGCCGCGGCGCGGAAGGAATTGCCCGTGCCGCTGGTGAAATAAACGGTTGCTTGCTTATACATAGACCTAATATAGGTTGAAAAAATGGGTTTGTCCAAAGGGTGCTTACGCGAAGATGGGATTTTTACCAAAATGCCTAAGATAACCTTTTTCGATTTTTTTGAGTTTTTTGTATATTATTTAACTCATGCTGATTTCTATTATCATTCCCACTTTTAATGAAGCCGGTTCGATCGCAGAAGTAGTACGAGAGGTCGCCAAACTTTCCCTCGAAAAAGAGATCCTGGTGGTGGATGATGGCTCGCAGGACGGCACTCGGTTGCTGGTTCGCAAGCTGGAGAGGGAGATCAAGGAATTGCGCGGTCTTTATTTTCCCGAGAACCGGGGGAAGGGCTTCGCGATCCGGGCCGGGATCCGGGCGGCCCGGGGTGAGATTGTCGCAATCCAAGACGCGGACCGGGAGTATCCCCCGATTCATATCTCCAGTTTGGTCGAGGAACTAGTTCGGAATCCGGAAATCACCGCGGTTTTCGGTTCGCGGATGCTCAAGAAAAATCCGATCTCCTACCGGCGCTATTACTGGGGCGGGCGGTTTTTAACCGCGATAGTAAACCTGGCCGGGAAAGCCCACTTAACGGATGTCACCACCGGGCATAAAGCAATCCGTTGGAAAATACTGGAGGATTTACAACTGAAAGCGGACGGTTTTGAGATCGAGATGGAGATTGTGATGAAGCTTCTCCGGCGCGGGTTTCGGATCAAAGAGATCCCGATTGAATATTCCCCCCGGGGTTTTGAGGAAGGGAAGAAGATCCGATGGACCGACGGATTGAAATCCGTCTGGATGATAATTAACCGGGGGAAAAATTAGCGGGATGGGATAAAGCCGGTTGGAACAAAAATTAAGCTTCCGGATTTTAACGCCAGTTCGATGAAAATACTGTTTATTAATAGGATCTTAGATCGAGAGAGTCTGTATCGGGAACCATTAGGAATCCTTTATTTGTCCAGTGTCCTTAAAAAAACAGGGCACGCGACCAAGATTGTGGATGCCTGCTCTTACCCAGAGGTTGAGAAGGTGGTCAAAGAGTGGAGACCACAAATTTTTGCCTATACAATTCGGACGGGCTTCCACCAGGAGTATCTGGAGCTAAACCGGGTACTGAAATCTCACTGGGGAGGTTTTTCGGTTTTTGGCGGTCCGCATGCCACTTTTTCCCCCCAGATAATTGAAAGCGACCCAAATGTTGACGCGGTTTGTATAGGTGAGGGTGAACTTGCCCTGGCTGATTTTGTCAACCGGATGGAGGAGCAAAAAGATTACCGTTTTTGTCCGAATTTTTGGATTAGAACCGGGGGCGAGATATATCGGAATCTTGTCCGCCCACTGGTAGAGGATATTGATTCTCTTTCCTTTCCGGATCGGGATCTGCTGACGCCCTACCCAGGGGTGGCCAAAGCCCCGATAAAAAATTTCATTACTTCTCGGGGTTGCCCTTTTAATTGTAGCTATTGTTTTAACAAGAATTATCGGGAAATTTACCAGCAGCAAGGTTTCCTGGTTCGCCGGCGATCAGTAAATAATACTATCCAAGAAATCGCTGCGGAATTGGCAAAACGGCCTTTTGAATTGGCGCATTTTGAAGATGATGTTTTTAATCTAAACCTTGACTGGCTGGAAAATTTTTCGGACCAATACCGGAAAGAAATCGGGCTGCCCTTTTCCTGTCATCTCCGGGCCAATTTAGTCAGCGCTAAAGCGGTTTCGTACCTCAAGCGCGCCGGCTGCATCAGTGCCGCCATAGCGATTGAGACCGGAAATGATTACCTGCGCAATGGGGTTCTCAATCGCAACATGTCCAGAGAGGAAATTCTCCGGGCCACCCGTATGATCAAGGAACAGGGGATCGGGCTGGTGACCCTGAATATGGTGGCCATTCCCGGGGGAAGCCTGGAAGCCGACTTGGAAACCCTGGATTTGAATCTGCAATCCCGGCCGGATTGCGCCATTGCCTCGTTTTGCCAGCCCTATCCGGGAACCGAATTGGGTCAGAAGGCCATGGCCGAAGGTTTGTTTGACGGGAATTATGATGGGATCAAGGGTTTCTATCATCACCCGTTAGGGGTGGGGGATCCCCGATACTCCCGCCGCCTGCAAGGGTTGTTTCCTTTGCTGGTTAATTTTCGGATCGGAAAAAAGTGGGCCCGGTTTTTCCTGCGAATCCCGCTGGAGAGAATCTCCGGGATTTTGAGTACTATCTTTATCGGCTATGTTGTAAGATTTAAAATAATGCCTTACCGGTTTCGTTTCCGGCAGTCTTTCCGGGATCTCTGCCGTTATCTGGGTTTCCCCGATTTATTTTCGGGGGCAGATAAAAGAAATAGGATCATTTCCCATTTTGGAGAGGAAATAGGAATTGGAAAGAAGAATGTATGAAGAAACGGCCCGCTTTCAGGACCGGCATTGGTATTTTGTCGGAATGCGGGAGATCGTATTGGGGTTGTTCCAGAGGGAAAAACCGGGGCGAAACCTCAATATCTTGGATATGGGATGTGGCACAGGGCAGTATTTTAAGGCGCTGTCTGAATTTGGAAAAGTGATCGGGACAGATATTTCCAGGGAGGTATTTCGTTTCATAAGTAGGAATGGCAACTCGGTCTTTATTAACACAGATGTGCAGAAGTTGCCGTTTAAGAATTGCCGGTTCGATCTCATTTGGGCAAGTTCAATTCTTGAGCATTTAAAAGATGACCGATTTGCCTTACAGGAAATCTATCGGGTTTTGAAGCCGGGTGGACGGGTAGTAATTGCCGTGCCCGCACATCATTTTCTCTGGGGTCATAATGACGAGTTGGCCCACCATTTACGAAGATATTCGCAGAAAGAAATCGAGGAACTCTGCCGCGCAAGCGGATTTAGGCTCATGCGTACGACTCATTACGGGGCGGCTCCTTTTCCGCTCGCCTTCGTGGTAAGAAAAATAAAAAATGGTCTGAGCCTGATTTTCCCCAAGCTCAAGGAAATCACGGATTTCCGCCTGGTTTCTTTCCTGGGCCTGAGATTTTTTTTCCTTTCGGTTCTGCGTTTGGAAAAACGGGGACTGAGCCGGTTTAATCTGCCCTTTGGCCTGATGTTGTATGTCTTGGCCGAGAAAGACCTTCCCGACCCGGATAAATAGTCCGTGGCGAAAATTTTATTAGCCAAGGGCACGATCCCGAAAACCATTGAATTGAAAATCGGCTATCCCCTGGGGATTTTGTCCCTGGCCTCCGTTTTAAGAAAAAGAGGACACCGGGTAAAAATAGTAGATTGCCGATTCCAGCCGACGGATTTGGACTGGTTTCGCCGGGAGGTGGAAAGCTTTTCTCCGGATCTCGTGGGAATCTCCGGGCTGACCCCCGAGGCCGGGTCGATCCACGCGCTGGCCCGAATGGCCAAGGAAGCAAAGGTTCCGGCGGTAATAGCGGGCGGTCCTTACCCATCCTCGGATCCGGAGGCGGCGCTGTCCGATCCCAACCTTGATTACTTGATCCTGGGGGAAGGGGAGGAGACCGTCCTGGAGCTGGTGGGGAAACTGGAAGACGGACACGACATTCGGGGAGTTCGGGGAATCGCCTTCCGCGGGGAGGGAGCCGTGGCAATCAATCCCCCCCGTCCGCCGATTACGGACCTGGACGGGCTTCCTTTTCCGGCCTGGGATTTAATTGATCCCCGGAAATATTTCCGGGCCCTCCGAAGCGGGATGGTTAAACCGGGGAAATACGCCTCCATTTTTACCAGTCGGGGGTGCCCTTTTCAATGCATATTTTGTCATGGTCTTTTTGGCGAGAAATTCCGGGCCCGGTCCCCGCTCAATATCTGGGAGGAGATCGAATGGTTGAAGAAAGACTACGGGATCGAGGAATTCCAAGTGGATGATGATTGCTTCAATTTTAACCGGAAAAGGGCGGGGGATTTTTGCGATCTGGTCCTAAGTAAAAATCGACCGAGCCGGTTCCTTTTTCCTAACGGGTTGCGGGGGGACCTCCTGGACCGGGAAACGTTGGAAAAATTAAAAGCGATCGGAACATATTATCTCGCCCTGGCGGTGGAAACCGCCTCCCCCCGCCTGCAGGAATTGATCGGCAAAAGGCTGGATTTGAATAAAGTCGGGGAAGCCGCCCGGGAGTGCCGGCGCCTGGGTATTACCACCCTGGGGTTCTTTATGATTGGTTTCCCGACCGAAACCAGAGAAGAGGCGATGATGACTATTCGCTGGGCGGCTGAATCCAAGTTTGATCTGGCCGACTTCTTTATCCTCAACCCTTTCAAGGGAACCAGGGTTTATAAAAATTATGTCCAGCCGAAGTCTTTTTTACAGGAGGCGTATCCCAAGTTAAGGTTCGATTACCATAAAACTAATTTGAATCTCAGCGAAATTCGTGAGCGGGATCTCCCGGTCCTGCTGCGGCGGGCTTATCGAAGTTTTTATTTTCCCAGAATCCTCCGGATAGTTTTGGGTCCCCCGGGGAGAAGGTTGTCGCTTTGGCGGGGGTTGGTGATCCTGGCCAGTCGGGTTTGGTATGCAATCCTCGCTCCCGGGGAAAAGCCGGGGAAACAAATTCGGGAGGAAGGTGATGCTCGAAGCCGGCCAAATCAATAAGAAATTTCTTCAAGTCGGTCAAGCCCGGATAGCCTTTTTCGAGAAAGGCGAGGGTCTCCCGATTGTTTTTATCCATGGACTCCCGACTTCGTCTTTCCTTTGGCGGGGGGTGGTGGAGATCACCAGGAGCAAATTCAAATGCCTGGCCCTGGATCTTTTGGGAATGGGCGACACCGAGGTCGCTCTGAATCAGGATTATTCCATGCCGGCCCAGGCGGAAATGATCTACGGATTCCTGAAAGCCTTGAAAATACCGCAAGCGGCCATCGTCGCCCATGACCAGGGCGGGGCTTGTGCCCAGATTTTTGCGGCCCGTTTTCCCCGCATGGTTTCGCATTTAATCCTGGTGGACTCGGTGGCCTATGATTACTGGCCCGTCTTCGAAGTGAGAAGAATGCAGCGGTTGTTGAAAATACCCCCGGCGATCTGGGCGTTGAACCTGGCTTTGAGGATTGATCGGATAAAAGTGATAAAATTTATGTTCCGGAAACTGGTTTTTAACAAATCGGTTCTTAGTGATGAAGTGATGGATGAATACTCAAGGACAATCGGCGCTGATCCGGAAAGGAGAGAGCGGTTTCGCAGGTTTGTTCTCGCCGGGGATGGCAAACATACCCTGGCGGCGGCTCCCGGTCTGGCGAAATTTGACCGGCCCACGATGATCGTCTGGGCCGCGGAGGATAAGGTTTTGCCCGTCAGCTGGGGGGAGAGATTGTATCGAGAGATTCCCGGGGCCCGGAGGCTCGAGCTCGTGCCGGGAGCCGGGCATCTGGTTCCCGAGGAAAAACCCGAGGTCCTGGGGAGGCTGATCATTGATTTCTTAAGTTCCATTTAAATTTTCAATGACCATTCAGAGCCCAATGATTAGCCAGGGGAAATGACTAATGACTAATTTCTAATGTCTAATCAAACACCAATGACAATTTAAAAATACAATGACTAATGACGGAACAAAGAAAAAGCCGTTCGATTTAGAAGAACGGACGGGTATGTTCGGGGAAGAAGTTATTGTCTTTGCCAAGAAGGTGCCGCAAAGCGTGATTACCAGGCCGTTAATTTCTCAATTGGTGGAGGCGGCGACCAGCGTGGGAGCGAATTATTGCGAGGCTGATGACGCTGAGTCGAAGAAAGACTTTATTCATAAGATAGGAATTTGTAAGAAAGAGGCCAGGGAGACAAAACATTGGTTGAGGATGATAGCCATTGCAGTTCCTGATCTCAAGGAAGACGCAAGCAAGTTAGGTTCTGAAGCCAAAGAATTGAATCTCATTTTTAACGCGATTATTCGTTCGGCAAAGAAGAAATGAAGATCCATAGTATTTAAAAAATTCGACATTGTGTTTTTGAATTTTAATTAGAAATTCGTCATTAGAAATTAGACATTGATTAGAAATTAGTTATTAGAAATTAGAAATTTGTGGAAATAAATTTGTTTCCAATGGACCGGTAATGACATGGTTATAGTCTTCGTCTATTGCACCTACGAAGGTCCGGGAATCGAATACCTGTCCGCGGTACTAAAGGCGGCCGGCCACGAAACCTATCTCCTCTACGACCCCCGGTTGTTTGCCCGCGAGGAAGGCCTTCCCACCAGTAAATTATTAGCCCGCTGGTTCGATCAGCGGAAGCTTTTCCGCCGGCAGTTAAACGACTATCATCCGGATCTGGTCGCCTTCTCGGTGGTGAGCGCGGATTATCTCTGGGCCTGCGAGACCGCCAAGATGATCAAGGGATGGATGAACGTTCCGATCGTCTTCGGGAACATTCATCCGACCGTGATCCCCGAAAAAGTCCTGAAGAATGATTTCGTTGATTTCGTGGTGGTCGGGGAAGGGGAATACGCCCTCCTGGACCTGGTGGACAGCCTTGCCGCCAAGGAGAGGGATTATTCCATCAAGAATGTCTGGTCGAAAAAGGGGGGGGAGATCGTTTCCAATCCTCTCCGCCCTCTAATCAGCGACCTGGATTCCCTGCCTTTTCCCGACCGGGACCTGTTCCGCCGGGTCGGCCGGCCTTTTGACATCGGGATCATGGCCCTGGGGAGAAGGGGATGTAAAAACGCCTGCCCCTATTGCAGCAACAGCTTTCGGCGCAAGCTTTATTTTGGAGATGATTATCTAAATCCCGCTTATTTGCGGAGAAGAAGCGTGGCCAACCTGATCAAGGAATTGAAGGAGGCCAAGGAGAAATACGGATACAAGTTGATCAGGTTTAACGATGACGACCTGGCGGAAAACGAGCAATGGTTAAAGGAGTTTCACCAGGAATACAAACGGGAAATCGGGGTGCCATACAAATGCTTTGTCAACCCAGAGTCCATCAATGAAAACACGATCCGCTACCTGAAAGAATCGAACTGCGGGGAGATCCAGTTCGGGATGCAATCGATCAATCCCCGGACCCGCCGGGAAATGCTCCGGAGATACTACACCAATGAGCAGGTTGCCCGGGTGATCAAGCTGATCCGGGAGAGCGGGATCCAGTTTTTCATCGATAACCTGGTGGGGATCCCGGGCGACTCCGTGGAGGACCTGGTCGACATGGTCAAGTTCTACGCGGAGAACCCAGGCGGGTACATCAATACCTACTGGCTCCTGTATTTCGCCGGTCACGATATGGTCCAGATGGGGAAAGAACGGGGAGCCATTGATGAGCACGATGCCGAGAAATTCCAGGATTCCCCGTTTTCGGAAACCAATGTGATCAGGTCGGAGGTCCACCGGCGTCTCCTGGAGAGATACCAGATTTTGGCAAGGGTCTATAACTATTTCCCCCTCTGGTTCACTCGGTTCATTATCAGGCACAAGCTTTACCGGTTTTTCCCCGCTTTTGACTTCACGCTGTTTTTCCGCCGGCTGCGTATTTTCAAAATTACCCGGAAGGACGTCTTTCCCAACCCCAAGGACGGATTTGAGCTCATCCATCTCCGAAGAAGAGATGAATATTTGTTCCACCTCTCCGGCAAAATAAAGTATTTATTCGGTTTGGGCTGGCTCCGCCGGGGCTAGTGTAGCGCGTCCAACGCTTCTTTACGTTTATTTTTATTAATTTTAAAACGTCATTCCCGCGGAAGCGGGAATCCAGGATATAAAAAATGAAATTATTAATACAAATCTGGATTCCCCCGGATCAGGTCCGGGGCAGGCTTTGTCAAGCCCGGAATGACAATAACTGTAAAGGAATTTAAGACGCAGCAAAAAGAAGTTACGAGAACACCGCCGCCTTTTTATTATGAATTTAGAGTCAAGAAGAATTATCTAATGCCGAAAGTCTTATTAATCCGAACCGATTCTCGATCGATCCCGAGGGTATTATCCCCCCCGCTCGGAATCATGTATCTGGCCTCCGCCCTCAAATTCTGGGCCCGCCATGATTTCCAGGTCGAGGTGCTCGATCAGCGCCTCTTCCGGAAGCCTTTCCCCGCGCTTCAACGCCGGCTCCAGGAGTTTCGGCCCGATCTGGTCGGGTTGAGCACCCTTACTTTTGAAGACCGCGAGATGCGCCAGACGGCGGACCTGGTTAAAAATTTTTCTCCGCGCTGCCCGGTGATCGTGGGCGGGCCCCATGGCACGATTTTCTATCCGGAAATCCTGACGGATGGAAACATTGATTTTGTCGTCGTGGGGGAGGGGGAGAGAAGCTTCGTCGAGCTAGCCGACCATTTGGCGGAGGACGGGAAAAATGTTCCGCCCCTTAAAGGAGTGGCGTATCTTCAAGACGGAAAGGTGATTTTTCCGGGGGGGCGGGAGCCCATTGCCGATCCGGACTCGATCCCTTTCCCGGCCTGGGATCTGGTTGACCTCGACCAGTATCCCCGTTTCGCGGATTTTAACGGGGGCCTGGGAAAAGGAAGATACATGGGGATTTTTACCTCCCGCGCCTGTCCCTACCAGTGCATCTACTGCCATTCGGTTTTTGGCAAGGGGTTCCGGGCCCGGAGCCCCGAAAATGTCATAAACGAGATTGACACCCTGGTTTCTCAATTCCAGGTAAAAGAATTTCAGGTATTCGATGATTGTTTTAATCTCGATCGGGATCGGGTTATCGCGATCGCGAAGTTGATCGTGGACCGGGGCTATGGGATCAGGCTTTCCTTCACCTTCGGGCTCCGGGGGGATCTATTGGACGAGGAGGTATTGACCTGGTTAAGAAGGGCGGGGGTGTATTCCATCACGATCGCGATCGAAACCGCCTCACCGCGGTTGCAAGAAATGATCGGGAAAAACCTTGACCTGGAGAAGGTCAAGGCTGCGATTGTTACCGCCGATCGTCTGGGATTCCTGGTCAAGGGGCTTTTCATGCTCGGTTTTCCCACCGAAACCCGGGAAGAGCTGGAAGCCACGGCCCGATTAGCCAGGGAGCTGCCCTTGTTCAACGCTTCTTTCTTCACGGTGGTTCCCTTCGCGAAAACGCCGATGTGGGAGATGTTTCAAACCGCGTATCCGGGGTATAATATTGATTACCAGCACCATCATTACCTTTTGTCTAAGGATCGAAATCCTTTCTATCCCGGCGCCGGCGTTAACCTGCGCCGGTTTCAAAAGTCGGCCCACATGAAATTTTATTTATTCAATCCGGGGAGGATAATCAAAACATTCATGCGGGCCCCCAATCCCTGGGGTTATTTACTGAGGAATATTCTGAGAGGAATCAGGATCGTTTTATTTCATTGAGTTTTTCCAAAAAACATGGGGAGAAAGCTGGCTATATTTTTTCAGGATTCCCTGGCCGGGGTTCGGGAAAAGGACCGTGGGGTGATTTTTTTCATCTTGTTGGCCGCCCTGGTTTTGCGAATCCGGGGTTTCGATCTACTTCTGCCCTACTTTGAAAGCGGCCCGGACGAAAGGTTTATTATCGAGCCTGCCCTCAATATCTTGAAGACCGGGGATCTGAACCCCCATTTTTTCTGGTATGGGTCCTTTCCGATCTATTGGACCACCCTGTTATATGGTCTGGTGCTGGGAGTCAGGTGTTGGGTATTGGGTGGGATAAATACAATTGGGGAATGCATAAATAATTTCGGGGTTTACGATCAGGGATTTTTGCTTTTTTATCTCGGACGGATCACCTCGATCGGATTCGGCCTGGCGACCATTTACCTGACCTGCCTGCTGGGGAAGAGGTTATTCAATCGGGAAACCGGCTATTTGGCCGCCTTTTTCCTGTCCATATCTCCCCTCCATATTTATTTTTCGCAGATTTTTAAGGTCGAGATTTCCCTGGTCTTCTGGATTCTTTTGGCTCTTTATTTTTCCTTAAAAATTTATCAAGGGGGCACATTTAAAGATTATTTATGGACCGGGATTGCCTCCGGATTGGCCCTGGGAACGAAATATAACTTTATCGTTTTATTTCCCTTCCTGATTTTGTTATTCCGGTCCGGGATTTCCCTGAGTCAGCGCTTGAAAATGGGGTTCCTGACCCTCTACATCGCTTTTTTTACTTTTATCATAACCTGTCCGTATATATTGATTGATTTCCCCCACTTTTATAGTGAAATCAAATTGTTCTTTACTCATCCGGGTTTATTTATTTATGGAAATGTCAAAACTTCCTCTGCGTTGCCATTATGGCTTTACCGACTGATCTTCCTGTTTCCTTTATACTTCAATCCCTTGATTTTTGTAATTTCATTTGGGGGGATGGCTAAATTTATCCGTTCGGATCGTTTCCAGGGAATGATCTTTTTAAGCTTTCCGGCGGCCTATTTTATCTTTTCCTCCATTTTCAGCCCTTACCTGGTGCCGCAATACCAATTCCCCCTGTTTCCTTTTGTCGCTCTGGCCGGGGCAGCGGCTCAAGCCGGAATCATAAAAAGCCGGGTAAAATGGGTTAGGCTGACCGGGTGGGGAATCCTCCTGCTTTCGACCGGTTTCTTTTTGTCCGATTTGAAATATTCCCATCTGAATGAGATCTCCCGGCCTTTCCGGGAAGCCGGGAGGTGGGTGGAAAATAATATTCCCCGGGACAGCCGGGTGCTCACCTACTGGTGGGTCTATCCTCCGACCGATCATTTTGGCTTTGCCCGGGAGAGCAATTATCGAAAGGCCGCCGATTTGTCGGAGGCAGAGCTGAAAAAGACGAATCCGGAGTGGATCGTGCTGGTGGACTCCGAAGTCTTTCGGAGCCAACGATATACGCAAACCTTTACCGAATATGCCCGACTTTTACAGGGTTTGTCGGCCGGAAAACTGGGGGATTACCGGGTGCGGGCGGATTTCTCTCCGGCGCCATTATGGGGGAAACTGGCGGGGTTTTTATATCATGAATTCCGGGGCTTCCGAATCCTGATTTATCAAAAAAGCGGGTAGGAAACCTCCTGCTTATAGGTCATAGGTCATGGATGGTAGGTTATGGGTCATAGGTCAAGAAATTAAGCGCAACCTCAAGGTTGCGGCTACCGTATAAAGATGAATTTGCCAATCATTAGGAGATTGAACCAGGATCGAATTCTCCTCCCGCTGTTACTTCTGCTCGCGCTGCTTTTCCGGCTGCCTCATCTGAATTTTTTACTCCCCTACTTTGAGTACGGCGACGAGCGGGATGTGGTGGAAGCGGCCTTGAGGATCCTGAAAAGCGGAGATCCGAATCCCCATTTTTTCTGGTATGGGTCTTTTCCGATCTACTGGACCACCCTGTTATATGGCCTGGTGCTGGGAGTCAGGTGTTGGGTGTCGGGTGGGATAAATACAATTGGGGAATGCATAAATAATTTCGGGGTTTACGATCAGGGATTTTTGCTTTTTTATCTCGGTCGGATCACCTCGATCGGATTCGGCCTGGCGACCATTTACCTGACCTGCCTTCTGGGCAGGAAATTGTTCAGCCGGCAAACGGGATACCTGGCCGCCC
>Ga0315297_10000779_pt1 | contig 18876 bp, 15 predicted proteins | sample YL17G15_0_MG_FD_203628 | JGI IMG/M metagenome (GOLD analysis project Ga0315297, IMG submission 203628) | Sediment microbial communities from Yellowstone Lake, YNP, Wyoming, USA - YL17G15_0 | ecosystem: Environmental > Aquatic > Freshwater > Lake > Sediment | place: USA: Wyoming | collected... | reverse complement strand
CACCTCCGTCGGCAGCGGCACGTTCCTCGCCGTGTTCCTGATCCTGTTCTATCCGCTCACCACCGATCGCATCGTCGGCACCGACGTGTTCCACGCCATGATCCTGCTGTGCATCACGGGCCTGGCGCAGATCGGCGTGGGCAACGTGAATCTGTGGATGGTCGCCGCTCTGCTCCTGGGCTCCATCCCCGGCGTCCTTGTCGGGTCGCAGCTGACCAAGCTCGCTCCCAACCGCCTGCTGCGCCTGTGCCTCGCCGTGGTGCTGTTTCTCAGCGGGCTGGCACTGCTCGGCAAGGCGTAGCTCGCGAGGCGGCGGCGCGGCCGTCAGGCGGCAACGCCGCCTATAGACGTCTGGTACGATTTCGGCGACGCCTGAATGACCGGCGGACGACCACGGGAGGATGATCGATGTTCGGCTTTCTCACGCTCCCCACGCGCACGACCAAGCCGCGCGAAAGCGGCCTCACGCACGTGCTCGACAAGGGCTTCAGCCTCGACCAGGTGCGTCAGTTCCTCGAGGTCGCCAAGGACCACGTCGACATCGTGAAGCTGGGCTGGGGCACCGCCGTCGTGACACCCAACGTCAAGGAGAAGATCGAGCTCTACCAGAGCTACGACATCCCCGTCTGCTTCGGCGGAACGCTCTTCGAAGCATGCCTGCGGCAGAACAAGCTCGAGGAGTACCTGCGCACCGTGCGCGAATGCGGCATGGAGTGCATTGAAGTATCGGACGGCACCGTGGCCATGCCCGCCGGCGACAAGATCGCCCTGCTCAAGCGCCTCACCAAGGAGTTCAAGGTTCTCAGCGAGGTCGGCAGCAAGGACGCCGAGGTCGTGATCGCCCCGTACAAGTGGGTCGACTCGATCAAGCGCGAGCTCGAGGCCGGCGCCTGGAAGGTCATCACCGAGGGGCGCGAGTCGGGCACCGCGGGCATCTACCAGGCCGGATCCGATGTCAAGGAGGGGCTGATCGACGAGATCATCAACGCGGTGAGCGCCGAAGACATCCTGTTCGAGGCGCCCGTCAAGAGCCAGCAGGCGTGGTTCATCAAGAAGTTCGGCGCCAACGTGAACCTCGGCAACATCGCGCCCGAGGAAGTCATCTCCGTCGAGACGCTGCGCGTCGGCGTACGCAGCGACACCCTGCTGCACTTCCACTGAGGCCCGTGCCGCCCGGCCTGACCGTGACGCGAAGCATGGCCAGCTCATGACGCTGCTGCTCGTCCGCCACGGCGAGACCGACTGGAACCGCGAGCCGGCGCGCTGCCAGGGCTGGGCCGAGATCAGGCTCAGCGAGACCGGCCGCGCCCAGGCGCGCGCTCTGGGGAGCGCGCTCTCACGGCGCGGCATCGAGCTCATCGTGACCAGCCATCTGCTGCGTGCCCGCGAGACCGCCGAGCTCATCCGCGAGGAACTGGGCGGCGAGCTGCCGCTGGTCGTCGACCCGCGGCTGGCGGAGACCCACCGCGGCGAGTGGGAGACGCGGCTGTTCATGGACATCATGGCCGACGAGCCCGAGACGTGGCGCCACTACCGAGAGCACCCGGAGACGTTCCGCTTCCCCGGCGGGGAGAGCCTGGCCGAGCAGCAGCGCCGCGTACTCGCCGCGCTGCGCGACGCGGCCCGCCGCGGCCGCCCGGCGCTGCTCGTGACGCACGGCGGCAGCATCCGCGTGGCGCGCTGCTTCCTGGACGGCCGCGACCTCGCCGCCTTCCACGACATGGGCATCAGCAACGGAGGCGTCGACGAGGTCCCTGCCGAGGGCCTCGCCGTGCGCATCGGCGCGTTTCTGGCGGGGGGCGCGTGAGTCGTGGGCTTCCTGATCGACGTGCGATGGGCGCTGACCCGGCCGTGACCCCGGTCGACGACGACCAGCGCTTCCAGGCCCCCCCACAAGAGGGAGTCGAGACGCCCCGGTGCGACGCCGACCGAGAGGCACGGTGGCAGCCGCTCCCCCGGCGCCGCCGCCGCCTTCTGGCCATGATCATCCTCGCCGTAGCCATCGCCGGAGGCTGCGCCCTGCGGGTCGCGTTGATCGCCGACAAGAATACGCTGCACAACGATGAGACCTATTCATACATCGAGGCCACCGGCCACATGGGTGCCTTCCAAGAGGCGGCGGCCAAAGGCCTGACCGGGCGTTGGGTGCCGGCCGAGCGCTGGCAGTCGATGTGGCAGCCGGATGCAGTCCTCGGCCTGCGCGACATCGCCGCTGGCCTAGCCAAGTACGACACCCACCCTCCCCTGTACTACTGGATACTGCATTTCTGGCTCCTCATCGTGGGTACGCACCTGTGGAGCGGCCCGGTCCTCAACCTGTTCTTCTCCGCTCTGGCCGGACTCGCTCTTTTCGGTCTGGCCCGGCGACTTCTGCTGCAGGATCTGGACGCCGCCCTGGTGACACTCACCTGGTCGCTCAGCCGAATCGTCGTTGCGACCTCCAGCCTCGCGCGCAACTACGATCTGCTGACGCTGCTGGTGGTGCTCTTCGTGTGGCTGCTCGTGGATGTGAGCGACGCGCAGAGGCCGCCCCGCAAGCTCGCGCTGGTCGCCCTCGGCCTAGTGACCGCCGTCGCCTTCCTCACCCACTACCAGTTCCTCCTCGCCGTCGCCGGCGGGGTGGCGTTTGTGTTGGGAAGCGCATGGCTCTCTGGCCCCGCGAGGCGCACGCAAGATGAGAATCCTTGGCGGCGGTCGGCCTCGATAGTGGTGACGATGGCCGCCGGGCTGGGGCTGGCGACCCTGCTCCACCCCGGCATCTTCCACTCATTCCGCTTGGCCCGCGACATGCAGATGCGGTCCTCGATGGCGGCCTTCGCGGGAAAGGTGGACGCCGTGGTCGGCACGGTGACGAGCGCCTTCGGCGTCGGCACAGCATGGCTCGACGCGTTGCCGGCAGGCGCGCTGCCCCCGAGTCAGGCGCTCTGGCTGCGGCCGAGCGTTCTGCTGCTGGGAGCCTCCGTGGCCGCCGGTGTGGCGCTCGTCGCCGTGCCGCGTCTGCGGCGCACGGTGTACGTGCGGCTCGGTCCGCCCGGCGCCAACGGCCTGCCGGCAGTCTTCTTCGCGGTGTGGCTGGGCGGCACCATCGTCGCGCAGAATCTCGCCTTCATGAGTCAGCCACACTTCATGAGCGGACGCTACCTCTCGATGGCATGGCCCTTCTGCGCCTTCCTGCCACTCCTCGCGTTCAGGGCCCTCGCGAAGCGCCGGGCGCGGCTGCTTACGCTCGCCTTCTGCCTTCTACTCCTGCTGCCCACGGCGGTGCTCGCCCCGATCCGCTACGACTCGCGCCGGCCCACGCCGTTCCCGGCGCTCAGTTCGGCCGATCGGGTCGTGGTGAACAGCACCGGCCCCGGAGCGCTGGTCAACGCCCTGTGGTCGGTGCAAGGCACAGCCCTGGTCTTCGTCGACGAACCCAAGGGGCTCCTGGCCAATTCCCGGGCATGGATCACCCCATTGGCGCAAGGCGACTGCTATGCCTACTTCAACTACGGCCCGACCATCCCGACGGCACGTTGCCTGCGCCGGCTGGAAGAAGCGCGACGCACGGAGCTCGTGACGGGGAGCATGCCCTTGCGAGGCGCCTACAGGGTGATTGGCCCGCGCTAGGGAAGCGCGCTGCAGGGTGCGTCCGGAAGCGCCGCCCGCGGATCTACTTGCGCAGGATCCAGCGGCAGATGGGCCGCCCGCTGTGAGGAGCGACACGGAAGGCGAAGGCCTGCCTGTCTCCCACCAGCATCGATTCGCTGCCCTGTTCGACCTCGATCCAGCCGCTCCAAACGCCGGCCTCATCCAGACGCCACGAAGCCGACACCGCGACGGCCTGGCCCGGCGCCAGGCTCAGAGGCCGCCGCGTCACCATGTCGCCCCCTGCCCCGGCAGGACCGCGGACCACGAGCGTGATGCCGTCGAGCGCGGCGGGGCCGCCGCCGCGGTTGCCGATGGTGAAGGCCACGTCAACCGTGTCGCCGACCCGATGGGCCCTGCCGTAGACGGTGACGGCGCCGTCCAGCACCACCGGGACGGGCGGAGTCGCGGGCGCGGAAGCGAATGACGGCGAGGACGGGCCACCGGCGAGCCTCGTGTCGGCGGGATTGCCGCCGAGCGCGATCATGAACGCGGAGACGTTGCTGATCCAGTTGCCGGTCCCGTCCGGGCAGTACCGCGGCGCGATGGCGTACGCGGAGTAGAGGCCGGCGCCATAGTACAGCTCGCCGCCCAGGCCCGCGGCGACGCGACCGATGGCCTCGTCCCACGACGCGAAGTCGCTCTGCGGCCAGGTGGGACCGTAGAACCAGTTGAAAGCGTTGAACGTACACTGATCGCCGTTCTCGGCGTACAGGAACAAGCCGAAGCTGGACTCGGCGCCGGCGATGGCGACGAGGAAGGCAGGGTCCACGCCGTATGCCTGCCCCGCGGCGACGAAGGTGCCGCCGGTGCCGACCATGGGGGAGCCATGAAGCGCCAGAAAGTCGTCGATCTGCGCGGCGCCGGGGGCCGCCGCGGCCGGCGGCGCAAAAGCGCCGGCAAAGGCGGCGGCCAGCGCGGCGCTCAGCAGAACGCCGAGAACGACGCGGGGTACGTGCCTGATGAAGCCGATCGGGATGCCCACGAAGGCTATCCTTTCGCCGCTTGCGCGAGCCCTCAGTATAGCGGAGGCGCGGGCGTCCGCCGACCCGGTCGCAACGCGGCGAGACCCGGCGCGGACGCCGGAGTCGCGATAGGATTGCGCCGTGAACGACACCGTCGACCCGCGCGATGCCTGCGACGACCGGTTCGCCGGCCGCCAGGTCCTGCGCCTCATCCGCCGCGCCATCGAGCGGCACCGGCTCGACCTCGCCGGCCTGCGCGTGCTCACTGAGGCCGGCGTCGGCTACCGCCGCGTCACCCCGGTGATCGCCGCCATGGCCGGCGCCGACGAGGTGTACGCCGTCGGCCGCGACAGCGTGCGCTCGGCACGCAAGGACGCCGAGCGGCAGACGGCGTACCTGGCCGCGCTCGCCGGCGTCCAGGACCGCGTGCGGCTGCTGACCACGCGCCTGCAAGCTCCGCTGGCGACCGTCGACGTGATCACCGACCTGCCCGGCGTGCGGCCCATCGACGAGTCGATCGCACGCAACGTCTGCGAGACCGCCGCGGTGACCCTGATGCGCGGCGTCGCCCACTGGCGCGCCGGGGAGGTGGACGTGGCCACCTGCCGCCGCCTGAGCATCGCCGTCGCCGGGGTGGACGAGGATGCCATCGATGCGTACCGCTACCTTCCGATGGAAGCCGTCTGGGGCCTGCTGCAGCTGGGCGTGGAAGTCGTGGGCGCCACGATCCTTGTGGCCGGCGACGGACCGGCCTGCGGAAAGGTCGCGCGCGGACTGGCGCAAGCCGGTGCGCGCGTGCTGATGACCGCGCCGGAGGGCGCCGGCCGCATCAGCCTCTACGGCGGCGAGAAGGCGGGGGACGGCCTCGGCGACGCGGCCGCCCGCGGCCGCCTGGCCGAGGCCGACGGCCTCGTGCTGTGCCCCGCCCAGCCCGACCGGCGCACCATTGGCGCCGGCGCCTGGATGGACGCCGCCGAGCTGGCCACGGCGGCGCCGCATCTCGCCGTGGTGAGCCTGGCCGGCGAGTTCGACCGGCGCGGCCTGAGCGGCGCCGGCCTGCGCAGCTGGCCCGCCGACGGCGACGCCGCACCCGGCGATCTGCTGCCGCAGCCCCTCATCGAGCTGCACACCGCCGGCCTCAAGGTCGGCGCGGTCCTGACCCGTGCCCGGCGCCGCGGCTCGTCTCCGCTGGCCGCCGAGCAACTGGCAGCCGCCGAGGCGCACGCCGAGCAGCTCCCCAAGGACCTCGGGGCGCCGTGGCGATAGAGGCCATCCTACACGTGGCCGAGACTGGCTGGCGCTCCGGTCTTTGCCCTTAGGGCGGTGGTAGAATGTCCTCCCGACCACGGCAATCCGGTGCCCGCCAGAACAACTCTGCGGCCCACACTCACCAGCTATCGGAGGCTCCGCGATCCTGATCAGCAGACGGACCTTGCACGCCTACAGCCCCACGCAGCGCACCAGCGGGGGGTACCGCCTCCTCCATCAGGACCCGGTCACCTGCGGACGTCGCCGAGCACTCCACGAGTCTCCGACAGCTTCTGTTCTTGCCACGTCCATCGCGCTCCGCGCCGTGTCCTGTATCCTGTGGGCGTCGGCTCCCCTGTCACCAGGCAGGACCGTATGACCCTCCGTCCTCTCTCTCATCGCGGCGAAGAACGGCGTGCCGTACCTAAGCGCCTCCTCATCATCGCCAACCCCTTCCCGCCGATGATCAGCGCCGGTACCAACCGCATACTTCGGCTGATCAGGCATCTGCCGGCACAGGGCTGGGAGGCGACGGTCCTCACCGCCGAGGCGCAGGGCTCAGACCCGGGACCCGACTTCGTGCGAGTGGTGCGCACGCCCGCCGTCTTGCCGCGGCAGTTCTTCTACGGCGGCCGGCGGAGCAACAAGATCAACGAGTGGCTCTTCGTGCCCGATCCTTATGTGCTCTGGGCAGCCACCGCGATCGCCGCCGGGCGCCGGCTGCTGACCGCGGAGCCCTTCGACGCCGTCTTTTCAAGCCACCCGCGGGCGAGTGTGCACGTCGTAGCCGCCGGCCTGGCGCGCGTGAGCGGCGTGCCGTGGATGGCCGACTACCGTGATCGCCGCTTCGCCAACGACGCACGTTCTTACGCGACCCCGCTGCACGGCGCGGCCACGCGATGGCTCGAGACCCGCGTCTTGCGCCACGCCGCGGCCGTGAGCGCCATCAACCAGCCGATTCTCGACGCGATCGTGAAGCACCACCCTCAGCTCGAGGGCCACGCTCACGTGCTGCCCAACGGCTACGACAGTACGGAGGCGGCCACGGCAGCCGAGTTGGGGCCGGGCCTCTGGTTCGTCTACACCGGCCGGCTCTACAATCGTGAGCCGCAGCTTGAGGCGTTCCTCACTGCACTGGCGACACTGCCGAAGGACGTCAAGGCGCTGTTCGTCGGCGACGCGTCGCGCGTGCAGCCTCTTGCGGCGAAGCTTGGTATCAGCGACCGCGTGCGGGTGGAGCGGCACGTGCCGCACGCCGAGGCGTTGGGGTATCAGCAGGCGGCCGACGCGCTCCTGCTGTTGACCGGGCGGCACGTCGAAGCGACGACGAGCAAGGTCTTCGAGTACCTCCACTCAGGACGGCCCGTGTTCACCATCACGGCTCCGAACTCTGAGGCCGGCAGATTGCTCGCCGAGGTCGGTGGCAGCGTCACGGTCGAGCACGATGCCGACCTGCCCGACGTCGACGTGAGCGGATCCCTTGCCCGCTTCGTCGCCGCCGTCCGCTCTGGCCATGGCCCGGTGGCCGACGCGGATGCTCTCGCCCGCTACGACATGGCCGGCGTCACGGCGGATCTGGCGGCCATCCTCGACCGGCTCCCCTCCCGCGGGCGGCCGCGATGACGGCCACCCGCAGCGCGGCGCCGACGCGCCCCGGACGCCGACGCCTCGCCGATCTAGCTGCGCTCGGCGTCGGGGCAGCCCTCACCCTCGTCTTCACCTACGGTCTTGTCCGCAAGCCCGTGCCGGCGGCGGCGGCGCTCGCGCTCCTCGCGCTCATCGCCGGCATCGCCTTCTTCCGCCACGAGATCGCCGCCGTCCGCCTCGGACCGCTCGTCTCCGGCCTGGTGTTGCTGGTGCCGCTGGCTGCGCTTATCGGCTCCGCGGCGGCCCTCCCGGCCCTCCCGCAACTCTTCGCCTTTCGCCTGCTCCTCATCGCGATCGCCTTGCTGGGGCTCCCGCTGCTCCTGCTACGTCGCGGCCCGGTCTCGCTGGCGCGCTGGCGCCCGGCGCTGCCGCTCGTGCTGTGGGTCGCCTGGCTTGCCGTCACCATACTGTGGGCGCCGGACAAGGCCGCCGGCCTGCGGTACCTGCTCGTCTTGGCGACGATGCTTATGGTCGTCGCGGCGGCGGCGGCGGCCGGCCTCAGCCGCAGGCGCCTGCAAGCCTTCGGCATCACCATGCTCGTGGCCTACGCCGTCATCGTGGGCGTCACCGTGCTCGAGTACGCCACGGGGGTTCACCTGCCCTCCTCACGCCTGGTGACGGTGGTCACCTCGCAGACCTACGCCGTGACCAGCGTCTTCCACAACCAGAACGACCTCGCCACCTATCTGGCGATCTGCTGGCCCTTCCTGCTCGCTGCGGCCTTCTTCACGCGCCGCGTTCGCTGGCTCGGGATCGCCCTGGTCTTTGCCGCCCTCGGCGCCGCAGCCTTCTTGCGCACGGGTTCGCGATCCAGCCTGATCGCCGGAGGGATCGCCACGGTGGTCATCCTGCTGCTGCATGCGCGCCCGGGGGCATGGCTGCAGACGCGCCGCGCCCGGGCCTTGGGCGCCCTGCTGGCGGTGGCCATGCTGGCCGGCACAGCGTATCTGCTCTTCAACAATTCACAGTCGCCCATGCTGCGCCAGTTCCGTCTCGCCGGCCTCACCGGCAATCTGGCCGCGAACAAGGGCTCCGGTGAGATACGCGCCACGTTGCTGGACCGTGGCCTCGGCGTCGCGGGGGGCTCGTTCCTTCTCGGAGCCGGCCCCGGGCAGGTCGAGGGCCTCGTGACCGCGGGCACCGATGCCGTCGCCATCGCCAACGTGCACAACTGGTGGCTCGAAACCTATGCCGAGGGAGGCCTGCCCGGTTTCGCCTTGCAGCTCATCTTCCTTGTGGGACTCGCCTGGGCACTGCTGCGCCGCGCGCAGACACACGGAGACCCGTTGGTTCGCTATCTGGCGAGCGGCGCCTTCGCGGCCCTGGTCGGCTTCACCGTCGGCGCGCTCGGACCGAGCAGCTCACTGAGCTTCGCCCCCATGTGGACACTATTCGGCCTTGGGCTGGCCCTCCTCGCTCTGCCTGCCGACGGCACGACCACCGATGGCGCGGCCTCCGGTGCGGGCGCCGCGTCGACAAAGGGCGCGGCGACGGACCCGGGACCCGGCGCATGAACGTCCTCATCGTCTCGCACCTGTACCCGTACCCCGATGCCAACCGGCACCTGTTCGTGCACGATCAGAGTCTTGCCCTGCGCCGGCTGGGCGTGCAGCTGCGAGTCATCTCACCCACGCCCTACACACCTCGAGTGCTGTGGTTCAGCCCTCGCCTGCGCGTCCGCGGCGGCAAGCCACGGCGCGCCGTGCGGGATGGCATCACGGTCGACTACCCGCGCTTCCCGCAGCCGCCTCGGCGCATCCTTTTCGACCGCCTCGGCGACCTGGCCTATCGGCGCCTGCGGCACCTGCGCTGGATCGCCGAAGGCGGATTCGACCTGATCCATGCTCATCAGGCGTTGCCTGACGGCGCCATCGCCGCCCACCTGAGCCGCGGTCTCGGCGTCCCTTACGTGGTGACCGTGCACGGCGTCGACGTGCACTACGGACTCAGCCGCGGCGGCGCCGTCGCCGCGCGCACCGCCGAGGTCCTGCGGGGCGCGGCCGCCGTGGTCGTGGTCTCCGATATGCTGGCGCGCAAGCTCACCGGCTGCGTGCCCCTGGGCACTGTGCGCGTGGTCCAGAACGGCGGCCCGGCCGACCTGCCGCCGGCGAAGCCGGCGGAGTACCTGCCGGGCCGCCGCCTCGTGCTGTGCGCCGGCCGCCTTGTGCCCGGCAAGGGCTTCGAGCAGGTGCTCCAGGCGCTCGCCCGCCTTCGACGCGCCCACGACGTACACTGCGTGATCGCCGGCGAAGGAGTACTACGCCGGCGTCTCGCTGCCATCACGACCGAGTTGGGCCTAGACGAGCGCGTGCACTTCGTCGGCCGCCTGGAACACGGTAGACTGTTGTCGATGATGGCGCGCGCCGACGTCTTCGCACTGCCGAGCGCGCCCGAAGGCTTTGGGCTCGTGCACCTGGAGGCGATGACCCAAGGCACGCCCGTCATCGCCTGTCTCGAACAAGGACCCGCCGATTTCATTGAAGACGGCGTCAGCGGGTACCTGGTGCCCTACGGCGATGTGGACGCCTTGACCGGCGTTCTCTCGAGCGCGCTCGGCGACCCGGCTGCAGCCACCGTGGTCGGCATGGCCGGACGCTCCGTCGCGGCGTCGTTCACCTGGGAGCGCAACGCGCGCCGCATGCTCGACATCTACGCGGAGGTCGTCGCCGACTCCGCGCGAAAGGACTGAGCGATGGACTTCGACCATCTTCTCGCCCTCGCGGCGGTCACGCCGCCGGCGGTAGTGTTGCAGACCGCGTTCGCCAACGGGCTCGGCATCATCCGCGACCTGGCAGCGCGCGGCGTCCCGGTACTGGCGCTCGACCCCAGCCCGCGAGCCGTCGGCCTGCGCTCGCGCTTCGCTGCCGGCCTCGTCTGCCCCGACCCCAGGCAGGACGAGGAAGCCTTCCTCCTCTTTCTGGAGGACCTCGGCCGCCGGCTGCCGCAGAAGGCCGTCGTCTTCCCGACTCACGACGAGTCCATCTGGCCGCTCTCACGGAGCGCCGAGCGGCTCTCCCCCTGGTACCTCGTCCCGTTCTCGCGCTGGGACACGATGGTCCGCCTCTACGACAAGCGCGAGCAGATGGAATCGGCCTGGCGCTGCGGCGTCGACACGCCAAAGACGGTGTTCGTGGACTCCGCCGCCGACCTCGAGCGCGGCGTGGACGAGATCGGCCTTCCGGCCATCCTCAAGCCGGTCGAATCCCTGGCCTTCAAGCAACGCTTCCACCGGCACGTGCTCGAGATCGCCGACCGCGGCAAGCTGGACGAGGTCTACGCGACCGTCGACGACTGCGGCACGCTCATGTACCAGGAGATCATCCCCGGCGGCGACGACGAGCTGTTCACCGTCGGGTCGTACCTGGACGCGAGCTCGCGGCCGCTGGCGGTGTTCACCGGCCACAAGCTGCGCCAGCATCCGCCGCGCTTCGGGATCTGCCGCATGGCGGTGAGCAAGTGGGACGACGAGCTGGCCGAGGCAGGGCTACGGCTGCTCCAGGAACTGGGGTACTGGGGCGTCAGCCAGGTGGAGTTCAAGCGCGACCCTCGCGACGGCCGCTACTGCCTCATGGAGGTCAACGCGCGCCATTGGCTGTGGCACTCGCTGTCCACCGTCTGTGGCGTCGACCTTTCGTACGCCGCGTACGCGGACGTGATCGGACGCCCGTTCTCCGCGCCGCGCCAGATCGATGGGCCGCACTGGGTGCTCACCATCACCGACACACGCGACGCCCTGGGCGAGTTCCTCCGCGGTGAGCGCAAGGTCGGGCCCTGGCTGGATAGCTACCGCGGGGTCAAGCAGGACGGCGTGCTCTCTCTGAAGGACCCGTTACCGGGAGCGCTGATCTTGGGGCGTCAGTTGAAGAGCGTGGTCAAAGCGCGGCTGGCCCGGACTGAAGCCAAGCCGTGAGATTCTCCCGCTTCCTTGCCGCCGCCGCAGCGACCCCGCCGGCGCTGGTCTTCCAGGTGAGCTACGCCAACGGCCTCGGAGTGATCCGCGACCTCGGCGTCAACCGCGTCCCGATGCTCGGGCTGGACACCAACGGGCACGCTTTGGGATTCTCCTCCCGCTATGCCGCCGGCATCGTGTGCCCGAGCCCGCAGGACGACGAAGAAGCATTCCTCGTCTTCCTCGAGGAACTCGGCGCCAGGCTGCCGCAGCGCGGAGTCCTCTTCCCCACTCACGACGAGTACATCTGGGTGCTGTCGCGCAACGCCGCACGCCTTGAGCGCTACTACCACCTGCCCTTCTCGCGCTGGGACGTGATGCGGCGGCTGCACGACAAGCGCGCCCAACTCGAAGCCGCCTGGAAGGCCGGCGTCGACACGCCGAAGACCGTCTTCATCGACACCTCGGAAGAGGTCGAGGCCGCCGCCCTCGCAGTGCCGTACCCGGCCGTACTCAAGCCGGTCGACTCCCTGGCCTTCAAGCCGCGCTTCCACCGCCACCTCCTCGACGTGGACTCGCCCGACGACCTGCGCCGTATCTACCCGAGCGTCGCCGACCTCGGCACGATGATGCTGCAGGAACGCGTGCCGGGAGGCGACGACCAGTTGTTCGGCGTCGGGTCGTACCTGGACGCGAGGTCGCGGACGCTCGCGGTATTCACTGGGCACAAGATCCGCCAACACCCTGCCGGCGCGGGAAGCGCCCGCCTGGGCGTGAGCCGCTGGGACACGGAGCTGGCCGATGCCGGCCTGCGCCTGCTGGTCGAACTCGGCTACCACGGCGTCAGCCAGGTAGAGTTCAAGCGCGACGCACGCGACGGCCGCTACTGCCTGATGGAGGTCAACGCGCGTCACTGGATGTGGCACGCGCGCTCCACCGCTTGCGGCGTGAACCTGTCGCTGGCCGCCTACCGCGACGCGATCGGCAAGCCGTTCCTGGCCCCGCGGCAGATCGACGGGCTCAAGTGGATCCTCGCCACCAAGGATGCGCCGCTGGCGGCGCGGGAGATGTGGCGCCGGGAGTTGTCGCCGATGGACTGGGCGCGCTCGCTCAAGGGTGCGCGCGTCGATGGCGTGCTCTCGCTGAAGGACCCGGTTCCGGGGATCAAGAACGTGGCCCGGGTCGCGCTGCAGATCGCCCGCCGCCGGCCGAGCGCGCGCGTGGAGATCTGAATGGCCGGGCCGGCGACTCTGGACGTCTTTTGTGCCGCGCCGGCCGCCTTCGCGCCGCGTGCGGAGTGGGTGCTCGGCACGTTGCTGGCGCCGCTGGGCCGGCGGGTGCGGCTGGTCCGCGAGCGCGAAGCCGCAGACGGCTGCGCGCTCGCCTACGCTCCGGCGCCCGTCTCCGGCGTGCCGACGATCCCGTGCGACGCCGTCGCCATGGACCTCTTCGCAAGGCGACAGCCGCTGGCCGGTGGCGCCTTCACGGCGCTGACAACGCCGGTCGGGGCCGCCGTGGGAGCTTTTCCGGTGGCATCCGGCGACGGATTCTCGCTGCCGTTCGACCTCGTCTCCTCCGCCTTCGCCCTCCTTGCCTGCTGGGACGAACACACCTCGAGCGAGCGCGACCGCTTCGGCCGTCTGCCATACTCGGCCGGCGTGTTCGCCGCCAACGCGGCGCTCAAGATCGAGGAGCCGGCCGTGGACCGCTACGTCGCCCTCCTGCGCGCGCTCCTCACGGCGCGCTTGGCCGAGCTCGGTCTAGAGGGACTCCCGCCGAGCGGCTGGCTGTGGAACGACGGGCCGGCCGCCGCCGGCGGCTTCGCCGTCGCTCTCACCCACGACGTGGACACCGTATGGCGCTGGACCCCGCGCGGCTTTGCCGCCACGGCCGTCCGCAGCGCCCACGCCCTGCGCCGTGGCGACCGAGGCGCACTGGGCCGCGAGCTCGGCGATCTGCGCGAGTGGGCCACCGTGCACCTGCCGCGGCACAGCGACCCCTTCTGGACCTTCCCCCGCCTTCTAGGTTGTGAGAACGACCGCGGCGTCACGTCCACGTTCTACGTCATCGCCAGCCACACGCACCGGCAGGACGGTAACCAGCCCGGGACCTACCGGCGGCGTATCCCTGCGGCGCTCTGCATGCTGCGCCGCGCGCGCCGTGAGGTCGGCCTGCACGGCAACGACGCCGACCGTGGCAGCGTGAGCGCGCTGCGGCTTGATCGCGACGATCTGTCCCGCAGGTCCGCAGCCGACATCTCCGGCATCCGCTATCACTACCTGCGCTGCCTCTATCACGAGACGCTGCGTATCGTCGAGGACGCCGGCTTCACCTACGACACCAGCCTGGCCTTCGCCGAGCACGAGGGCTTCCGCTGCGGCGCCTCGTTCCCCTTCCACCCCTACCACCTCGGCGAGGAGCGGCCGCTGCGCCTGCTCGAACTGCCCCTGGCGATCATGGACACGAGCCTCATGGGACCGCGGTACCGGGCGCTGGACGCCGCCGGGGCAGAGCGCGCCTGCCGCGACCTCCTCTCGCGGGTGCGCGCCGGCGGGGGTGGCGTCGCCATTCTGTGGCACAACAACCGCTTCGACCGGCGCTCGGCGCAGGGCTACGACGACGTCTACTGGCGCCTCGTGGAATGGGTTCAGGCGGAAGGCGGTCTGGTCACCTCGGCAGGGGAGATCGTGCGGCGCTGGCAGAAGGGCACGGGGGAGGCCGTCACGTGACCCGTGTCGTCCACGTCTCCGTGGTCCACCAGGCCGACGACCCGCGTATCTGTGAGCGCGAATGCCGCAGCCTCGTCGAGGCCGGCTACGAGGTCTGCTATCTCGCCCCCGGCACGCCGGCGACCCGCGACCGCTATGGCGTGCTGTTTCGCCCCCTGCCGAAGCGGCCGCGCAGCCGGCGATGGCTCGGTGCGCGCGAGGTGCTGGCTGCCGTGCGCGCTTTGCGCCCCGAGGTGGTGCACGTCCACGATCCGGAGCTGCTCATGCTCTTCCCAGTGCTGCGCCGGTTCGTGCCTCGGCTGGTCTATGACATGCACGAGTACGTACCCGAGCAGGTAGCCGCCAAGCACTACATCCCGGCGGCGGTGCGCCCGTATGCGGCGCGCGCCAGCGCCGTTGCGCAGCGCTGCCTCGCAGCCCTGGCCGCAGGTGTGATCACCGTCACCGAACAGCAATTCGAGGCGCTCGGCGAGAACCCGAAGCTGCGGCTCGCGCTGCCCAACTACCCCCGCGTGGAGCGCTTCACCGGTGCCGAGCCGGTGCCCGACCTGGCCGCCGACCCGCGCCTCAAGATCGCGTATGTAGGCAGCCTGCGCCGCGACCGCGGCTGCGCACTGATGCTCGACGTCATGGAGCTCCTCGACCCCGACGAGGCGGTGCTGTACCTGGGCGGCGTGTTCGCCGACCCGGCCATGGAAGACGAAGTCCGGCAGCGTCTCGCTGCCGGGCTGCACGACCGCGTCAAACTCCTCGGACGCGTTCCCCCGCAGGATCTGCCGCAGTACCTTGCGTCATCCGACGTGGTGTGGTCGCCGAGCCTGTCCGGCCCGCAGTACGACCTGCCCACCGTGGACACCAAGATCTTCGAGGGTATGGCGTCGGGGCTCGCCGCGCTGGTCAGCAACCTGCCGGGGCGCGGCGAGATCGTGCGCTTCGAGGAATGCGGGCTCGCCGTGCCGGCCGACGCCGAAGGGCATCTGCGCGGCGTGCGCTGGCTGCTCGCCAACCGCGAACAGGTCGCCGTCATGGGCCTCCGGGGCCGCGCCGCGGTAGAACGGCGCTACTCCTGGGAAGCTCTGGTGAGCGATCTGGCAGACTTCTACGTCGAGCTGTGCAAGGGACTCTGAGACAGACTGGACGAGGTGAACCCACGCGTGTCGACCTTCGAGTATCAGGAGGACATCGATCTCCCGAACCTGGGCATCAAGTGCCAGCTGGGCGAGCTGGACCGCGAAGCGGTCGCTCTCGCCCAGGCCGCCGTCCGCCCATCGCACCGCACGGTGCGCTACCGCGGCCAGCTGATCTGGGACGCCTGAGCACATGCATATCCTCATCCTGAGCCACTACTTCGTGCCCGAGAACAACGCCCCGGCGGCGCGCGTGCACGCCCTGGCGCGCGAGTGGACGCGCCAGGGGCACCGCGTGACCGTGATCACCAGCGCCCCCAACGTGCCCACCGGGGTGGTCTTCGAGGGGTACCGTAACCACCTCGTCCAGCAGGAGTGGATCGACGGCATCCGCACGGTGCGCGTGTGGACGTACCTGGCCGCCAATCGCGGCCGTCTGCGCAGAGGCTTCAACTTCCTCTCCTACTTTGTCACCGCCGGGGTGGCGGGCGCACTGCTGCGCCCGCGCGCGGATGTGGTCGTCGCCACGTCTCCGCAGTTCTTTGCCGGCTGCGCCGGCCTGCCGGTGAGCCGGGCTCATGGCGCGCCGTTCGTCCTGGAGATACGCGATATCTGGCCGGCATCGATCATCGCCGTCGGGGCGCTGAAGGAGGGGCACGTCGTCCGCGCGCTCGAGAATCTCGAGCGTGCGCTCTACGCCGCGGCCGACCACATCGTCACCGTGGGCGCTGGCTACAGGCAGCACCTCCTCGATCGGGGCGTGCCCGGCGCCAAGGTCGAGGTAGTCACCAACGGTGTCGACTCCGCCCTGTTCGTGCCGCAGGCGTCGGACGAAACCCTGCGCGCCCGCCTGGGCCTCACCGGCAAGTACGTGGTGACCTACGCCGGCACGGTGGGGATGGCGCACGGCCTCGAGGTCGTGCTGCGCGCCGGGCACCGCCTTCGCGAGCACGGCCGCGACGACATCGTCCTCCTCGTCGTCGGCGACGGCGCCTGTCGCGCCGAGCTCGAGCAGGCCGCCCACGACCAGGGCCTGGGCAACGTCGTGTTCACCGGCATGGTGGAACGCGCCCAGCTGCCCGTGTACCTGGCGAGCAGCGACGCTTGCCTCGTACACATCCGCGACGAGGCGCTGTTCTCCACCGTGTTGCCGTCCAAGATATTCGAGGACGCCGTCATGGAGAAGCCCGTCATCGCCGGGCTGCGGGGGGAGGGAAGCGACATCCTCGCGGCCGCGGACTGCGGCATCGTGTTCGCCCCCGATGACGACGCCGCGCTGACGGCGGCCGTGGAGCGCCTCGCCGACGACCCCGAAGAGGGGCGCCGGCTCGGCCGCAACGGCCGCCGCTTCGTGCTTGAGCACTACGACCGACGGAGCTTGGCGCGCGACTACCTGGCGATCCTCGAACGGGTCCGTGCCGACTTTGCGACGCGGCGATGAGGCCTTCGCAGCTCGAGTGCCCGGTCGCGGCCGGCTGGGGTAGGATGTGCCAAGACCCCGACCGGAGGATCGCATGAGCGGCAACGACAGCACCGCCGACGACATAGGCTCCTGGATGACCATGCTTGCCCGCAACTGGTGGGTCATCGCCGGCTTCATCGTGCTGGGCGTCGTCGCCGGAGCCGTGCTTACCCTGGCTTCCCCCAAGGAGTACACCGCCACGTCCTCCGTCTACATCGGACAGACCACGGACGCGAACGGCAGTCCCATGGCGGGTCTCAACTCCAACACGAGGGCGGCCAACGAGCTCGCCTCCAGCCAGGCGGTGCTCAACGAGGCCGCCAAGCGGGCCGGCATGGGAGTCACAGCCAGCCTGCTGCGTCGCGAGGTGACACTTGAGACGCCGACATCGACCATCAAGACGACGACCTCCGCGGTCAACATCGTCGTCATCAGCGTCACCGACACGAGGAAGGTACGCGCCGTGGTCGCGGCTAACGCGCTGGCCGAGGTACTCCTGGAGCGCATCGGCGGCGGCGTGGACGAGAAGATCGCCCTGTTCGAGGCGCAGCTGACTGCGAACCGGAAAGCCCTCGCCTCGTCGGTCACCCGCAGCCATGTTGCCCAGCAAGGCCTGGCGGACATCGCCCACGGTGGCGGCACAGCCGGAGAAAAGGCCGCGGCTTCGGCGCCCTACGTGGCCATCGTGCAGGCGGCCGCCACCGAGCAGGAAGCCCTCGAGTCGTCCATCCAGAGGACCGAGCTGCTCCTACTGACCACCAAGGTGGTCGAACAGCCCCGGATCCTGCACGAAGCCGCCCTCCCCGACTCGCCCAGTGGGTCGGACATGAGACTCAACGTCGCGGCCGGCGCGCTCGCCGGCCTCGTGATCGGCATCTTCATGGCCTTTGCCCGCCAGCGCTTCGCCGGGCGCGGCGCGCCTGACGGGGCTGCCGGAGCCTGAGCGCCCAAGACGCCGCCCGCTCGCGGCGTCGATCGCCACGCTTCCCAAAATGCACTGAGGCAAGGCACGCCTCGCGACGACGCCTGCAGACCGACCACATGTCGGCTACAGGCCTTTCTGCTAAAGTTGGCGGCGCGCGCCACTCCTCATCTCACGATCTCAGATGCCGATAGGAGGCCGACAGGATGGCTGCAATCGCGGACTCCGCCTCCGTCCCTGCAGATACTGCTATCGTCGTCGGCCTGTCGGGCGCCACCGGGCTCGCGGTGGTTCGCGCGCTCGTTCCCTGCGGCGTGAGCTGTCACGCCGTTCATTTTGACGGCTCCACGGCGTCGATGACCACCAGGCTCGCGCGCAAACACGTCTGTCCGGACTGGCGACACGACCCAGACGGCTTCATCGATTTTCTGGTGGCACTCGCGCGGCGTTTGGGCGGTCACGACGAGGCGGCCGGGGGTACGGGCGCCGCGGCCGCATCGCCGGTCGCCTCGCTATTCGTCTGTCACGACGCGGCCCTGCACGCCGTCTGGGCAGCGGACGAACGTCTGCGCGCCGCGGGCCTGCGCCCGGCCTTCACCGCACGGCGCTCTCTGGATGAGCTGCTCGACAAGCGCACGCAGATGGCCGCAGCCGAAGCTGCCGGCGTCGCCACGCCCTGGACTCGCTGGGGCACGGCCACCGAGATCTTGGCGGCGGCCGGGGACTGCCCGTACCCGGCGATCGTCAAGCCGGCATTCTCCCATCTCGGCGTCAGGGCGCTGGGCGCCAAAGCGCTGCGCTGCGCCGACGCGGACGAGTTGAGTACCATCCTCGGCGGGCTCGAGGGCATTGAGGTGCTGCTTCAGGAGTTCGTGCCGGGGGGCGATGACGAATTGTACACAGCGGGGGTGTTCGTCTGCGAGGGCGGGCACCTCGCGTTCACCGGTCGCAAGCTGAGGCAGCATCCACCCGGCTTGGGGATCGCGAGGCTGGCCGAGGCGGTGGACGAGCCGGGCCTGATACCCGGAAGTGTGGCGCTGCTACGTGAGCTCGGCTACGAGGGCGTATCTCAGGTGGAGTACAAGCGCGACCATCGGGACGGGAGCTACAGGCTCATGGAGGCGAACTTCCGACCCTGGACGTGGATCGGATTGGCCACCGCCTGCGGCACGAACCTTCCCCTGGCGGCACACCGCTGGGCGCTCGGCGAGGAGGCCTGGCCGGCGATCGCCACGCGGGCTGCCGCAGAGGGAGCGCAAG
>Ga0315297_10000776_pt1 | contig 18929 bp, 20 predicted proteins | sample YL17G15_0_MG_FD_203628 | JGI IMG/M metagenome (GOLD analysis project Ga0315297, IMG submission 203628) | Sediment microbial communities from Yellowstone Lake, YNP, Wyoming, USA - YL17G15_0 | ecosystem: Environmental > Aquatic > Freshwater > Lake > Sediment | place: USA: Wyoming | collected... | reverse complement strand
GCCCTTGAGGAATTTGGGTGAAGTTTTGCACTCCTCGATGAGGCTCTTCACTAGGGAGGTGGATGCGCCCTTTCCCCGCGCCTCTTCGAATGGGTTGTAGACGCATTGGAGAAGAATCACACCTTCTCGCTGTCTCGGGACGAAGGGAACGGCCTCCTCGGGGTAGAATTGCAGCTGGGCGACGGGTTTTTCGTCGATGTAGGCGACCTTGACGCAGGTTCCGTAGTCTCGGATCATTTTCCGTAGCCAGCGGCGGCGAAGCTCCATGCCCTCCATCTGAAGGGGTTTGTCGAGCTTGCCGTGGCTGCAGACCCTGAAGGCGTCGTCGATGTTAGACTCATCGATGTCCTTGACTGTGAGTGCGCCCACGTGAGTTATTATGGGAAAAGTCGTGTATCAGGGTTCCGCCTAGAGGGCGGTGAAGCCCTCGACGGTCTTCTCGTCGAGTCTCTTTATCAACTCGATGACGAGGCGTACAGTGTTCTCGGTGTCCTTGAGGCTGAGTAGGCCGCTGTGGCTGTGGATGTGGCGTGTCGGGACGCTGATGACCACCGTGGGGCAGCCCGCCCTGCTCATGTGGATGGGTGCGCCGTCCGTCCTCCCACCCTTCATCTGGCTCAACTGGAGGGGAATCTGGCTCTGCTTCGCCACCTCGATCACCCACTCCTTGAAGGGCTGGTTCGGGATCATCCCCGCGTCAAACGTCAGCATGCTGGGACCCTTCCCCATCTTCGCCTGGGCGTCCTGAGGCTTTATACCGGGGACGTCGCCGGCGATGTCGACCTCGAGGATTATGGCCACGTCCGGGTCCACGACGTGGGCGATGGTCTGGGCTCCCCTAAGCCCAACCTCCTCCTGGACCGTCGCGACGCCGTACACGGTGTTGGGGTGCTCTATCTTCTGCCCCTTCATCCTCTTCAGCGCCTCGGCGAAGACGAAGGCGCCGATGCGGTCGTCGAAGGCCTTGCCCATGGCGACCCTACCGTTTTGTATGAGCTGGAAGGTGCTGTAGGGGACCACAGGGTCGCCGACCTTTATGCCGCACTCCTCCGCCTCCTGCCTGCTCGTGGCGCCGATGTCGATGAACATGTCCTTCTTCTCGACGACCTTCTTCCTCTCCTCCTCAGGCAGAATGTGCGGCGGCTTGGACGCGATTATACCAGGGACATCTCCCCTGCTTCCCCTTATGACTACGCGTTGCCCCAGCAGGACCTGGTCGAACCAGCCGCCGAGCTGGTTGAAGGTCAGGAAACCTTCCTCTGTCAGGCTAGAGATGATGAAGCCGACCTCATCCGTGTGGCCCGTGATGAGGACCCTGGGCCTCTCCTCCGAACCCTTCGCCAGGAAGCCCACGGAGCCGAGCTTATCCGTGATGATCCCGTCGGCGTAGGGCGCCATGTGTTTCTTGAAGAGGCTGTTGACCTCCCTCTCGAAGCCTGAGGGGCCGAAGGCCTCCATCATCTCCTTCATGAATTTCAGGGACTTGTTGTCGAACAATTTGGTTCAAGTATCGTAGGTTTCGGCGATGATTTAGATTTATCTTCGGGACAGTTGCCGGGGTCCCGGCATCCTCTCAGCACTATATAGAATGTACGTAACTATCCCCTCGTGCACTGTTTGCCTCCTATGTTAAATTCAGAGAACAAGAGTTGGACAATATTTCGCATTGCGTGTTCTTATGGGAAACCGTCAGGGGCTTGTTGAAGAACCGCCCTTTTTTAACTATTCCTTGTTAAGAATGTTGGATTAGTAATATCCATATTGTAATCTATCCTCACCTGCGTGTGAGGTGGGGGTTTTATCCGTATGTCATAGTGACTTTAGAAGTAAGGAGCCGCGCCGCGTCGAACGTCGTTCCGCGTTACCGTTGGGGCGGCCTCCCCTCGGACCATTTGAGAGTGAGCGGCCTTACCGTTCCTTGGAAGCCCATTGCCCGCGGCTACGGCACCTTTTAACTATAATTGTATCGAGCTAAAAGGTTATTCTCTCATGAAATGAGAATAACTTAAAAATAGGGGATTGTATTAAAAATATGAGACAATCTTAGCCTTGGACGCCGGCTTCCAGATACACTAATCTCCCCTTATCCGCGTCAAGTGATGCCCTAACCCCAACCGGGATAGTTGCTATAGGATTAGTATGCCCGAAATCCACCCCGGTCACGACGGGGAAATCGTATCCATCCAGGCACTCGTCGAGGATCATCTCCAACGTGTCCCCCCCCTTCAAACCGGCGACGGAGGGTATCCTACCCACCATGAGGGCGCTTATCTCATCGAATGCGCCGGTCTGCTCAAGCTGTCTAAACTCCCGGGCTATCTTCCCCGATGGACCGCCCTCTTCATCCTCCTCTACGAAGAGGACCCTCCCCCTCAGATCCGGCCAGTATTTTGTCCCTGCCAATGCGAGGAGTGTCCCGAGGTGGCCCCCAATCATGCTGCCCCCGGCCACTCCTCCTCGGTAGGTTTTCCATCCCGGGTTCGCGGCTTCCTGCGGCGGTTTCTCCGGGTGGAGGAAGTAGTAAGTGTCGTCGATGTATGTCGGCGATGCCTCCAGTGCCCTCGGGGCCTCCGTCGACATGATCGCCTTCTTGAAGTCCTCCACCTCCCACTCCATGAGGTGGGCGTGGGTCCAGGTGACGAATGCCGGCCCCTGGAAATTGACCAGGCCAGCCTTCTCTATTAGGGCCACGTTTAGTACCGTTATGTCGCTGTAGCCGATGAACACCTTGGGGTGTCTGCGGATCTCCGCGTAGTCCAGCAGGTCTAGAATGTCGTTGGAGTTCCACCCGCCCCAGACCGCCATGACGCCATCCACGTTTATGTCGGTGAAGGCGTCCATGAGGTCCTCAGCCCTCTCTTTTGGAGTCCCCGAGGCGTGGCCGTGGCGGCGGCACGCGTGGGGGCTTACCTCTACCCGGAATCCGAGTTTCTGGAGGTTCTCTACCCCCATCTTGACCGCGTTCTTGTCGAGGATGTCCATGTTGCTGGCCGGAGCCACGACGCGTATCGTGTCACCCTCACGGAGGCGTCTGGGCTTGAATAGCTCCATGACCTAGAAGGATTCAGACCGGTAAATAAGCTGGTCAGGGGATTACCTTTCTCGCCGTTGTCAAGTATCCCGAGTGTCCGATCATCAGCGTCTCGGGGCGTGTCTTGTTCTCCGCCACGGTGATCCTCCTGAGGATGAGTTCCACGGTCTCGACCTCGATGAAGGGCTTCGTCTCGAGGGCGTAGACCGTCTTCATGACTTGCTCTATCGTGGGGCTGAAGCTGAGAAAGACGGCGCTGCCGGCTAACGCCTCCCAGGCGTGGGGGATGACGAGCCACGGGGTCGCCATGTCGAGCACCACCGCGTCGACATCCTTCTCGGCGATCCCCTGCGTGATGTCGCCCAGCTTCATCTCGACCCAGGGGCGGAGGCCGGACCTGTCTATGTTCCCGGCCGCTATCTTCTGGCTCCTCTCATCTATCTCGTACGTGTAGACTTTGCCGTCCGGCTCAACCAAGTTGGCGAGCGACATCGTGAGGGCCCCGCTACCAGTCCCCGCCTCCACGACTGTGGAGCCGTTCCCTATCCCCAGCTGGTAGAGGATGTAGCCTATGTCCTTCGGGTAGAGGACCTGTGTCCTCCTGTCCGTCTTTAGGACCCTGTCCCTGACGAGGGGGCGGAGGGCGTAGAAGCTGATGCCGAGGTTGCTCGTCACGATCGACCCGAATGGCTTGCCCATCAGGTCGTCGAGGATGATGAAGCCCTTATGGGTGTGGAACTGCTCCCCGGGTTTGACCTTGATCTGATATGTGCGTTCCCGGTCGAGATAGAGGAGGATGTCGTCGCCCTCGGCTATGGTCTTCACGGCGAACCATGGGAGTGAGGCGGAATAAAACCTTCACCCCACGAGGCAGGGTTTTTAGCCTCGTGAAGTTGAGACGCACCCAATGAAGAATCTGAACGAGTACAACGAGTTCCGGAAGGAGATGAACGAACGCATCCTCAACTGTGGCCACCTCGGGTTGAAGCGGTTCTGGGCGCTCGACAGCCGCGCCTACGAGAAGGGGGCACTCGACGAGAAGACGCTGGAGCTCCTCGGCCTGACCACGAGCATGGTGTTGCGCTGTGACGACTGCGTCACCTACCACATCGTCAGGTGCATCCAGCTCGACGTAACCGATAAGGAGCTCTACGATGCCCTCAACGTCTGCGTGATCGTCGGCGGTTCCATAACCGTCCCGCACGTAAGGCGGGCCTTCGAGACCATCGAAAAGTGCAGGGAACTCGAGAAGAAGGACCCGGGCCTCAAGAGCCTCCTATAATCTTTTATTTATATCTAACATTTAAATATCCTTGTGTCTTCAAGCGTATCCCATCCCGTAAGGGATCTTTCGCTTGTGCTCAGTCTCGCCATAGTGGCGAGGGTGCTCGTTCTCCAGATCCTGCCCCTCGACTGGAACTGGGACAGTTATCACCACTGGCAGATAAGCTGGCTCAGCTTGAGGATGGGCTTCCCCCAGTGGCGCCTCTGGGACCTTAACGGCTGCGAGTATTACTGGGGGATGTTCCCGCATGTCGTCGAGGCAGCGCTCATGGGTGTGGCGGGTTCGCCGGGGATCCAGCCTTTCCGGTTTCTAAACACGGTTCTCGGCACCCTTAACGCGGGGCTGGTCTTCCTGGTGGGGCGGAGGTATGCTTCGCCTCGCGTCGGGCTCTGGGCGGGGCTGGTCTTCGCCATCTTCCCCGTGGCCGCCGTATTCGACGTCCTCGCACTACAGGACACGATGGCGTTAACATTTCTGCTCTCTTCGTTATACATCTCGAGGAACAGAACTTTCTGGTCTGGCTTGCTCCTCGGCCTCGCGGGGCAGAGCAGGACCGAGCTACTCCTCGTCTCCGCCATAATCGTTGTGTGGGTGCTCATCGCCGAGAGGTTCTCCACGGATAGGCTGCCGATGCTTATGGGCTGGCTGTTTGTGACTGGCATGGCATCTTACCACTTGTACACCCAAACGGGGAATCTCTTCTATAATCTCTTCTGGAGTCTCTACAACGTCTTCACCGGCGCCCCCGGTGGGGGCGATAAGCCGTTCCTCGAGGCGATGTGGGGTTGGATAAGCTGGAAGCTGAGCGTATGGCCCACGAAGCCTACGGGGATAATCATACTATCCGCCGCCCTGGCGCTCCCAGCCTACTTCATTTATACGTTGTTCCGTAAACCAAAGGACTACCAACTCGTCTACCTCCTCCCAACCGCCGCGGTCTCCGCGCCGATCTTCATAACCTATCTCGGCGCCGATGAGCGCATGTTGCTAATCATGCTCCGAATAGTGACCCCCATCGTTGCCCTGGGCCTACCTATCCTATTTGCAGTCATTTTTCGACGCTGGGAACGTCACTTTAAGCAGTTCTCTATACTCCTCCTAGTCATCACCACACTCGGCTTCTACCCCTTAGTCGCCTCCTACGCTAGCTTCCAAGCCGAAACCACGACGACCATGAGTATAGCCGACGCCGCGTGGAAGCTCTATCCTGGTGGGACTCTAGTCTGCGACTACCCCATGATGAACTACCGGTTCATCAGCAGATGGGGGCTGCCCGAGAAGAGCCTCATCAGCAATCACTACGCCCCACAGTACTACCGCGCCTCTGAACCCATAGACTACGTGAAGTGGCTGGCAAACCACAGGGTAACTGTCTGGGTACGGTACGGGGAAGACGCCGAGGCGGTCTACTCCGCCGTACAAAGCGTCTCGCCGAAGCTCCTCGTCGAGGTGTACGAAAACTCGGGGATAAGGGTCTACGTCGTGGACCTCGATGAGTTGAGTAGGATTCTAGGGTGAGACGATACCCGGGACCTTCGGGAAGGGCAGCGCCTCCCATATGTATTCCTTGCCGCAGATGTAGCGGGTGAGACGCTCGACGCCTATGCCGAAGCCCGCTGAGGGGGTCGTCCCCTCCTTCAGCATCTGCAGGTACCACTTGTAGGCCTCGGGGACCTCACCAGTCGAGATCATCCTGCTCACGACCTTCTCGTACTTGTACTCGCGCTCGCCTCCGCTGACGGCCTCCCCGTAGCCCTCCGGGTAGAAGAGGTCAAAGTCCCTGAGTATGCCGGGGCGCGCCTCGTCCTCCCTGTCGTAGAAGCCCCTGGCGGACCTCGGGTAGTCTATGATCCAGAAGAAGTCGCCGAAGCTCTTGCTAAGGGTCGCCTCCGCCTTCCACGGGATCTCCTCGCCCTGGTTCAGGTCGAACCCCTTCTTCGCGAGCAGCTCGACAGCGTCGTGGTGGGTGACCTTCTTGAAGGGGGGTCTGGGGCTCTTCAGCTTCCTCCCCAGCGCCTCTAGGTCCTCGGCGCAGTTCACCTTGACCCTCTTCACGACCTTCATGACCATCTGTTCGCCGACCGCCATGGCGTCGAAGTAGCTGGTGTTCGCGATCTCCAGATCGAGTTGCCTGAACTCCGTGAGGTGGCGCCCAGTCTCCCTGGTAACATCTGGCTCTAGCCTGATGTTAGGGCTGAGGGCGAAGACCCTGTCGAAGCTGTTCACCGCCATCTGCTTGTAGAGGATCATGCTGCTCATGACCTTGAACGGCGTCCCGTAGTAGTCGAACGAGACCTGGCTCGCGCCCCTGATGCCGGGGTCTGTGGCGGGGCCGATGATGGGGGCGAGGATCTCGATGAATCCCACGCCCCTTAGGTGGTCTCGTAGGGCGGAGAGGATCTCGTCCTGTATCCTCATCACGGCCTTGACTTCGGGTTTCCTGATGTCCTTGTACCTTGCCTGTAGTTGACTCGTCAGCTCTGCTTTATCCATCATTACGCGCACCAGCGATACTGAATACGGGCACATGGCCCACAATATAAAATTATTCCATAAAAAGATGTAATTGTTATGAAATAAAACATAAATACATCTAGCTAGTCGTATTTTTTATAATGTCCGTCATTCACTTGGATGAGAAGGATCACGAGATACTGGAGATGCTCATGCAGGACGCCAAGGTGTCCGCGAAGGATATCAGCGCTCAGATCGACTCCCCGATAACCACAGTCTACAGCAGGATAAAGCGGCTCGAGGACACCGGCGTCATCAAGGGCTACAAGCCCATTCTCGACGCGGGGAAACTGGGGCGGCCCACGACGGCCTTCATCTTCGTCAGCTTCACCTATCGCCCACAGGGGGCCGATAAGGACCTAGACCAGAGGGAGGTCGCGAAGAGGGTGGGGAGGTTCCCCGAGGTCCAGGAGGTGCACATAATCACGGGGGACTGGGACTTCCTCATCAAGATCAAGGAGAAGGACGTAAACGCTGTCGGTAAGTTTGTCATCGACAAGCTCAGGACGGTCCCGGGTATATCGAAGACCCTGACGGTCATGGTGTTCGACTCCGTGAAGGAGAGTTTGGATGTGCCCTTGGAGCCCTAACCCTCTTATAACGATCCCAATCCTTGATACTCGTCGGTGAGGATTTACGGGGTCACGCTACAGGGAGCTTGGTGTGGACGTTAATAAGCCGGGTATCGAGCGTTTCAAGGGCGCTATAGATAATCTCCACCCGGGGGCCTTCTGCGTTGTTCAGCGTGACCCCCGTGACCCCTCGATGGGGCATGTTCTGCACACCGACTCCGCAGGGAGCAAACCCATCCAGGCCTACCTCATGTATAAGGAGACGGGGGACGCCTCGTGGTTTAAGGGCCTAGCCCAGGACGCCCTGGCGATGAACATAAACGACGTACTATGCGTCGGCGCCGAGCCCGTCAGCTTCGTCGACTACGTCGCCTACAACCCGTTAAGTATAGATAGGGTTACGATGCTGGGCGCGTTGGCGGAGGGGTTCGCCGAGTGCAAGGAGTTGTTGGCGCGTGAGAATTCACCCGTAGCCTTTGCGGGTGGTGAGACCGCCGATCTCCCCGACCTCCTGAGGACGCTGGACGTCTGCGTGACCCTGTATGGGAGAGTAAAGCTGAGCCACGTGGTCTCTGGGGACGCCGTCAAGCCGGGGGACGTGATCCTCGGCCTCCGAAGCGGTGGCCCCTGCAGATTTGAGAAGGGGCCGAACAGCGGCATAATGAGCAACGGGCACACCCTCGCGAGGACCTGCCTGCTTTCAGCCAAGTATCTAGAAAAATACCCGGAGATATCCCACCCAAGCAGGGGGAGATACACGGGCAGATTCGAGCTGGACGACGAACCTGAGGGACTCGGGACCTCTATCGGGGGGGCCCTCCTCTCACCCACTAGGCTCTTCGCCCCCGTCGCCGCCGCTGTGCTGAGGCGGGTAGGCGAGGGCGTCCACGGGATGGTGCACAACACCGGCGGCGGACAGACGAAGTGCTTGCGCGTCGGCCACAACATAAAATACGTCAAGGACAGCCTCCCCGAGCCTGACCCCATCTTCGCCCTGATACAGAGGGAGGCGGGCGTCGAGTGGAGGGAGATGTACCAAGACTTCAACATGGGCGTCGGGTTCGAGTTTATAGTCGATCCCGTGTCCGCGGAGGAGGTTCAGAGCGTCGCCGAGGGGTTCGGCCTCGGCGTCCAAGTGATCGGACACTGCGAGAAGAACGCAGGTAAGGCAGCCCTCGAGATACACTCACCCTACGGCGACTTCGTCTACGATTAGGCGAGGTATAGGCGGGTCTGTCTGTCGCTGAGCCAGCTTAGACCCTTCTGTGTCAGCACGGCGTCCTCTTCGAGGCTCATCTTTACCTCCTGATTGCCCCATTCAGGGACCGCCTTCTTGGCGTTGAGCTCGATGGCGTAGCACGTGTCGGCGTGGAGCGGGTAGTCGCCTGTACTCGGGACGCCCTCCTGTCTATCCCAGAGGCCTATGGTGGTGCCCGCGGCGTGGCCGTGAGTCCCCAGTGGGTGTGTGTAGATGGAGGGTTTTATCCCCTCGGATATGGCCCTCTCCCGGGCACTCCTCAGCACGTCGTTCCCCGTCCGTCCCACGGCCATCTCCCCACCTAGTATGTCCTGTAGTCTGTTTCCATCACGGAGCACTGCTTTCAACCCGTCAGGCGCGTCGCTCTCCCCCGGTTTTAGTACGTAGACGTTCCTCTGAACGTCTGTGGCGAGGCCAAGATAGTAGAAACCGACGTCGCAGTGGAGAAGGTCACCGTGTTTGATGAGTTTTCTCTCCGCGGGCTTATCGTAGGGCTGGTCCTGTGCCTGGAGGTCGACCGTTGGCGGGAACCACGGCTCGAGCCCAAGGTCCACCATCTTCTGCCTCATCCACCAAGCGACGTCATCGGTCGTCGTGACCCCCGGGTGGATGACCCTGCCGCTGAAAGCCTCCTCGACTAGCGCGTGGGTGATCGCGACTATGCCCGGGTAGGCCTCGAGTTCTGCCGGGGTCCGGTGTTCGAGCCAGCCCACTGCGAGCCGTTCTGCGCCTGCAAGCCTCTTGGAGTACCCGGGTCCGAGGGCCCTGACGAGTTGCGTGTACTCGCCGTGGGTTAGGCCGTCTCCGAAGGCGGTGGTCTCTGAGACGTTGATGCCGATCTTCTTCGGCTTCCTCCTCTTTATCTCGCGGGCGAGGCAGGTGTACTGCTCTTCCTTGTCGGGATCCCAGACGGTCTTGTAGAAGTCGCCCATACCGTACCTGGCGAAGGTGAGGCGCTCAACCGTCCCGTCCCCGAGGAGGGTGAAGAGGATGATGGTCCTCCTCCTGGCGTGCATGAAGGGCTCGGGTAGCATCGACATGATGACTGGGTCCTCGTTGTACTCCCTTGCGATGACGATCCACGTGTCGAAGCCCTCCCTCGCCATGAGTTCTGGGAGGTAGGAGTCGAGACGACCCCTCAGCCATTCGTCCCTTGCGACCGCCCTCTGCCTCAATGGTAGGATGCCCGGCCTAAGCTCATCTACGCTCCTTATGGAACCGTGCGCGTACGCGTCTGGCAAGAACACCACTTGAGGAGATGATCTTTAGTGGACACATAAAACTTCGACTAGGTTTAAACGGCTTTCAAAATGTTACAGAAGATGTAAGGACGGGATTATGACTTCGGGTCTTAGCATCCGGGTGCGTATCTGCGTCGTCCCATCCACGCAGGTGAGGTCTCCCACGTGCTCCTTGAATAGTGTGAGTACGTCCTTGTTCATGGGGTTGGCTCCGAAGCCCCCGGTCACGATGAGGGTGAACCCTATCCGCTCCTGACCGGTGACGCCGAAACCAAGCTCGTAGCCGAGGAACTCGGTGAGATCCTTCTCGTCGACGCCGCCGACTATAACCGCCGCGGCACCAACGGAAGCCGCCTTCTGCAGCGCTTCAAGGGTCGCTAAGGCTCCCCCCACGACGACCTTCCCCGAGTGCGTTTTGTCGATCGAGCCGTTTGTGAGTACCTCATCGGGGCTGTCCGCCAAGACTTCCAGGAGCCCGTGTGTCTCGCCGCCTACGCCTATGACTCCCCGTGCGATCGATCCCTTGCACTCTACGACGGCGCCCTCGCCGGGGAACAGTTCGGTCACCTTTCCAGGTATGTGTGCTTTAACCTCTACGGGGATGGGGTCCCCCCTTATGAGTATCTTGCCGGACGACTCTGAGAAGGCCTCGATCGCGCCGTCTAGGGGGGATCTGCAGACCTTCGTGGATTTCCCGAAGAAGGAGCGTCTCAGCGCGATGACTTCGTCCTTCTTTACGGCGTCGCCCTCCTTCTTGAGCATGTATCCGCGTAGATTGTAGGGGTCCACGCCGAGTTTCTGGTCGACCCTCACCTCTACTATCTCGGGGTTTCGGACCCGCCCCCTCGCGACGATGGTGTCCTCCTTGACTGCGTCGCCTAACTTTACGAGGACCTCGCCCACCGCGGGGAGTCTGCGGGGCTTCTGGATGGTGATCCCTCTCTCGATGGCCATGAATCCCTGCATGTTATCCCCCCACTGACCTAGCCTCGACTGGCGACAGTGCCCTAGTCCACCTTTTGATGGTCTCCTTCTTCTCGGGGATTCTGAGTGGTCTCCCCCTCGCATCGATTATCAGGCCTAGGACTCCGCCCGTGATGGTGGCTTCGAGCCTCTTCTCCTTTCCCCTGCCCAGTTTGAGCCCTTTGCCCGCCGTCGCTTCGATCTTGCATGTTTCACCGTCGAGCAAGGGCAACGTCTTGATCTCGCCGAATCCGACGCTCTCCTCGATGACGTTCCCGTTCTGTTTTCTGATCTTGACCTTCACCGCCACTCCCTCACCCTTCCCGGCTGGTGTGAGACACGTCCCGAGCCTCTGGAGCGCCTCCCCGGTGAATAGGTTGAAGGCCGCCTCGGGGGCGTCGTCGAGGAGCATACCGGCGTGGGGGGTGAGGCCGGTCTTGTCGATGTATAGTTCCGTGAGGTAGAGGGGTTCTAGGGAATCCATGAGTAGGGCGGCTGCGTTGCCTGGGGTTTCGTCGAAGGCGGTGCCCATGCCCACGATTATCTGGGTGTCGCCCATGTCGATGTAGGTGGGCTCGATACTCTGGGCGAACGTGTCCGCTATTGTCCTCGTGATGGTGACTCCCTTGAGGCGGCTGGCCAACTCCTTGTGCCCCTCGACGCCCAGCCTTATCGCCTCCCTCGCCAACGCCCCCATGATCACCCGCTCCTCATCGGAGAACGTTCCCCTCTGTTGGATCATTAGGTTCCCCACGATGTTCCTCATCCTCCTCTCGTCAAACACCTCGGGGAGCCACCTCCCGATCCGCTCAACGCCGACGGTCTTGAGCACGTTCATCGCGCCGTAGGTCAGCCCGACCTCGGCGTCGAGGGACCTGTTGAAGACGCCTCGGTAGACGGAGTAGGTGTCTGTCGTCGAGCCGCCAACGTTCACGGAGAGAAGGTTCGCCCCCCTCCGCTCCGCGTAGGCGTAGAGCATCTTCCCCACGGCGGCCTGTGTGGGGAGGATGGGACGGGCGACCCACCTAGCGAGCCTCTCGTAACCCGGGGAGTGGGCTATGACGTGCTCCATGTAGGAGTCGTATATCGCCTCCTTGGCGGGTCCGAGGTTCTCCCGCTCTATCGCTGGACGGACGTTATCGACTGCCCTCGCGGCGTACTCATCCGTCAGGGTTTCCGCCACCTTCTCCCGGGCCTCGACGTTGCCGGCGTATATAACCGGTAGTTTGAAGGTCTCTCCGAAGCGCGGCTTGATGTCTGCATCCTTGATGACGGTCGCCATCTCCAGGACCTGGTTGAAGGCACCACCATCGGTACCCCCGGCAAGCAGGAATATGTCCGGCCTCGTGTCCCTCATGGTCTCGACGAGCCTGTACTCGGGTCGCGGGTCGTCCCTGGAGAAGACGCCGACTAGGCGGGCGCCCGCGCCTAGGGCGGCTCTCTGTGCGCTCTCACCGCTGATCATGCCGATGACCCCAGCGACCATCATGTATAGGCCGCCTCCGTTGCTACTGGAGCAGAGTAGCCTGACGTTCTCCGGCCCGTCTCTCCCGAGGAGTCTCCCACCGCCCTTCCTCTCAAGGCTCTCGGTGGCTCTGCTGATCCCTACAGTAACATCTAGATCCGGGGTATCGAGCGTCGTCTGGGTCTCACCCACACCTATTAGCCTGTATGCCCCGTTCTCCTTCTGAACTAGGGCCGCCCTCGTCTCTGAGTCCCCTATATCGACGATGAGGAACGCGTCTCTTTTCTCCCCTATCAATCCACCCTCCCCTCAAGATTCTGTTATCACTAAAGTTATATAGCGATTACGTTTGAGTATTAAAATGGGATTTTAATGGTGAGTCGGGTACCTGAAAACCAGACACTTAAGGAAGGAGAATCCCACAGGCTGTTCAAAACCATAGATCGGCAGGCCTTCTCCCTGCTCGAGGACAGGACCCGCCGGCGGATGCTTCTCCTACTCAGGGAGAACGAGCTCTCCGCGAAGGAGATCGCCGAGAGGCTTGTGATGACGCCCCAGAACGTGTACCACCACCTGAGGAAGATGATTGAGGCCGGGCTCGTGGTCGAGGTGGAAGAACGTCGCCTGGGGCACATCATCGAGAGCTACTACACGGCGACGGCGGACACATTCGTCTACAGGGAGGATGAGATACCCGAGAACGATACCCACAGGTTCATCGAGGTGCTCAACGGGCTCAACGAGCTTGGGGCGCGCGTCGAGGTATCCGAGGCGAACGCTGACGCACTTGCCGAGTTGGTCAAGCGGAGGGCGCAGATAAGGAGGGTCCCCGCCATGGTCGAGGACGTCTGCTCGTTCTGCGGCTCATCTGGGTACTTCACAAAGTTTGGGCCGATGGACCCAAACCTCCTGAACAGGGTGATCCAGTACAGCACCCTGATTGCGATGAGCGAGGAGGAGTTCGAGGAGTCCCTCTCGATGACGAGGGAGCTGAGGAGGCTGCTCCTCGCCATGAAGGATAAGTAGCTGGTTCATCTAGCCCAAGTTACTTATTGTCAGCTGTATCGTTTATCACCGACGCGACATGGTTGGGGCTAAGCAGATGCGGGAGGAGGTAGTGGAAAAGCTGATCCAGTCCTGTAAGGTTCTGCACAGGGAGGTGCCCTCCGTTCACAACCCGAACCCCATGGGGCACTTCAGCGCTAGGATACCCGGGACGGACGAGATCGTTGTTAAGCCCCGCGACGTGGGGTGGAACAAGGTAACCGGGGAAGACCTGCTGACCTTCACCCTCGACTACCGTAAGGTGTCGGGGCCAGAATACGAGATAGTGGAGCTTCCCATACACGTCGAGATGTACCGCGCCCGCCCTGATGTGGCCGCCGTCGTGCACACCCACCAGACTTATGCCACGCTCATGGGATCGCTGGGGCTTAAGCTGGAGCTGCTGGACCCGAGTACACTCGCCTTCACCGGGGTCATCCCGACCTACGATGAGGTGGACGACCCGACCTACTTCACGAAGGAGGTGGGGACCCTGATACGCAACGAGGCGCAGGGGAGGATCGCGGCGAAGAAGATCGGCGCCGCGAGCGCCATCATACTGAAGGCTCATGGCCCGGTCATCGTCGGCAGAAGCGTCGAGGAGGCGTGCATGCTCACCATCGCCCTCGAGAACGCGGCGAAGTCCCAGATAATAGCCGCCATGGTCGGCGGGAGTAGACCTCCAATTGGGAGCATGGGCATCCCGCCTCGTACACCCTCCGCCGGCTTCTGGAAAGCGCTCCTGAACTCCTATTGACCGCCAGAAACAGTAGCCTCAGTGTAACTCTGATCGCTCACGGATCGCACTAATGCCTTCACATCATTGGCTAAACTATAGAGACGCCCCCCGGGATAAATAGGTTCCCAGACCCGATCACTGATATCGGGTTAATGCTCCATAATCCCTTAACAGGCACTGAAAGTATGGTTTGTCAGTGTAGGTTTCTGTCCCTCAGCGTGCAGGATGCGATGATTCGGGAAATCGTATCCATCGAGCCGAGGAAAACCACCGAGGAAGCCGTCTGCCTCATGGTGGAGCACGGCATAAGCAGCCTCATAGTAGCCTCCGACGGCATTCTACCCTGGATCCTCATGGAGAAGGACGTCCTCACCCGCGTCGTGGCGAGGGGCTGAGGCCCCACGAGGTGATGGTGGTCGACGTCATGTCCCCCTCACTCATAACCATCACCCCCGATACCCCGCTGGAGGGGGCAAACAGGCTAATGGTGGAGAAGAAGATCAAGAAGCTCCCCGTCGTGGAACCGACCAACCGCCGACTCCTAGGCATCTCTCGGTGACCGACTTCGCGAGGCTACAACCGAAGCTCATAGAGGCGGCGACCTCATAATCGGAGTGACCGATGACCGCCACGTCCTTGGCCCCTGCCTAGACTACCAGACCCTACGCGTCCCAAGCAGGGACGGCTTCGAGAACAAGCTGATCAGCCTCTTCTCGGCCAAGGTTGGGGACACCTCCCTCAGGTTCCTGAAGGTCTCCTTCCCAGTCATAGGGGGCATCGAGGTCTGCAGGGTCAGGGTCTTCCCCTCGAGTGAGCCCGTCTTCATAACAGAAAACGGTCAGGAACACCTCTTCGTCAGGACCGGGAACAACTCCCGCCCCTTCTCGCTGTCGGATACGAAGTACGTCATGGAGCGTTAGCGGTGAAGACTAGAAGCCTGTTACTGGATCTTTATGACCCGCCCCGAGCCCCTCTCCTGCTTCCTCTTCATGATCGTCTCGAGGACGCCGTTCCTATACGTGCTCGTCGCCGAGTCCTCTTCGACCTCGAAGGGGAGCTCCAGCTCCTTGTGGTAGCGGCGCTCGGGGTTGGTCACGTCGATCGTGAGGGTCCTCTCCGTCGCGTAGAGTTGGATGTCGTCCTTCTCGACGCCGGGGAGTTCGGTGATGACCTTGACCTGCTCGGTCTCTTGGATCACGTCGACGAGGGGCTCCCTCGCCTCCTGGAGGCTTAGGGGCTTCTTATCCTCCCCCACCGCGGTGTTAGGCTTCATGTTCCCGAACTCCCGGACGACGGGTTTACCGTCGGGGCCTATCTTGACTGAGTAGCCGTAGACGAAGGGGCCGTACTCCTTCTTGACTGAGCCGTTTGGGAGGGTGTGCTCCTGCGTCAGGTCCTCGGGTATCTCCCCATCGAGTTCCTTGAAGAAGTCCACCATCTCCTTCTCCATCTCCTCGACCATCCTCTCGAGGTCGGGGAAGAAGAACGGGGCCCCCCGCTTCCTCCGCTTCTCCCACTCTTCCCAGAATGACGTCCCGATCCACCGTGTTTACTGTGATGGTGTCTCGGTTTAAGGATATCCCGTGCATCTTAAGAGGCACCGAGGGACTCTTCCCACCTGATATGCCCATCCTAACGGCCTACAACGAGATCGCCCTGAAGAGCAAGTACGTGCGGAGCACACTCGAGAGGAGGCTGGCGGCTCAGATAGAGTACGCTCTCCGTAGGGCGGGCTACGGCGAGGTTAGGGCGCGTAGGCAGTTCGGCAGGATAATCATCGACGGCACCCCCTCTGAGGCCGCGGCGATTGTGGCGGGGGTCTTCGGCGTCGTCCACGCCATCCCCGCGGAAGAAACCGGTTCAGGGATCGACGAAGTCGTCGCCCTGGCCGTGAAGGTGGCGGGGGACATCCTGAAGGAGGGATCGACCTTCGCCGTACGCCCCAAGGTCGTTGGTGAGCATCCGTACGGCAGCAGGGACATCGCGGTGAAGGCGGGCGCCGCAATAAACGAGGCATACAAGGGAAGGGGCGTTAGGGTGAACCTCACGTCCCCCGACGTCAAGGTAGGTATCGAGGTCAGGGACAAGGACGCATACGTCTACTCCAAGGTGCTCAACGGCGTGGGGGGCCTGCCCTACGGCTCACAGGGGCGCGCCGTCTCACTCTTCAGCGGAGGCATCGACAGCCCCGTCGCCACGTGGCTGGTGATGAAACGCGGCGTGGAGGTCTATCCCCTCTTCATGGACCAGACACCCTACGTGGGGGAAAGCTACCTGAGGAGGGCCGAGGAGGCCTTCGGGGGCATAGCGCGATACGCCCCATCCGAGGGATTCGCCCTCTACTCCGCCCCCATGGGCCGTATAATGGAGCGGATACTCGAATCACCCGAGCCCCGATTCACATGCATACTCTGCAAGCGCTCCATGTACCGGATAGCCGAAGAGTTCTGCAAATATAAGCGCGCCAAAGCCGTGGTGACGGGGGAGAGCCTCGGCCAGGTGGCGAGCCAGACCCTAGACAACCTCTACGTCCTCGACTCAGCAGTGAATATACCCGTGTTTCGTCCCCTCATCGGTCTGGATAAGGTGGAGATCGAGGACCGCGCCAGGGACATAGGCACGTACTCGCTGACGGCGCACAGGGTCGAGGGATGTAAAGCTGTCCCATCCACGCCCGCGACGAGGAGCAGGATAGAGAAAATGGAAGTCCTTGAAGCCCACCTCGGCATCATCGACCTCTGTCAAGGGGCGGCTAAGGAGATCACCCGCCTACATCTAGGCTAAAGATGAAATATCAGGCGCCCGCTAATCTGGGTGGGTATAACTTATGGCGATTCCATCTGATGCGCTCTCGGACAGCACCGATCTCGACTTCACCGAGCTGGAGGAGCACTGGAACATCTACCAGCTGAATGATGGCACGAAGCTCAAGGTCAAACTCATCATCAGGGGGGTGAAGAGGCTCAACACCTTCGAGCCCGACGGGACCCCCGTCTACCTGATCAACTCAATGAACGTGGTCAGGGCGGTCGACGTCCCCGACTCCGTGAAGGCCAAACCGAAGAAGAGCAGCATGCCGCCGGTGTAGCGCCTTGAAGCTCAGGCTCCTCTCCTCGACGCCCTCCGTGGAGACCCTCATCGCGACGGCGATGCTGACCACGACGAGCGGCGCCGCACCCTCAAACCTCTTCCACAGGCTCTCGGCCAACCCCGGGAAGGTCGCGGAGATCGTGGGGCGCCTCGAGGTCCAGCACGGGAGCATACTGGAGCATAACAGGTTGAACTGGGTGCTCGAGGCAGGGGAGGGGGAGGTCCTGAAGGTCCTTCTCGAGAACCGGTTCTTCACCTTCACGAGGCTCGGATCAAAGGAGTGGCTCGCAAGCGCAAACCTGCGTACGGTGATCGAGTACGCTGCTGAAGGAGGCGAGTTCGGGGGCCTAATATTGGAGTCTATAAGGGAGAGGCTGCCCACCGTCTACGCCTTCGGGAGGCGGGGCGCTTGAAGGTCGAGCTGCTCTCCCACACCCCCAGCAAGGAGCTCCTCCTGACCCTGCCCGTCTCCGAGTTACCAGTGAAGGCCTTCATCTCCCACCTGGCCTTCACCTTCGCCATCGAGGGGATAAGCAGGGCGTGCAGCCACCAACTGGTCCGGCACAGAGTCGCCAGCTTCAGCCAGCAGAGCCAGAGGTACATACAGGTGAAGAGGCTTCAGGAGCACGTGGTGACTCCACCCACCGTGGCTGATAAGGCGAGGGAGGGGTTCGAGTCCTTCATAGGTGAGGCCAGCGACGCCTACAGTGAGCTCGTCGCCAGGGGCGTCCCACGCGAAGACGCCCGCTTCGTGCTCCCCAACGCGTCGGAGACGAGCCTACTGATGACGATGGATGGGGGGAGCTTGATGCACTTCTTTGGCCTCCGCCTATGTAGCAGGGCGCAGTGGGAATTACGGGCGGTGGCTGAGGAGATGCTCAGGCATGTGAAAGCCGCGGAACTCGACCTCTTCGAGGAGGCTGGGCCTTACTGTGTCCAGCTGGGCAGGTGCCCCGAGGGGAGGTTTAGCTGCGGGAAGATGGCCGAGATGAGGGCCAAGTACCGCGGCGACTGATTCCCCGGATAGAGCCAGTTTAGCCGGGTTGCGTCGCCGGCCGCTTCTGCCTAAAGGCGTCATACCCTAGGAGGAGGGCGAAGGCGATTGACGCGAAGACCGTGAACCATTCAACGGCTGGTGCACCGCCCCAGAAGATGAACGAGAGCAGCGTGACGCCCGTGAGACCGAAGCCGACCCACATCGTCGGCTTCCCGTAGCCCTCCCTGCCGGCTAGGGAGACGTTTGTCAGCAGTATGGCGAAGAAGTTGATGGTGAAGAAGGCGTAGCTCCAGAACCTGTGGAGCGCCGGGAAGTCCTCGGGGTACATGCCTATCAATGCGAGGGCTATCCCCGAGGCGACGCCGAGTATCCTGGCGGCGCCGAGGACGAGTCTCCTCCCGTCATCGGTCTCCCATTCGCCGAGGCCGACGTAGAAGGCCACCGCCGCCGCCCCCGTCATCATACACCCAGCGTTATAGACCAGGGCGCCGAAGGGGCTCGTCTTCATGTTACCGAAGTCGCTGAGGAAGGTGGTAATGGGGCTCCAAGGGCGTGGGTAGTAGATTATGGAGGCGGCGAGGAATGAGCAGAAGACAACCGCCACGCAGAGGGCCGAAGTCGTCGATAATGGAATCTTGCGCATAGTATCGGTTGAGAATGGAGAACTGGGGGTTAAAAGGATTAGTCGCAGGGCTCGGCGTCGCGCTCCAGGCTCCCGCTCGTGCAGTGG
>Ga0315297_10000775_pt1 | contig 18932 bp, 17 predicted proteins | sample YL17G15_0_MG_FD_203628 | JGI IMG/M metagenome (GOLD analysis project Ga0315297, IMG submission 203628) | Sediment microbial communities from Yellowstone Lake, YNP, Wyoming, USA - YL17G15_0 | ecosystem: Environmental > Aquatic > Freshwater > Lake > Sediment | place: USA: Wyoming | collected... | reverse complement strand
ACGATCGCATGTAATCGTTTTTTATTGAGAGTAAATGTATCGTCGAGAAATCTGATATTTTTAATTTTATGTTTTAGGAAAAGATGATCTATCTCATTAAGAATGTTATCGGCAGATCTGCTAACTAATTCTTTGCCATAAGTTCGAACACAATAGGTACAGCTATAAGGGCATCCTCTTTCTGATAAAATTATCCCGATGGGGCGATCCAGAAATGACTCACTATAGTATTTTAAATTGATTAAAGAATGATCTGGAAAAGGCAATGAATCCAAATCTTTAATTCTATCTCTGTCGTTATTAACGAGGATATTTTCTCCATCTTTATAAGCAATGCCTTTGATTTGGGACAAATCGCGATTAAATTTTAGACAATCATAAACTTCCGAGAAAATAAATTCTGGTTCATTTTTTATAATTATATCCACCCGGGTTCTTTTTAATACTTCATCCGGGAACTGAGTTGGCAGATATCCAAAGCAGATGACTTTCGTCTTAGGAAGACATGCTGAAATTTCATTCAGAGTTTCCATATCCTGGGGAAAAATATTGAAACCGGGCATGGTAACAAGAAGATCAGGATTCAGACGCCTTAACTCATTGATAACTCTGGAAATATTCCATTTTTCGGCAACGGCGTCGATCAGGAAAACCGGCTCTTTTTTCCATTCTTTTACGATGGCTCCCAAGGACATCAATTCGAGGGGGGGCATGAGAAAATTCGGGGCGTAATATGAAGCCACCCACCTTCTTACCACCCGCTTCTTAAAAGGCAAATTTAATAAGACCGTTTTCATGAAAATGCCGAGCTAAATTATAAAACCAGGGCCAGACCTTCGCTTAAAGTCCGGGGGGAATAATTGAAATCCTGCCGGATCGGATTCAAGTCAACCTCGGTATTTTGAGTGAACGCCAAGACCTGATCGACCGTGATGGGAACATGGGCGAAGAATTTCCCCAATAATTTCGACATTGATAGAAATGGCGCGGCCGGCAAATGAATTATGGTTCTTCTTCTGAGAGCCAAAATTTGGCCGATCATTTCCACGAAGTCGTCAAAGGATATCGGGGCGGGACCGGCCAGATCGTAGGTTTGGCCTACAGCCACTGCGTTCGAGATGGAGGCAATGATGATTTCGATGGCATCCTCTACGAAAACCGGCTGGATCACGTTTTTCCCGGAGCCAAGGATGGGGACAATGGGGCTGTATTTTATGACCCGGACGAAAAGGTCGAATTCCTTACTGCCTTTGCCATAAATCATAGTAGGGCGGAAAATCGTAAAATCTACGCCGGATTGCTTTAACAGTTCTTCCCCGCGCAATTTCGTTTCTCCATAGGCATCCCGGCAAGCGCGGCCGGCGCAGGTGGAACTAAGGAAAATTATTCGCCCGATCCCACTTTGCCGGCTGGCCTGGAGGAGATTTTTCAAGCCTTGGATATTGATTTGCTCGTTGATTTGCGGATTGGATATGTCGGTGGCGGCGGCCAGATGGATTAATATATCCTGGTTCTCCAAAGCCTGACGGCACTGTTCAAAATTAGAGATATCTCCCCGGAATACCTCGATATTTTGCTCGTAAAACCATTTAGCCTTGTGGGGTGAACGGATGAAAATGGAATAGTTTATTCCTCTTTTAAACATTTCCCGGCAGAGATACCCGCCCAGAAACCCGGTGGCCCCGGTTATCAATATCTTTTTTTGGCTGTTTGATTTTTCCATTTTTAATCGTGATCGCAGCTGGAAAGGCTATTCCAATCCCATCCTAGTGTAGTGCGTTGCAAATTCCTTTGCGGTATTTGTCATTCCGGGCTTGACCCGGAATCTAGTTTTTTTACATATTCCATGCTTTTTATTATGGATTCCCGCTTTCGCGGGAATGACAGTCAAATAATCCATATAATGAAATGTAAAGAAGCGTTAGACGCACTACACTAGAAGTATATCTGTTCCTTTCTTAGATTTTTAAGATTGGATAAAGACAAACCATCTCGAAATAAAAAAACTATCCCGATTATTGAAATGGGCGCCACCATGACAAAATGAAGAACCAGGGCAAAACTGAGGGCGGTATCGGGATCAATCGAAAAAGCCCGAACCAATGAGTATTTAATAAAGAATTCAAAAACTCCAATCGAACTTGGGGCTGAAGGAATCGCCGAGCTTACATTGTTGGCCACCACCAGGAGCAGCAGACCTTTCCAGGGAATGACAAGGCCGAATCCGGATAGGAAAAATTTTGTACAAATCAAGGCGGCAATCCATTCGCTCCAGGAAAATAACAAAATCATAAAAAATTGTTTTTTGCCCGGGATAACATTCAGTCCTTCGGTGAAATTATTGTATAGACTAAGGATTCCATTTTTAAAATTCTGGTATTTGTTTGAAAAAATCCTTTCGATAATAGAAAAAGCTCTTTCTCGGTGTTTTATGATGATGAGAATAACTAGGCTCAAGGTGATAAAGCCAAGGGCAATGATCCAACAGCTTTCTCTTATCCATTGTTCATCGTAAAAGAGAAGAGATAAGGAAAGCAGCGCGAGAAGGAGGGTGAAGATATCGATGGTTCTTTCAATGACTATAGTGCCGAACACAACCGCTTTTTTCACCCCACTTTTCCAGCTTAGATAAAATACCCGGACGAGTTCAGCCAACCGAAAGGGGAGCAGGTTGTTGGACATAGATCCGATGGCAATCCCAGAAAAAAAGATAGTATGTTCCAGTTTTTTAACGGGGAGGAATATGGCTCGCCACTTAAATGATTTAAATATAAATATAAACAGGTCGAAAAAAATCGCCCAGAGAAAATATCGATAATGCAAAGAGGAGATGATGGAAAATACATGGGAAAAATCGATGTCGCGGAAGGCCAGCCATAAAAGGGCGAGGCTGAAGATTAAAGCCAGAACCGTTCGGGTTTTTCGCATTATGGATCGTGTTTTTGGTCGGGGGAGGGGGAATGATCATGATCTTGGTTGCCGCTCCGGGACCTGCGCCTGAGCTTTTTCAGCGCGTAATTACCTGCCCCTCCTATCCCTAATGCGACACCCAGGGGGATCAGCGCGGCCGCCAGGGCGTACCGGGCAATAAACCTGATCCCGCTCCGGAGAGAATCTTTCGTTTTCTTGGGGGATTCAGTCATAAGCATCTGTCCAAATTCTGTCATTCCGCACTTGATGCGGAATCCAGTATTTTTCTGGATTCCTGCTTCCGCAGGAATGACAACAAACGATATAAAAGTCTTTTTGACATAGATTCCCCGCGGCAAGCCGCGGGGAGGTTCATTATGTTTTTCCTTGGAGAATACAATTTATCTTGGACAAATAAGGGCATCGCTATTCCTTTTTCCGGAGGTTGGCGATCAATTTTTCTAGGGACAGGCCTTTTTTCGTGAAATATTCTTCTATGTATCTTTTCATTTCCGGATATTTTTCCCGGCAGTATTCCCCGGCTTCTTCCTCCGTGTCCTTGCCCATGAGGGGGCGATAAAACATCCGCGCGTAAACATCGGCGGAAACGCCGAATGGGCAGGTCGCCTGGGTATCGAAAAGAATGAACTGCCTTTTCAAATTTCTCTTTTTGCTGATCCCGGCCTCAAATAATTTCAAATCCGAATTGTTTTCCTCGTAGATCGGGGAAACCTGCGTGATTCCATATTCCTGGAAATACCAGTTGCGGTTTCTCCTGATCACGGAATCCATCTGCTCCGGGATCGCGCTCTGTTTCCGGATGCTGCCATCGGCGATGATGGGAATTCCTTCCTCCAGGTTGTGGATGATCGCCCGGGTATGCATGGAAAGGCGGCAGCCCAGGCAAACCAGCGCGGTCATGTCGAACCGGTATTTCCGGAGGTCATGCTTGAGGTTGCCAAACAGGATTTTATTGGTGGCTTTGGAGTTGTCGAGCAGTCTATGCTCGACCCGATCAGGACCGTATTTCCGTTGCAGGGCTTCCGCGTGCACCCGGGAATTGTCAATAAACAGCACAAAACCGGGGTTGAGCGTCAGCAAAGTGACTTTTCGACATTGCTTCAGCATTTCCACCGCGGCCAGGGCGGAATCGGTCCCGCCGGAGAACAAGATGCTGGCGTGACTCTTAACAATTTTTCCTGATTTGTTCATTTGTTTTTATCCCTCTGCCACCAGCGGGCGATGTCACCCGGGGTGGCAAAAAACGCCTGGCGATCTTCGGCCAGTTCTTTCAACAATCGTTCATATATCCTTTTGATCCGGTGGAACAAATGCGGCTCGGCATGGGTGGTGAGAAGCGCCATTCCTCCCACCGATCTGATCCACGATATTTTATTTTTCCATAAATCCAGGATTTGTTCCTCTTTCAGTCCGGAGAGGATGAGCTTGTCCTCTAGGGGCAGGGTGAGCGGCAGTTCGAGAATACCTTGTTTGAAAAAAGGGAAAACCGTGGCACAGCCGCGCCGGGGGGCGATCAGAGAATCAATCTCAGTGTCCGGGATGCTGCTGCAATAAAGGAAATCCCGGCCCAGCGCTTTTCGGAGGGGAAGGGAATCGAGAAGGGAAGGCGGCCGGAACCCGGTAATCCGGTAGCGTTCGATCAAACCCGAGCATCGGCCCAGCCGCCACTGGATTTGGTCCGGACTCAGATAGGAAATCCGGTTGTCATGATTGTCTCCATGCAGTCCGATCTCGTGTTTTTTTATCGTTAAAGAATCCAGCAGCGAGAAATCAATCGGGTACTGTTTCCCGACGATAAACCAGCAGGAGGTGAACCTGTATTTTTCTTCGAGGGTCGCGATTTCCTGAATGTTCTCAAACCCTTTACCGGTATCAACATCGTGGCTCAGGGCCAGGGCGTATTTCTTGCCCGCCGGCCAATGAGGGTATCGGTCGGCCGGGGGCGCGCCCGGTCTTTCCAGACAGTTTCGGAAGGCCCAACGCAAGGTTTCCACGGATTTATCCACCGGCCATTGGGGAAAGGGATAGACCTCGGATTGAGACCTTCGGATTTTCGTCAGCATTTTAAATCCAAACAGCCTGAGGTTGCCGGGGACAAATTGATAGGGAAAAGGGACGCGGGTATGCAGGGGTCTTTTCGGTTTCAGATATTTTTCCGATTGAATGTTCCGGATGATTTCATCCGGATCAAAGTTGAAAATGAGATTTCCATCCTGCTCTACTATCGCCCGGTGTTTTTCCCGGCCATCGTTCAGATAGGCCAGGGTCTTCCCGTTCCCGCCCGTAGCGGGGAGCTGCCGGTTGAGGAAAACCGTGACTTTTTCATTTTTCCCTAGCCAGGGAGGGGCCAGACTTTCATCCAATTCCAGGGAGAGAAACCGTTCCGGTCCCGGTTCCCCGCGATGAAAAAATACATTTACCCCGTTCAAAGTCCGGGAGTTCTCGGGATCCGGACCGGGTCCGGCGGGGGATATTTTCCAAAAGTCGATCAGATCCTGGCCGGGTAGATTCATAGCTTTCGTCCCGGGAAGGAAATTTCCAGCCGGAAAAGGGCCATTTCAAAAATAGTTTTCACGATGGTTTTCCAGTTGCTCCCCTTGGCTTCCCCCGAGAGGCGGGGGATATAAAGGGAATCAATCTCTTTAATTTGATAACCGGCCCGCCTGGCCCGGACCAGGATTTCTTCCAGCAGGAATACCCCCCGGGATTTCGGCTGGACCTTTTCGAATATTTTTTTCCTCCACATATGGACCCAGTTAACATCCTTGAAACTCTGATGAAAAAGGAAGTTAACCAGAAGAATAAAAACCCGGGAGCTCAATTGCCGGAGCCAGGTGTAATCGCTGCGCTTAATCCTGGCCCCGATCACGATATCGGAATTTTCCATGGCGGCCAGGAAATCATTGAGCTCCGGAAGGTGAAACTGCCCGTCGGCGGGGATGTAGGTGACCAACTCGCCGCGGGAGTTTTGGATCCCGGTGCGGATCGCGCTTCCCGATCCCAGGTTGCGGTCATGACGGATAACGCTGACATTCGGATAATACTTTTTCAGGTCCTCCGCGATCGCAAAGGTATGATCCCGGCTCCCATCGTCAACAATCAGAATTTCAAAGCCAGGGACGTTTTTTTGGGCCAGGCGGTGAATCTGCTCCACCACGGTTCGAAGGCTTCCCTCCTCGTTGAAGGCCGGGACGATAATCGACAGGCTGATGTTCACCGGGGTGGGATTTTACTTGCGAATCAAGTAACTTCCGATGGCCAGGGCGTCCAGGCCGGTTGAATAAAAGCATTGGAGCGCGTCTTTGACCGTTCCGACCATGGCTTCGCCCTTGCCGTTAAAGGAGGTGTTCAGCACCACCGGGATCCCGGAAAGATTCTCAAATTCCTTGATCAGCATCCAGAAGGCGGGGTTTTGTTTTCGCTCCACGGTTTGAACCCGGGCCGATCCGTCCACATGAACCACGGCCGGGATCAGGGCCCGTTTTTCCGGACGGACCAGGAAATTTTTCAGCATGAACGGGGAGTCGCCCCGCCCTTCGAAGTACTGCCCGCAGGCCTCCCGCAGGACGGAAGGGGCGTAGGGGCGGAAAGACTCGCGTATTTTGATTTGCTCATTCAATCTTTCCCGGCTTTTTTCGGTGCGGGGATCGGCCAGGATACTGCGGTTGCCCAGGGCCCGGGGGCCGAATTCCATCCGGCCCTGGAACCAGCCGATGATTTTCCCCTGGTGGAGCAGGGCCGCGCCCGCCCGGGAGATGTCGGCGGGGGTCTCATAGGTGATCCCGTTTCTCCGGAGTTCTTTTCCAATTTCCTCGTCGGTGAATTCCGGGCCGCAGTAATCCACGTTCATGACGAAGTCCCTCGGCTGGTCCATTAACTGGTGATAGACATACAGGGCCGAACCCAGGGAGGTTCCGTTATCACCGGCGGCCGGTTGGATGAAAGCGTCCTGGAAATCGGTGGCTTCGAGGATTTTGGAGTTGGCCACGCAGTTCAGGGCTACGCCGCCGGCCAGGCAGAGGTGCTTCTGCCCGGTGGATTTTTTCAAGTGCCGGGCTAGGTTGATTAGGGCATCTTCCAGGATTTTCTGGGCGCTGGCCGCCAGGTCCCGATGCCTCTGTTCCAGGAGCTCGCCCGGTTTCCGGTCCCGCCCGAATTTTTCCAGGAATTTCTCCGAGTATCGCCGGGGCCGCTCCAGGTGAAAGGAAAAATAAGAGAGGTCAATCTCCAGTTTTCCCGGTTCCGCGAATTTGACGATTTCTTTCAGATCGTCGTAAAAGCGGGGTTCGCCGAATGCGGCCAGGCCCATGATAATGCCTTCGTCAAAATTGGCGGTATAACCTAAATATTGAGTGACCGCTGCATAAAAAGCCCCCAGGGAATGGGGAAAATCGATTTCCTGAAGCCGGTGAATCTGGTTCCCGGCTCCCCGGGCCAGGAGGGCGGCGGATTTTTCCCCGTATCCATCCACGGTCAGGATGGCGGATTCCTCGAAAGGGGAGACGAAAAAGGCACTGGCGGCGTGGGCCAGGTGATGGGTGACGTAATAAATTTTCAGAGGTTTTTTTACCCCCTCCAGGATGAAGCTTTGCTCGATATGTTCAACTTTAAGGCGGTGCCAGTCGGCCGGGTATTGGGCGAGGAGATAGTTGGGCAGAATCCATAAATACTCGGAATGGTGCCGATACCGGGAGGAACGGCGCGGATTGAAACTCTCGAGGTGAATGCCCGGGTTCCAAAAAAAAGCGATGGCATCCAGTTCGGCCAGGCTGATTTGACTGTTTTGCAGGCAGTAATTTATTGAATCAACCGGAAAATCCCGGGAGTGCTTCTTCCGGGTGAATCTTTCATCGGTAACCGCCGCCGTGATGGCGCCATCCCGGATGAGAGCGGCGGCCGCGTCGATTGAATAGTTGACCCCCAGGATATACATGTCTCAGACCGCCTTTTCGTACTCGTGTTTGAACCAGGCGATGGTTTTTTTCAGGCCTTCCCGCATGGTGACCCGGGGCTTGAAGCCCAGCATTTTCCCCGCTTTTTCGATGCTGGGAACCCGGACCTTGACTTCTCCGCCGGAAGGCTGGGGAACGAAAACGATTTTTGACCGGGAGTTGCAGAACTGGATTATCCTCTCCGCCAGGCCGAGGGTAGTGATGGTTTCCCGGGGGTTGCCCAGGTTGAATACTTCCCCGCGGGAGTCCGGGTTTTCCAGAGCCAGAATCAGCCCATCTACCAGGTCGTCAATATAACACCAGGATCTGATTTGATTGCCGTCATTGGCGATCTGGATGGGTTTGTTTTTTATGGCCTGGGGAATAAAGATCTGGACCGCGCCCTCGCCAATCTGCCGGGGTCCGTAGATATTGAAAGGACGAATGGAAATCAAGGTGAGACTGCGCTCCTTCATGAAAGAGAAGCAGAGATGCTCGGCGGCCAATTTGCTGACCGAGTAGGTCCAGCGGGAATTTTTCAGTTCACCCTGGGTGGTATTTTGATCTTCCTTCGCTTCGAAACTAAAAGGGCCGTAAACCTCACTGCTGGAGAAATTGACAAATACTTCCGGATGAATTTCTTTCGCCACTTCCAATATATTATTAGTTCCTAATATATTGGTTTGCATGGTTTTTTGAGGGAATCTGAAATAATTTGATACCCCGGCGATGGCGGCCAGATGAATGACGACCTGGGCGTTATTTATGCTCTTTTTAAGAAGTGATTTGTCGAGAATATCGCCCTTTACGTACTTGAATTTCGCATTTTTTCGCAAATCAGTGTATCTAATTGCGTCCCGGGAACCATTGTCGTAAACGGTAATTTCATTATTTTCGATCAACCGCTGGCAGATATGACTGCCGATGAATCCCCCCCCGCCGGTAATGAAGATTTTTTTTCCTTTGATTTTCATAGGTTATTCTTAAATTCTAACAAGGCAGGTTACGGTTTTCCAATTGGCGGTTTTACCTCCATAATATTTTTTAATGGTTTTCTCGATAATAGAAATTTTAAAGAATCAAAGATGAAATCAATCTCTTCTATTTTTAATTGGGGAAAGTGTGGCAGGCAAAGGGCAGTTTTCGCGGCGATATAGGAATTAGGACAATCTCCGTTTCGATGCCCATACTTTTTTTGATAGTAGGGTAAGGTGTGAATTGCCATCGCTCCGGAATTAGTTTCAATCCCGCGCGCTTTTAATTTTTTTATGATTAAATCTCGATTGAAAGATTCGTCAACCAGGACGACAAAAGATTGATATGAAGGTTTGCTATAATCGGGCACTTGAGGCAAATGGACCTGTTTAATTTCTTGCAGTTTTTCTTTATATATTTCCGCCAATTTTGTCCGGCTTTTTAAAAATTTCTGGATCTTTTGTAATTGAGCCAAGCCGATCGAAGCGTTGAGATCGCTCATCCGGAAATTAAAACCGCAGACCTGATAATTCAGATGCTCAATTTCTGAAATTCCATGGTTCCTTAATAGTTTGCATTGATTGAAAATCCTTCGGTCATTGGTGGCTACTGCGCCTCCTTCACCGGTGGTAATAATTTTTCTCGGATGGAAACTGAAACAACCCGCTTTTCCAATTGTTCCGCATTTTTTCCCTTTGTATTCCGCTCCCAAGGCACAGGCGGCGTCTTCAATAACCGTAAGGTTATGTTTTTGCGAAAAATCTTGAAGCGAATCCATTTCCGCGGGTAATCCGAATTGATGAACCGGAATGATCGCCTTGGTATTTTTCGAGAGTTTGTCTTTCAATTTTTTTGGGTCGAGGTTCAAGCTATTCAAATCTATGTCGGAGAGGATAGGTTTGGCTCCCGAATGTTCCACGGCATTGGCAACCGCGGGAAAGGTATAATCCGGGATTATTACTTCATCCCCGGGGCCGATCCCGCAAGCTAAAATCGCCATCTGCAACGCGGCGGTTCCCGAACTGCAGCTGATAAGGTAGTCTACCTCCAGATATTTTTTTAACCGATCTTCGAATTTTCTGACGATTGGTCCGTTGGTCAGCCATCCTGATTTGATGACGGTCTTCAAATCTTTCAGGTCGTTCCATCCGATCTCGGGAAACGAGATTCTAATACTTTTATTTTTCATATCCGAACCAGGGATTATTTTCAGAATATTATTATCTCAAATGAGTATTTATATGTTTTTTTTCAAAGATTCCTGAGCTAATTCTAATATTTTAACTACATTTAAACCGGTGATGGCATCAGAAATGGGTTTTCGTTTTTGCTTGATTGAATCAATGAAATCCTGGCATTCGAGTGAGAGAGGTTCGATAAAATCAATTTTGGGGACAAAAATGTCCCCGGCGCGCTGGATAAGTTGAAACTTGCCGAAGTTGTCGTATCCGCCCAGATGGTCTTGGATATTGGCCCGGGAAATCCCTTTATCGTAGATTTGCAGTTTGGAATCGGAGGACATGTCGTCGTAAATAATAGTTTTTTTACTCCCAACGATGGACATTTTCCGGATTTTATTGGGATTTAACCAACTGGACTGAACATGGGCGGAGGTGCCTTGAGAAAATTCGAGGTCCAGAAAAATCACATCTTCAAGATCTTTTCGCAGGTAACTGTAACCGTGGGCCTTGATCCGAATGGGCAGGTCTTCCAGCCAATATAAAATCATGGAAATATCATGAGGGGCTAGATACCACATAACATTGGCATCTTTTCTCACCCGGCCGAGGTTTAATCTTTGCGAGGTGATGTAATAAATTTCACCGAGATCGCCGTTTTTAATGTAGTTCCTGATTAGGTTTACCGCGGGGTTATACAAGTAGGTGTGACCAACCAGGAGAGTAAGTTTTTTCTTTTCGGACAGCTCGATCAACTCCCGGCACTCGGAAACCGTGGCCGCCAGGGGTTTTTCCACGAAGACATTTTTTCCCCGGAGGAGGGTTTCCTTGACTAACTGATAATGGGATTGAAGCTCGGTGGCGATTACCACGGCGTTGATACCCCCGTGGGAGAGGACATCCTCCTGGTTTTGGGTGGTGGGCACGCCCTTGAAGGTACTCCGGGCGTAATCCAGGCGTTCCGGGTTGCGGTCGCAGATAAATTGGATCGAGCAATCCGGGTTGTTCACAAGATTCCGGATAATATTAGGGCCCCAATAGCCACAGCCGATCACCCCGATCCTGACCGGGTCATCTATTTTGAAAGGAGAGGTCATGATATTTTCCCTGGTGTTTTAAGTTTAAGAGAGAACCCGGGAATTTCAAGGGGCTAATTAATTGTAATCCTTAAAAAATTCTTAAATATTTTCCCGGTTTTTTCCGGCAGTAGTTAAATATAGCATGCCATTGGTTATCCACGCCCGGGGTGAGGGTGATTTCGTGTTAAGTTAGGCCGGAATTGGTTATAATGTTTAAAAAGGCTGAATTTTTATTGGGGATTGTGGAGGATAGCTATCTATCCAAATGATGAGTTTTCGGGTTCGGATGCGTTCAGATGATTATTGATCGGTTCAGATATTATTTCCGGAAGAAGGATCTCCTGCTGGTTTTTATCCGGAAGGATTTAAAGAGCAGATACGCGGGATCGTACCTGGGTATTTTCTGGTCGGTTTTAAACCCCCTGCTCATGCTCTTGACGTTTACTTTCGTGTTTTCCGTGATTCTGAAGATCGAGTTTCACGCCCAGCAGGGGATTCTGAATTACGCTTTATACGTTTTCTGCGGGATGCTTCCCTGGCTGGCCATCCAGGAATCCATCTCGCGGTCAACCTCGTCCCTGATTGAAAACGCCAGCCTGGTCAAACAAGCCCATTTTCCCGCCTCGATTCTGCCCACCCATCTGGCCATCGCCGGCGTGATCAATGAATTCTTCGGGCTCCTGGTGCTGATCATCGCCGTGGCGGTCAGCTCCTATCACTTAAGCCCGCATCTGCTTCTTCTTCCTTTGGTCATTCTGCTGCAGATTATTTTCACGCTGGGGCTTTGCTGGTTCCTCGCGGCCCTCAACGTCTTTTTCCGGGACACGGTTCCTTTCCTGAACGTGGGAATGATGATCTGGATGTTTGTCACGCCGATTTTTTATCCCTCCTCGACCTATCCCCCGAAACTCGAGTTCCTGCTGGTGTTCAATCCGCTCGCCCACCTGGTGGATATTTACCGGGAGCTGATTTTAAACAATCATTGGCCGCAAACGGCCAGCCTGGCCGGGCTGGCCCTGATGTCCGTAGCGGTTTGCGGGGCAGGGTACTTTTTATTTTCCCGTTCTCAGCCGAGGTTCAACGATCTGATCTGACCCATGACCGCGATCCGGGTTTCCCAGCTTTCGAAGAGCTACAAGCTGTACTCCAAGCCGTATCATCGCCTGCTCGATTTCCTCTGGCCGGGAAAAGGGACTTACTCCACCGTGATCCAGGCATTAAAGAACATTGACCTGGAGGTGGAGGAAGGCCAGACCCTGGCGGTGGTTGGAGACAACGGCGCGGGCAAGACCACTTTTTTAAAGCTCCTGTCCGGAAGCGTGATCCCCACCTCCGGGGTCCTGAAAATCAAGGGGACGGTCGCCGGGATCCTGGATCTCGGGGTCGGTTTTCACCCCGGTTTTAACGCCTGGGAAAATCTCCGGATGAGCTGCTCGATTCATAACGTCGAGGAAAGGAAAATCCCGGAGAAAATCGGACAAATCATCGAGTTCGCCGAACTGTCCCCGGAAATCCTGAACCGCCCGATTTCGACCTATTCCGCCGGGATGCTCATGCGCCTGGCCTTTGCCGCTTCCATCAACGTGGACGCGGATATCCTGGTAATTGACGAGATTCTAGCGGTGGGAGACCAGTACTTCCAGCGCAAGTGCATCGAAAAGATCAAACAGATCGTGCGGAGCCGGAAAACCGTGGTGATCGCCTCGCACAGCCTCCACCTGGTCAAGAACCTCTGCGAGAAAGCGGTCTGGTTCGAAGCGGGGATGATCAAGGCTTTCGGCCCGGCCGGGCCGGTGATCGACTCCTACATTGAAAAAATCAATTCCCGGGAGCGGACCATGCTTTCGGCTTCCGCGGAAACTCCGGTCGCGGAGAAACCGAAATTAACCGGGTTCGTGGAGGGAACGGGGGAGGCGAGGATCCAGAAAGTTACGATTAGGGACCGGCACGGAAACGAGACCAGCCGGTTCCGCACCGGCGACCCGATGATCGTGGAGGTCGAGTTCGAGGCCTTCAAGCCCGTGACCTCTCCCATTTTCGGGGTGGCCATCCACCGGAAGGACGGGATCTATTGCTGTGGTCCCAACACCATGTACGACGGATACACCACGGGGGTTTTCACCGGCCGGCATGTCTTCGCGATCAGGTATGAGCAGGTTCCCCTCCTGGCCGGCGATTATTTCTTTTCCGTGGCGATTTATGACCGCGAGCATGTATATCCTTTCGATTGGCATAACCAGCTTTATCAGTTTTCGGTTACCACGGACTGCCGGGGCGACGGCCTGGTCCATATTCCTCACGCATGGACGATAGACGAGAAAAAGATCGGCTAACCTGGGCGTTGGCTTCGGTGATCATTCCCTGTTTCAACGGGGCCAAGGTGATCGTCGAGTGCCTGGAATCGGTTTTCCGCCTGGATTATTGCCCTCTGGAGGTCGTGGTGGTGGACGATTGCTCCGGGGATGATTCCGCGGGGATAATCAGCCGGGATTTTCCCCGGGCGAGATTGCTGAAAAACCGGGAGAATAAGGGATTCGCCCGGACAGTCAACACCGGTATCCGGGCGGCCCGGGGGGAGATTATCGTCCTGCTGAACATGGATACGGTGGTGGAGAAGGACTGGCTCCGGGAGATGGTCCTGGCCCTTTCCGGGGACCGGAGCGTCGGGATTGTTGGCTCGAAAATATTTTCCCCCGGGAAAAAAGTTCTCCAGCACGCGGGAGGCCTGGTTTTCGAAAACGGTTTGACCGTTCACATCGGGCGGAACGAGGAAGACCGCGGGCAGTACGAGGAGAAAAGGGAAGTTGATTATGTCTGCGGGGCCGCCCTCGGTTTCCGCCGGGATCTGCTGGAAAAGATCGGCGGTTTCCGGGAAATCTATCGTCCGATGTATTACGAGGACACCGACCTGGCCCTCCGGGCCCGGCGGGCCGGGTACAAGGTGGTCTACGCGCCCCGGTCGGTGCTGGTCCACCGGGAGAACGTCTCCACCGGGGGGCTGACCCCGAGTTTCTACTTTTTCTATCACCTGAACCGGATCCGGTACATTCTCCGCAATTTCGGGCTCTTCTATCTTTTGAGAAAATTTTTGCCCGCGGAGCGGAAGTGGCGCCGGAGCCCTCTGCCCGCGGAGATTTGGGGACCCTTAAAAAAGGCTTACTGGAAAAACGCGGTCGGATGGCCGCGGATATTAATATTACGCTGGGCCGACGGATTTATTCCGGCCCGGCCGGGGCTGAGTGCATGAGCAAGGTCCTGGTTCTCGGGGTCTGCCCCCTGCCGTTTGAAAATGAGCCGGTAAGCGCGCCGGCTTTTCGCACCTGGCAGTTTGTCAAACCGCTGGTCGAAGACGGTCATACGATTTATCTCCTGTCCGCCCGGGACCCGGCCCCGGGAATCGGCGATGATTTCGAGCGGATAACAGACGAGAGGGGATTTACCTATCACGCCCTCTCCCACCGGAAATTCATGCGTCTCGAGAATATCCAGAAAATCTCCGACCGGTTTGCCCCCGACTGTTTGATCAGCATCAGCTCCTACAGCACCTCCCGGCAGGCGGCCGAGCTTAAAACCGACCGGCCGATCTGGTTCGACCGCACCGACCTGATGGCCGAAGCCCAGCTGAAATCCAGCCTGGATGGAAATGACGATTATCTGTTCCACTTCTGGGAAGTGGAACAGATGGTTTTGGCCCGGGGCGACATTTTCTCGACTATTTCCAACCCCCAGCGCTTCGCCCTGGTCGGCCGTTTGGGCGGGGCGGGGCGCCTGAACCGGCGAACCCTGGGTTACGAGTTCGTCCATGCCATTCCCTGCGGAATCGAGGAGGAGACCGGGAAGACGGAAACCCGGGAACCCCGGCTGCGGGGCAAGCGGGCGGGCCGGGATGATTTTTTGGTTCTCTGGTCAGGCGGCTACAATACCTGGACGGACGTGGGCACGCTTTTTCCCGGCCTGGAAAAAGCCATGTCCAGGGACGCCGGGATAAAATTCGTTTCCGCGGGAGGGGCGATTCCCGGGCAAGACGAGGTTACCTACGCCAAATTTCTTAAACTCATAGAGCAATCGGCCCACCGGGACCGTTTCCTGATGCTCGGCTGGCTCCCATCCGGCGAACTTCCTTCCCTTTATGCCGAAAGCGACCTGGGGATCAACGTGGATAAGAACTGTTACGAAGTGGTTCTCGGGAGCCGGCAAAGGCTTTTGGAAATGATCCGGGCGGGGTTGCCGATCCTGACCACCATCGGCGGCGAGTTTGTCGCCGAACTTTCCCGAAGGGAACTGGCGTTCAGTTTCACCCAGGGAGACGCCGGGGCCCTGGCGGACATGATTGTCGATCTGGCCCCGGCCCGGGAAGAGCGGGAGAAACGGGCCGGGTCGGCCCGGACCTGGATTTTGGAGAATTTCAATTTTTCCCGGACCGCGGAGCCGCTCCGGGAATGGGTACGAAGACCGTTGCGGGCGCCCGACCGTGAGAGGGGGCCGGTAAAAACGCAAGATGACCAGTCGGGAGAAGACAAGCCCGGGAGGCGTTGGGAAAATCCGGGCATGGATTATGTGGTTAACCTGAGAAATTTGGAATCGCACAACAAAAATTTGGAATCGCACAACAAAAATTTGGAAATGCATTCTCGGAACCTGGAAACGATAGTAAAAGATCGGGAAGCCCGGTTGGCGGTAACGGAAGCAGAATTGAAAAGGTTGAATAAAATGGTTTTAGTCTGGCCGGCCAAATTATTAGACAGATTAATTAAAGCAATTCGCGGACGAAGGACTCGTGGCTGAGTGAGGGAATTACGCGGGAAAGTTGCGTGGCCACCGATACGATAATCGGGGATGTCAACCGGCAGACTCCCGAGGAGGTCTGGCGGGGCGAAACCAGGCGCAAACTGATCACGGCGCTGAACCTGGGAAAAATCGAGGGAAAATGCCGCCAGTGCATCAAGTTCACCGGGAACGAGATCAACTCCCGGGAGGTTCAGATCCGGGTGTGAGGCATGAAGGATATCGGCGTAAATATCGTCAACTGGAATGGGAAGCAATACATCGAGGATTGCCTGGATTCCGTGCTCGGGCTGAATCAGGTCCGCCCGGAACAGGTGATCATAGTCGATAACGGGTCCACGGACGGTTCCCGGGAATTCCTGGAACGGAAGTTCCCGGGGATCAAGCTGATCAAGAACGACCGGAACACCGGTTTTTGCCATGCCCACAACCAGGGCATCCTTCAGAGCGCGGCCCGACACGTTCTGCTGCTTAATTTCGACGTGGTTTTAACCGCGGGCTTTCTGGAACAGATGATCAACTCGATCGAGAGCGACCCGCGGGTTGGGATGGTGTCCGGGAAATTGTTGAAACAGGTGGCGGGCCGGCCCAGCGAGCTGATCGATTCCACCGGGATAGAAATGCCGTATTATTTCATGCGGCCGCGGGGGGAAAACGAGCGGGACAACGGCGGCTACGACGCGCCGGAGCAGCGGGATATTTTCGGTCCCTGCGGGGCGGCCCCGCTTTACCGGCGGGAGATGCTCGAGGACATCAAGTGCCGGGGGGAATACTTCGACGAGGATTATTTTAATTATGTCGAGGACGTGGACCTGGCCTGGAGAGCCCAGCTCCGCGGCTGGAAGGGGAGGTATAATCCCCAGGCCGTCGCCTATCACGAAAGGGGAGCTACCCGGAAAGGCAATCCCCGGATCACGGACGATTATTACGTCCGGGGATTGCGAAACCGGTATTTTTCCATGATCAAGAACATGACGCGGGAGGAGTGGAAGAAATACTGGAAAAGAATCATCGGGGTGGAGATGGTTTTCATCTGGGGGGATTTCCAGTTTATCCGGCCGAGATTGAAGGCTTTCCTTCTGGCCTGGAAAGGCTCCCTCCCGATGCGGGAAAAACGGAAGCTGATCCAGCCGCGCAGAACCGTACCGGTGGATTACCTGGACAATTTTTTCAAATATCAGGAAATGCGGGTCCCGGCCCTCATCCGGGCCAAGTATTTTTCCCCGAAGCGGAAGGCCGCGGAGGAGAAAACATAGGGATCACCGTCCACTCCTGGTGATGGAAAAAACCGCGAAAAAAACCGGCGTGACCCTGATCTATCCCGGGATCACCGAATCGGGGTTCGCCAGCCGGAAAGGCAACGAGGGGACTTGGATCAACCACGGCCTCTGCCTGATCAGCGCGGTCTTGAAAAAAGCCGGACACGAGGTCGGTCTGATCGACCTCCGCCGCCTGGGAGGCTGGGAAGACCTGGCGGGGGCGGCCGAGCGGCGGGGCCGGAGGATCTTCGGAATCACCGTGATGAGCGTTGATTACAATGCCGTCACGAAGTGCGCGGAGATTCTCAAGAAGAAGGATCCGGGGGCGAAAATTATTGTCGGGGGTTTTCACCCCACCATCGCCCCCCAGGAGTTTGAGTCCAACCCCAACATCGACCATATTTTTCTCGGGGAAGCGGAAATCACCTTCCCGCGGGTGGTACGGGCCCTCGGCTCCGGCGAACGGGTCGACCGGGTCATCCGGGGAGAGACCCCGGACCTGGAGGAACTGCCCTTCGCCAACCGGGAGCTTTTCGAGGGGGGCGAGGAGCCGTTCGTGGCCTTTTTGCGCCCCCCCTTTGTTACCCTGATCGCGGGCCGGGGGTGCGCCTATAACTGCCGCTTCTGCCAGCCGGCGGAGAGGATCATGTTCGGAAAGCAGGTCCGGCGCCGGAGCGTCGATAACGTCATCGCGGAGCTCGATTATCTCCGCCGGACGCATAACTTCAACAGCATGATGATTCACGACGACTGCCTGACCGAGGATCCGGACTGGGTGTGGCGGTTCGCCGAGGGTTACCGGAAAAACGGTTTCACCCAGCCCTTCGTCTGCCAGAGCCGGCCCGACCTCATCGTTAAGAACAGAAAAATGGTCCGGGAGCTGAAAAAGGCGGGCCTGGTTTTGCTGATCATCGGTTTTGAAAGCGGGAGCCAGAGGATGCTCGACTTCCTGCGCCGGGGCCATACCCTGGAAGACAGCCTGGAAGCCGCGGAGATCTGCCGGCGGGAGAGAATCAAGATCTGGGCCAATTACATGCTGGGATTACCGACGGAAACCAGGGAAGAGCAGCGGGAAACCGTGGAGATGATCAAAGAGATCAAGCCCTATCACTGCAGCCCGGCTTACTACACGCCTCACCCGGGAAGCGATCTTTTCCGCTACTGCGAGGAGAACAGGCTTTCCCTGATTTCCAACCACGACGATTACCGGAGAAACACCTACAACCCCAAGATCAAGGGCGTGGATTACGAATATCTCGATCAGCTTTTACGGGAGTCCATCAGCGTGGGCGAAGACCAGAACCGCCTCACGAACGGGATGAAGAGGATTGTCCCGTCCTCCCTCAAGCGTTACTGGAAAAAAATTCGGGGGTGGGGAGTGCGCTGATTTTCCGTGCGGGAGAATCACCTCGCGCCGCCAAGATCCATGATCCAGGTGATAATTCTGAATCTCAACGCGCCGGATGAAACCGGAGAATGCCTGCGGGGGCTCTCCCGGTCGGACCTGGGTGATTGGAAGGCGATGGTAATCGATAACGGTTCAACCGACGACTCCGCCCAGCGGCTACGGGCGGAGAATCCAGGCCTGGAAATCGTCGAAGCGGGTGAGAACCTGGGATACGCGGCAGGCTGCAACCTGGGGATCAAGCTCTCAACCGGGAAAAAACCGAGCCATTTCTTTTTCCTGAACAACGACGCCCGCCTGGAACCGGCCGCCCTGAGATATTTGCTTGAGGCCAGCCGGGCTCATCTGCGGGCGGGGATCGTCGGGCCGGTGATTTTGACCAGCCTCCC
>Ga0315297_10000773_pt1 | contig 18940 bp, 16 predicted proteins | sample YL17G15_0_MG_FD_203628 | JGI IMG/M metagenome (GOLD analysis project Ga0315297, IMG submission 203628) | Sediment microbial communities from Yellowstone Lake, YNP, Wyoming, USA - YL17G15_0 | ecosystem: Environmental > Aquatic > Freshwater > Lake > Sediment | place: USA: Wyoming | collected... | reverse complement strand
ATCCTGGCGTCGGCCCTAGAGACGATCGACAGGGTCGGGCCATGCAAGGCCAGGATAAATGTCGAGAAGATCGAGGACGTCAGGGTGTCGAAGAGGAACAAGATAGTTGAGCGCGCCAAGGTGCTCCTGAACGAGCTCATGAAGTCCTCGAAGACCAGCGGCGGTGACCTCACGGACTCCGTGCGCCAGTCGTTCCAGATGGAAGAGGTCGTCCACTACGGCCGCGAGAGGCTGCCGGCGGGCCCGAACATCGACGACTCCGACGCGATCATCGTGGTCGAGGGCAGGTCCGATGTCCTGAACCTCCTGAAGTACGGCATCAAGAACATCATCGCCGTCGAGGGCACGAACATACCGCAGACCATTATCGACCTCGCCAGGGAGAAGGTCGTCACGGCGTTCGTTGACGGCGACAGGGGCGGGGAGCTGATCCTGAGGGAGCTGCTGCAGGTCGCTGAGATAGACTTCATCGCGAGGGCTCCGAGCGGGCAGGAAGTCGAGGAGCTGACGCAGAAGCAGATGGTGAAATGCCTCAGGAACAAGATACCCGGCGACCAGTTTGCAGAAATGTTCAATATCACTCCTCTCGCCAGCAAGAATGGCGAAAAAGGGGGCAGGCCTGACGAGCCACGCGGAGACCGCGGTAGGCGCGAGGACGGTAGGGACAGGCCGCACAGGGAACAGCGCGAGCCGAGGGAGCCCAGGGAGCAGCGCGAACCCAGGGAACCAAGGGAGCAGGCGCCGAGGCCCGAGGAGAGGCCGGCCAAGAAGCTATCCCCCGAGCAGGCCCGCCTGAAGGACGTCCTCCAGGAACTCAACAACACGTCCAAGGCCAAGCTCATGAACGGCAACGGGAACGTCCTCAAGGAGGTCCATGTGAGCAAGCTCGCCGACACCCTCAAGGAGGGCAGCGAGGGCGTCATATCCGTCGTGCTCGACGGGATCATCACCCAGAGGATATTGGACCTTGCCGTGGAAAAGAATATCATTGCGATAGTAGGTGTTAAGTTGGGCAACATCGCCAAGCTTCCGACGAACGTCGAGGTCTTGACGAAGGAAGACCTCAGCTGAACCCCGTGAAACGCATGACCGATCATCCGCAGGCAGAGAAGAAGGCCGTAAGGCTCCTGGAAGACATCGAGACCTCTGAGGACATCAGAATCTCAGTCGACCCCCTGGAGCGTGTGATCGGCCAGGACGATGCGGTCCGGCTGGCGAGGATAGCGGCTTCTCAGAGAAGGCACCTGCTGCTGGTCGGCCCGCCGGGCACGGGCAAGTCGATGATCGCCCAGGCCCTTTCGCTGCATCTCTCCAGGCCTACCGAGGAGATCAGGGTCGTCCACAACCCGGAGAACCCCGAGAGGCCGATGGTCGAGGTCAAGACCAAGGAGGAGGTGGAGAAGGACCTCGAGTCGAAGGGCTACGCCGAGGGCGAGTTCATCGACCCGAAGGAGGCGCCTGTGAACGTGGCCGAGAGGCTCGGGTACAGGTGCTCGAGCTGCGGGGTGTACTCCTCGCCGAAGGAGAGCTTCTGCCCCAAGTGCTCCAGGGCGAAGATCGCCCAGATGCGATCCACCCCGAACAATCCGTTCGGCGACCTCCTGGGAGGGCTGGTCGAGGTCACCATGGGGCAGATGGCGGGCAGAGAGCGCGTCACGACCACCAGGAAGCGGTTCGGAAAGGAGGAGGTCGTGGTCTTCGAGCGCGCGGGCGAGATGATCAAGGTCCTGGACCAGCAGGCTCTCGAGAAGAGGCGCGAGCTGGAGAAGGAGAGCCCCAGGAAGGTGATAGTGCCCATCACGAGGAACCCGTTCGTGCTCGCCACGGGTGCTAGCGAGACCGAGATCCTCGGGGATGTCAGGCACGACCCGTACGGCGGGCACCCGCAGCTGGGCACCCAGCCGTACGACCGCGTGATCGCGGGAGCGATACACAGCGCCCACCAGGGGGTGCTCTTCGTAGACGAGCTGCCGCACCTGGGGCATCTGCAGAGGTTCTTGCTCACGGGCATGCAGGAGAAGCGGTTCCCGATCACCGGCAGGAACCCGCAGAGCGCGGGCGCCAGCGTCAGGGTGGACAACGTGCCCTGCGACTTCATATTCGTCGGGGCATGCAACATACAGGACCTGCAGCACATCCTGTCGCCTCTCCGCTCGAGGATAAACGGTGGGGGGTACGAGGTGCTCGTGGAGACGGTCATGCCCGACACCGAGGACAACAGGGCCAAGCTGGCACAGTTCGTCGCGCAGGAGATCGTGATGGACAACAAGATACCTCACGCGACCCGCGAGGCGATCGAACTGATCATAACCGAGGCGAAGGTCAGGGCCAAGGTCGTCGATAACAGGGACAAGTCGCTCACGCTCCGCCTCAGGGAGCTCGGAGGGCTCCTCAGGGCGGCCGGGGACGTGGCCGTCGGCGAGGGGGCCAAGTACATCGAGGGGAAGCACATCAAGGAGGCCATGAAGCGCTCCCGACCCGTCGAAGAGCAGATCAAGGAGCGCTACGGGAGCTACATGGGCGGCTTGTCCAAGGACATCAGCACCTCCGAGAAGGAGTCGTCCCCGTACCACTACTGGAACTACCACGTCCACGACGACAAGAGAGGGTACGGATGAGGCCAGGGCCCCTCGCACGTTTTAATTCTTGATTCCATATGTTTATTGTGGCATCGACAGCGCCGTCATCCTCTATCCTCCTTTCAAAGAGGCTTTCTCCTACCCTTACATGTTGCATGTACTAGAAAACTTTATGCGTATGTAAGGGTATGAGATGTCATGGTCGTCATTAGGAAGAAGACGGTCGATGGTCGGGAGTACTTCTATCTCCAGCACACCCTCAGAACCCCCACGGGCGTTCAGACACGTGAGAAGTACCTTGGAAGGAAGCTGCCCCCTAATGTCGAAGCGACGAAGAGGGACTTCCTCACTGAGATCTACAGGGAGCGGTGGTACCCGCTTCTGGACCAGGTTCGCTCAAACTACCAGAAGGAGAAGCGCGCGCTGCCCTCTAGCGCGCTTCAGAAACGAGATCGCTCGTTCTCGGTCAGGTTCACGTATGACACGAACCGCATCGAGGGTTCGAGGCTCACGTATCGCGAGACATCCGACCTCCTCGAGAGAGGGCTCAGTCCACGGCAGAAGCCAATCGGGGACATCAAGGAGGCCGAGGCCCACGACAGGGTCTTCCGCGGAGCGCTGGAGTACGAGAAGGACTTGTCATTTCAGGTTGTCTTGATGTGGCACAAGACGCTGTTCAAGGAGACGAAATCGGACATTGCGGGTAAGGTCCGGAATCACCAGGTGGCGATCTCGGGGAGCAGGTTCATGCCTCCGAGCCCCGTCGAGGTCCAGCCGTTGCTCAGGGAGTTCTTCCGCTGGTACGACCGGAACAAGTCTTCGATGCATCCGGCCGAGTTAGCAGCTGGAGTTCATCTGAGATTCGTGACGGTCCACCCGTTTGCCGACGGGAACGGCAGGATGAGCCGCCTCCTGATGAACTTCGTGCTGCACAGGCACGGGTTCCCTCCTCTGAACATTCCGTACGAGGGCCGTCGGGGCTACTACAATGCTCTTGAGCGTTCCCAGATGAAGGGGAATGACAGCACGTTCATCCAATGGTTCTTCAGGAAGTACCTCAAGGAGCATTCAGCATACACCAAGATCAAGAAGTGACGTCCCCCTCCTCTTTGTCTGCCGGTAAAGAATCCCACCTTGATTCTTCATGCACCGACCTTTGATTACCGGTAGATTCCGGGCTGATATCCGGGCCCTCGCACATTAGAATCTTGAAAGAGGGATTCATGTTCGTACCGGAATTCAATGGAGCTGTAATGTGGTTATGGAATAGCACTCAATCCAATGAGGCCTGAATCTCAATGAACGCATTAATCATGGCCATAGCATATTGGATTCTGCAGGTGATTGCGTTTCTTGTGCTGAAGCATTGGCTGAATCGCAGAGGAGAACCGTTAGGTCGTGAGCTTGTGGAAGTGTTTCAAGCATCTCTCCACAAGGGGGAGCCACACGTCCCATATTCTCGTTGACTCGAGGATGAACTTGGCATCCTGGAACTTGTCTAGTAACTGATCGAGCTCCTCGCTCGTGGACGAGAACCTCTCGTTAGAGAGGGCTCGCCCAGAATCATACATCTCGCACGCCTGACAGAGCTCTCTATTCATGCCCAGCCCAATGTATAGCATGGTTACTCGCCTCGTTGTAGTCTTCCAACCGCGACATCGGCGGGGGACCACTTCATCAAAACATCCATAGGGGCGGATGATGATTCGTTGAACAAACGGAGGAATGGCTCGATGACGAACAGGGCGAGATGTGGACTCTTGGCCATGATTGTAGTGATACTGATTCTCGTTGGCGTGACCTGGAGACTTGGATACTTCGCCCCACAGTCAGACGCACCCGATAGAGTTGATATCAGATTCGTGAGTTCAAGCGCAGCCGAGAATGCCAGCAGGGGTGTCATAATAATCACGGCGACTTTGAAGAACAACGGTACCGTTGCGGGCGCAGGAAGCGCGGTGGGTGCTGTTCATATCTTTGAGGGCAATTGGTCCGAGAATTCTGTCTATGTGGAATTGGCGAGTGAAGAGCAGCGGACTATACAGATTGAGGTTCTTGTTGATAGCGCCGCATTCATTGCCGGGTACACTTGGTATGCTTATTTGGAGGGCGTCCACGAATTGTGATTCTTCAAGCCCCGACGTCTAAACACCGGCATATTCCAGGTCAATATCCGGGCCTTAGCTCTGCAGGACCTTCATCAGCTTGAGGGCGCCCTCGCCGTTGCTATAGAACCGTTCTATCTCGCCGAACACGGTGAAGCCCAGGCGCTCGTAGAAGGAGATCGCGTTCTTGTTGCTCTTCCTGACCTCGAGCGTGATCGTATCCAATCCCCGCATGAGGGAGACCGAGTACAGATCGGACATCAGCTTCTTCCCGAAGGACCGGCGCCTGTGCTCGGGGAGCACAGCCAGCATGAGCACCCTCGCGACCTTCGGGCCGGAGATGACCGCGGCCGCGAACGCGATCATCCTCCCGTCCTCCTCCAGCACGATGAACCCCTCGGGCCACAGGTTGTGGACCGTCAGATAGAGCGACGGGGGGTACGTCTCCCCCAGCGACCGCTTGACCACCTTGGTCACCGCTGGGACGTCCGTCGGGACGAACTGCCGGATCTGTATCATTCACCGAGAAGAGCCGCCACGGGTATGATTAACTTTCCGAGCGGACGCCTTCCTCGCACGCCTTGGCCGGAGGACCCTCGGCAGCAGCAGGGCGGCCCCGATGGCCAGGGGGACGAGCCAGGACAGGCCAGTCCATTCCGCGTCCTCGCGGTCCGCGCACGGCGAGTCCGGGAGGACGACCTCGACGACCGCGTGCCCGTAGGCGGTGTTCCCCCAGCAGTCCTCGACGTAGACAGTGACATCGACCTCGCCGGGGACGGTCGTCAGGAATGTGTATCGTGTCCCCCACGCGTCAATCGTGCCGTCCGACCAAAGGTCCCAGGATATGTTCGCCACGGCCCTGTCGTCCCTGCTCGACCCCGCGTCCAAAGTCGCGTTCGCGCCCAGAAGGACCTTACCCACATCGGCGACTTCCACGAAAGGCGAGGTCGTGTCAGGGACCCAGTCGAGGTCGAACGCCCGCGAGTAGTATGCGGCGACCTCGGCCGAGTCCACGAACGCCGCGAGCTCGCGGTTCCTCGCGAACGACGCCGAGACCCAGTTGTTGCTCGACACCACGGACACATGTTCGTCGATCACCAGGCCCTTGTTGTGAAGCACCGTGATCGGGGATGATGGGTCCAGGAGTTCGAACCGCCCGTCAAGGCCGGAGACAGAGGCCGCATCCGACAGGTAGCGCGCGACGCGCTCGTTCCTGTCGAGGTTGAACCAAGAGGAGTCGAGGAGCACGTCCGCGCACGCTCCTTCGGCCAAGGAGTCCAAGAGAGATGTGAGGAGCGGGCTGACAAAGGATGTCCCGGACCATCGGGACTCCCACTCCAGGTCGGCCTGGAACTGCTCGATCCTGAGATGTCGCCCCTGCCGCAGATGTTCCGACAGGAACGGCTCGAGCAGGGAGCCGTCCGGGGACGGGACCAGGGTGACGACGGCGTCGCTCGTCGACCGCAGGGCGCCCATGAGGCCCTCTGGATGGTCGGTCGCAGGCGAGGCCGGCAGGCTCTCGGAGAGAGAGCACCGTGGGTCCTCCGTCCAATCGATGACATCGGGCCTGGTCACCCTCGAGTCCTCGTCGAACATGCCCGACAGGTACCCGGCGAGCTTCGAGCTCGTGAACGCCACGCCCCAGCCCCGGTTCCCGAAGTACCTGTCCGTCGGGAGCCCGCTCTCCACGAGGTTCTCCGAGAGCACGACGCACCTGACGCCGTCTATCACCAGGTACTTCGCGTGAAGGGCGAACACGTGCCGCACGACGTCCTCTGACATGCTCCCAGAGACGAGGCGGACGGATGCACCCGCGGAAGCGAGGACCGACAGGCAGACGAGCTGCTCGTCATCCATGCCTCCTGCCGGGGAACCGTCGACGAGCACGTCGACCGCGACCTCGCGGCCCAGCGCGGAAACGAGCGCTTGGCAGACGGCGCTGGAGCCGAACTCGTAAGCGCATGCCTTCACAGAGCGGACGGCCGAGCCTATCTCCGACACTACCGCGTCCAACGAGCTGTCGGGGCTGGTGAACGCCACCAGGCCGCCTGCCGGAACGGTGTCCGTCGCCTGGGCGAGCTCGGTGTACCCGTACCTGTGCTCCCGGAAGGGCATCCAATCGAGCGCGCAGTCCGTGTCCACGAAAGCGCCCTCGGGCGCGACCCTCTTGGCCACCTCGCCGTCCTTGAGGACCGGGACCGGCGCGCCCGCCCAGGCCCCTGCGGCCTCGGAGCAGTCGCCGTAGACCACGAAGTCCTCCACGATCCCCGTCGGGGAGAGCAACGCCAACGAATCGCCGTCGTCCGCCAGTCTGAATGTCCCGGATACCTCGACGGCCTTAGAGGAGAGCGGGTCGTCCAGCGCGATGTCCGGACGCGAACCGAAGGCCGCGAGATACGAGCTCGAGTTGAATGACACGACCAACACGTCCTCCGGAGCCATGCTCGTGCCCGCGAGGAACCTGATCGACCCCTCGCCGTCCGATAGCCGCCAATCAGCCAGCGAGATGAAGTCGAAGGAGGAACTCTCGAGCGAGACGTACTCGTCGCCGCACAGTCCGCTGGGGTAGAACTCGGATATCAGCACGGGCGGCAGGAGCGCGCAGGCGGCCGATGACGCATGGCTGTCCTGAACGAGAGGTAGACACGGAGCGGCCGTTCCGAAAAGGAAAAGCAAGGCCGATGACACCGCAACGAAACGACCGCTCCGCATCGGTCGGGCGATGGGCGGGGCATGGGAAAGCGCGAACCGTTACACGTAGCCTTCGCCTAGCGCCTCAGGCCGGACGCGAGGTCCAAGAGGACTGCGCGTCTGTCCTTGGCCTTCACGACCCCGCTGGCCAGGAGCACGCCCTCCGTGCCCAGCTCGACGGCCTTCGCGACATCCGTGCCGTTCTTCACGCCCGCGCCGCAGAGCACGCCTACGCCCTTGCCTATGGCCCTGATGGCCAGGACGGTGTCGCCGACGATCTTCGGGTTGGCCGATGTGACGGATATGTCCCCCCCTATGAGCTCCGGGGGCTCTATCGCGACGAAGTCCGGCTCCATGGACGCGCATGCCTTGCTGACGCCCAGGTTGTTCGTGCACACGATGGTGCCGAGCCCGGCCGCCCTGCTGCGGACTATGAGCTCGTGTATCTCGGCGATCTTGATCCTCCTCTCGGAGTGGTTCAGAAGGGTGCCCTTCGCGCCCGAGGCCTTCACGTTCTCGACCGTGACATGGCCCGTGGTGCCCCCCGAGGCGACGTCGTCCACGTGCTGCGCGAAGACCGGTATGTCGACGCTGGACGCGACGAGCGCGATGTCCGGGGTCGGGGGCGCGACCACGATCGAGCTCCCGGTCTCCTTGGCGACCTGCTCGCAGAGCTTCGCCAGCTCGAGCGCCCGCGGGCCGCTGGCCTCGACATAGGTCTTGAAGTTGACCACGATCACGGGCCTCGCGACGGTCAAGGGGACCTACCTCAGTCCAGGGGCTGCATCCTGGGCTCGAGCTTCTTCAGTATCTCGGGCCTGGTGGTGTACTCGAGTTCGTCAGGGGACACGATGCCGGGCATGAACGGCCCGTGGCCGCGCATGTAGATCGATATCTCCATCGCCTTGTTCCTCACGATGTCCCACTCCCTCCCCGCGAAGTAGTCCACGGGCTTGTGGTCCCCCGGCTTCGAGCCCGGCATCTCAGCGCCCTGTATCTTCCCGTTGGTGATCTGTATCCCGAGACAACACACCCGCGGCGGGCCGTCGTGGTACGACGGGTCGGACTGGTCCACGGCGCAGGGGTACCACGCGCCGTAGTGCGAGCCCCTCATCCATCCCGCGACGAGCTGCGGGAACGCGAACGGCTGGAGCACCTCGCCGACCGCCGGCAGGCCCGACTGGCACCTGACCAGCATGACGGGGTCGTCCTTGCCCACGTACTTCCCCGCGAGCATGTTGAGCTTCTCTGTGGATATCACGGCGGACACGCCGATCTGCCTGTGGAACACGCGCTTCACGGCGTACCTGGTCGTGTCCCCGAGAAGCGCGAGTATGTCGTACAGCTCCGCCGGGGAGCTCATGACGACCTTCTTGTGGTCCACGACGTCCACGACCTCGATGTCGTAGCCGAGGTGGGCCCTCGGGTCTATGACCAGGCCGGTCGTTGTGAACGGGTCCATGAATATCTTGGCTACCGGGAGCGAGTACGCAGCCGGGCCGCACTTATCTGCCATGAACACCAGCATCGGCTCCGTCGGGCGCTCCTCGAATTCCATCTCGGCGGCGCCCGGGCCCTGGCCCCTGACATTGCCCGAGAAGGCGTCCGAGAGCAGGTCCTGACCAGCAGCGTACAGGTGCATCTTCTTGGCCTCGTTGGCCGCGGACATGAAAGCGTTCCAAGCGAGCTCGTGTATCTCCTTGTTGTTCTCGCCCTTCCTGTGGGTCATCAGGAGCTGCATGTCGTCTCCGCACCTGGTGACGTAGTAGTCGTTGAGCAGGCCGTCCCTGACCGCCCTGCCCATGGCCTCTGAGGCCACCTCCATCATCCTCGGGTGGGGCCTGGAATGACCCGCGATCGATCCTACATCGGCCTTGATCAGCGAAACCGTGACCTTCTCCGCCATTTTGCTTCCCCCAAACAGCGTGTTTGGCACAAATCCAGCGGATAAGACGCAAGCCGTATATTAACAGTTTCCAAACGGCTGGTGACGAACGACCGCGGCCGCTCTCCCGAGCCAGGCTGGGTAGCGGTGCTTGAGAGCTGTGGGACAGCAGTTAAGTATGCTCCGACGGATGCGGTGCGGGACAAGGCGGAGCCGCGCGTGTGGGTCGCATGGCTCCGTCGGCAAGCTCGGTGATGCTAGGGGATGTCTTCGGAGAAGCTCGTCAAGGTCCTCAAGGCGAGGAAGGAGCAGATCGTCGATGACTGGGTCAGGGCGGTCCATGAATCCGGCCCGATGTACGCCTCACGGCCAGTCGAGGAGCTGAGACAGAGCCTGCTCCCCATGGTGGAGGGCGTGACCCTCGCGGTCGAGAAGAACGACTATTCGGTCATGTTCGACCTGATCAGGGCGATCGCGAAGGTCCGCGGCAGGACCGGGTTCTCTCTGGGAGACGTCCAGAAGGCGATCATGCTCGGCGTGGACGTGATCATGGGAGAGCTCATCAGGTCGTGCAAGCCCGAGGAATCCCAGGAGTGCTTCGAGGCCATCAGGAAGCTCGTCGAGGTCATGAACTGGTCGCACCTGGGCCTCGGGGACGCCTTCAGCGACGTCATCCAGAAGGAATTCACCGCGGGCACGCTCGTCGCGCTGAGCGCCGCCCAGACGGATTTCGAAGAGGAGGGGATCATACGGAAGTCCCTGGATGAGTGCTGCAGAATCCTAGGCTACGAGCGCGGGGCGGTGCTCCTGCGGTACAGGACCGAGTTCTCCTCGACGATGCCACTCAACACCGCCGACGACGAGGCGTTGTTCAGGGCGATAGGCGCGAAGGTCATCAAGACCGGGGAGGCAGTGGACCTCGAGCCCGCGGAACCCAAGGCCAGGAAGACCCGGCAGGTGGCGCTCAGGACCGCCGTCGGGCTGCCGATCATGGCCCGGGGGAAGATCCTGGGGGCGCTGCTGCTCGGGTCCCCCGTGCAGAAGACCATGTCCCAGCACGAGATGGACTTCGCCAAGGCGGTCACGAGCCAGATAGGGCTCGCGTGCGAGAACGCCCGCCTGCTGAAGGACGCGAAGCACCGGGGGGACAAGTTCAAGGGGGAGTACGAGGAACTCTTCACCATACTGAGCCAGCTCGGAGCGTTCGTCTATGTCTCCGATATGGACAACTACTCGATCATCGCCGTGAACAGGTTCATCGAGGACGCCTTCGGGAAGGACCTGATCGGCAAGAAGTGCTACGAGAGGCTGCAGAACAACCCGGAGGGGCCGTGCTCGTTCTGCACGAACAGGTACCTGCTGAAGGACGGAGTGCCCACGGGCCCGTACACATGGAAGAACAGGAACCCGGTCACGGGCAACTGGTACCAGTGCATCGACCGCGCGATCCACTGGCCGGACGGCAAGATTGTCCGGATGGAGGTCGCGTTCGACGTGACCGAGCTGGAGACCGCGAGGGCGAAGCTCGAGGAAGCCAGGCGCATGCTGGAGCTGTTCAACGACCTCCTGGTGCACGATGTCAGCAACTATGCCGGGGTCGCGAGATCGTACCTTGAGCTGCTGAGAGACGCGCCCGAGACGGCGCAGAAGAACCGCGAGGACATGATCAGGACGGCGCTCGGGCAGATGCGGAGGATAGAGGAACTGATCGACAGCGTGTCGAAGCTGAACAGGGCGCAGACCCTCGGCCAGAGCGCCATGGACATCAGGGACCTGGCATCTATCCTGGAGGAGGTGGTCGCCGACCAGAGGGACGCTCCCGCCTCGTCGGCGGTGGAGATACGCACGGAGTACGCGAGGGGCGTGCACTTCGTCCGCCTGGGGGAGTTCGGGAGGGACATATTCCTCAACCTGCTCTCCAACGCTGTCAAGTACGGCGAGGGCAAGCCCGTCATCATCTCGATCTCTGATTCCACCCTGCAGAGAAGGCCCGCATGGAAGGCCTCCTTCACAGACCAAGGGAAGGGCATCCCGCCGGAGAAGAGGCTGCAGCTGTTCAGGAGGTTCGAGCGCCTGGACTCGCTGAGCAAGCTCAAGGGCATCGGGCTCGGGCTCACCCTGGTCCGGTCGCTGACGGACATCTACGGCGGGGAGGTCCTGGTCGAGGACAGGGTCGTAGGGGATTACGCCCAGGGGACCGTCATCTCGGTCACGTTCCCCAAGGCGTGAGGCGCGCGGGCAGCGGTCACACCAATCACCGTCACGGAGAAAGGCTTAAGCGAGCATAGGGCTTTGGACTGTCCGCAAGTGAAGGACTGATGGGAGTAGTCGAGGACCTCAAACCGATATTCTCTCCGAAATCCATCGCCGTTGTAGGCGCATCCAGAAGCCCTATGAAGATAGGGTACGAAATTCTCCAGAACATACTTGTGCACGGGTACCAGGGCAAGGTGTACCCGATCAACCCCGAGGCCCCGGAGATCATGGGGCTGAGGTCTCTCCCGAGCGTGCTCGCGGTCAAGGACGACATCGACCTCGCTATCATCGCGGTGCCCGCGGAGTTCGTGCCCAAGGTCATGACCGAGTGCGCCAAGAAGAAGGTCAAGGGCGCGATCGTCATATCCTCCGGGTTCGGCGAGATCGGCGAGAAGGGCAAGCTGCTGGAGCAGGAGGTGCTCCAGATAGCCCGCAGGGGGGGCGTGAGGCTCGTCGGGCCTAACACTCTAGGGTACAAGGACCCGATAGACAAGCTGGACGCGGCGTTCGTGTTCGGCATGCCCAAGCCGGGAGAGATCGCGCTCATAAGCCAGAGCGGCGCCCTGTGCGTCGGCATGGTCTACTACGCGAACGGCGAGCACATCGGGCTCTCCAGGGTCATAAGCGTCGGCAACAAGGCGGATGTGGACGACGCCGACCTGATCGAGTACCTCGACCAGGACAAGGCGACCAAGGTCATCGCGATGTACATCGAAGGGATCAAGGACGGCAAGCGGTTCATCGATGTCGCCAGGAAGTGCAGGAAGCCGATAGTGGCGATCAAGGCCGGCAGGACGCCCGCGGGCTCCGCTGCGGCGTCGACGCACACGGGCTCCCTGAGCGGCTCCGACGCCGTCTACGACTCTGCGTTCAAGCAGGTGCATATCCAGAGGGCCTACGATGTCACCGAGATGTTCGACTTCGCACGCGCCCTCGCATACCAGCCGCCCGCCCTGGGGAACAAGGTCGGGATCATATCCAACGGCGGAGGGGCGGGGATCATGGCCGCGGACTGGTGCGAGTCCATAGGCCTCAAGGTGCCCAACCTGACCAAGAAGACCATAGATGCGCTGAGGCCGCACCTGCCGTCCATCACGACCGCGCGCAACCCCTTGGACGTCACGGGCGACGCGAGGTTCCACAGGTACCACGCCACCGGCAGCATCATGATCTCGGACCCCAACGTCGACGCCCTGATCATGACCTGCGTCCATGCGGGCATCGCGAGGCCAAGGGAGTACGTGGGCGCCGTGATCAAGCTCGTCGAGGAGAAGAAGAACGCGAAGAAGCCCATAGTCGCGTGCTGGGTGGGCGGGCCCGAGATAGACGAGGTCGTGCAGGAGCTCAGGGTGCAGAACATCCCGGTCTACCCGAGCGCGTCGAGGGCCGCGAAGGCCGTCCGGTGCCTGTACGACGAGGGGCGCAGGCTCGAGCTGCTCGGGAAGAAGTAGCAGGGCCAGAACGGATGACGCTTCCGGGCATGCTTCTGTCGGCCGTCCGGTGATGCCAAAACACTCAAATGCTGGTTATGCATGGCCCCGCCCAGATGGGCATCACAAGGGGCGCTTGGGTCACCCCGGCCTGCGCGCTGTCGGCAGTGGCGCTGTGGGGGCTCGCGTTCCCCTTGATACAGGACGGACTCGTGTTCTTCTCGCCGATAATGCTCGGGTTCCTCAGGTTCGCGTTCGCCTCTGCGCTGATGATGGTCATCATCGTCCTCAGGTACAGGCTCTCGACGGTCGCCGAGACCGTCAGGAAGGAGTGGAGGCCTTTGCTGGTGCTCGGTGCGCTGTATGTCACCATCCCGAACATCGCGCAGAACATGGGGCTCGAGCACGGGACTTCGTCCATCGCGTCCGTGATCCAGTCGTCGGGCCCCGTGATGACCCTGCTGTTCGCCGCGCTGCTCCTGAACGAAAGGCTCACCGTGCGGAAGGGCGCGGGCTCCGCGCTGGCCATGACGGGGACGGTGCTCCTGGTCGCAGGCGGGGGGCTGTCCCTCGGAGACGACGCCTTCGTGAGCAACATTCTCATCCTGGCGAGCGCCGCCTCGTACGGCCTCGCGTGGGTCTCCGCGAAGAGGATGCTCGAGCGCAACCCGCCCGTTCTCATCATCGGGCTGTCGCTCGCGTTCGGCACCCTGCTCCTGGGCGCGGTCGTGCCCTTCGAGCCCGGCCTGGACTACGAGTTCTCCCGGGAAGCGCTGGTCAACCTTGCGGTCCTTGGGTTCCTGTGCGGGGCGGTGTCCTCCCTGCTCTACCTCTACTCGCTCGAGCGCGAAGAGGTCTCGAAGCAGGCGTTCTTCATCTACCTCATGCCGCTCTTCGCGTCCGTCTTCGCCTGGGTGCTCAGGGAGGAGACCGTTGCGCTGTGGACCGCTGTGTGCGGCCTCGTGATCATAGGCGGCGTCGCGGTCGCGCAGACAGGCAGCAGGCGTTAGGGGGGAAGGAGCGGTTCCGACTCCGACGCCCCGAGCTCGGATGCGGGCTGTATCTCCCCCGCGCGCTCGGCCCTCTTGAAGAAGTACGAGAACATCACGGGCGCGAGGAAGGTCGACACGAACCCCATCAGGACGAGCACGGAGAACACCTCGTTGCCGATCAACCCCTCCTCGAGCGCGAGCCTGGCGAACACCAGCTCCATCGCGCCCTTGCCCATCATCATGGAGGATATGGCCATTGACTCGTTCCCGCCGATCCCGAGCAGACGGGCCGGTATGAAGCTCCCGGCGACCTTCCCCACGATCGCGATCGACGTGGCCGCGACGAGCAGAGGGAGGTTCCTCGAGACAGCATCGAAATCGAGCGAGAAGCCGATGAGGACGAAGAATATGGGCGCGAGGAAACCGAGCGTGACCCCGGAGAGGATGTCCTCGACCCTGGCCCAGACCTTGAGCCCGGTCCCCGTCTCCCTGAGCAACACGCCCGCGACGAACGCCCCTATGAACCCGGGAAGGCCGATCCGCTCCGCGAGCACGGCGAACACGAGCGCGATGCCTATCGCCACCGCGAACGCCCCCTCCCCGGTCTGCATCCGCCTGAGCAGCTTGTAGATGTGAGGGACGACGTACCTGCCGATGAGGAACGCGAGCACGAAGAACATGATGAACCCGGCCGCGAGATAGAGTAGCTCGTACGGGGAGGCGTCCCTGCCTCCCCCGAGCACGATGCCCATCGCGAACAGGAGCGCTATGTCGGTTATCAGGGCGGCGCTGACTATCGTCTCGCTAGTCCTCGTGTTGATGACATCCATATCCTTCAGTATGCGGATGGTGACGGGGAGCGCGGTCACGGCCATCGCGAGCGCGATGAACGCGCGCTCGGCCCCCTCGAACCCGAAGAGTATCGCGAGGTAGTACCCGAGCCCGAGTGGGAAGACGATGCCGAGCGCGGCGATCGACCCGCCCTTCCAGGACGACGAGAACAGGTTCCTCGGGGAGAACTCCATGCCCACGTAGAGCATGAGGAACAGTATGCCCAGGTCCGCGAGGTCGGACAGGAACTGGGAGGAGTACATGTCCTCCAGGCCCGCGAACACCTCGCCCAGGATGAACGGCCCGAGTATGATGCCCGCCAGGAGTTCGCCCACGATCGGCGGCTGGTTGACCCGCGACACCGCCTCGCCCAAGGCTTTGGCGAAGGCGATCAGAAGCAGCACGTAGACGAGTATCGAGAGCTCCATCCGGCTTCCCGCACCTCTCTGGCCAAGGATGACTTGCGCGCGTATCTACTTTGCCGAGACCTGGTGTCCGCCAGGGAAAAGGTAAATACCCGCGACTAGGTTACGCGGGAACGGTGGTAATCACTTGCCCTCTTGGCAGCACATCACCTACTCGAACGAACTGAGCCCCGCGCAAGCAGGCCAGCAGGTCACGGTCGGCGGCTGGGTACAGGACCTCAGGAACCTAGGCGGGATATCGTTCCTGCAGCTCAGGGACCGATACGGGGTCATCCAGGTCACCTTCCTGAAGAAGAAGAGCAAGGAGCTGTTCGACATGGTCGCGGGGATACCCCGCGAGTCTGTCGTGCTCGTGACCGGGACCGTGAAGGAGAGCAAGGAGGCCCGGGCGGGCTACGAGATACTCCCGGACAAGGTCGTGCTGCTGAGCAAGGCGGAGACGCCTCTCCCCCTGGGGGTCATAGACAAGGTCGGGGCCGACCTGGACACCCGCCTGAACAACAGGTTCATGGACCTCAGGAAGGAGGAGGTCAAGTCCATATTCCAGATCAAGTCGAGGACGCTCGAGGGCATCAGGAAGTACCTGGTCTCCGAGGGGTTCGTCGAGGTGACCACGCCCAAGATAGTCGCCGCGGGGGCGGAGGGCGGGTCGACCCTGTTCCCCATCAAGTACTTCGACAGGAGCGCGTACCTGGCGCAGAGCCCGCAGCTGTACAAGCAGAACCTGATGGCGAGCGGCCTCGACAGGATATTCGAGATAGCGCCGGCATACCGGGCGGAGGCCTCCGACACCATCAGGCACATCGCAGAGTTCATATCACTGGACGTCGAGCTCGCGTTCATCGAGTCCTCCGAGGACATCATGGCGGTGGCCGAGGGGATCGTCGTCAACTCCCTGCAGCACGTGCGCGAGCACGCGAAGGACGAGCTCGCGAAGCTCGGCAAGACGCCCGAGGTACCTCCGACGCCGTTCCCGCGCGTGAAGTACAGGGACGCAGTCGAGATGCTCAAGGGCTCGGGGTTCAAGGTGGAGCACGGGGAGGACCTCGGTACCGAGGGGGAGAAGGCCCTCGGGGAGCTCATGCTGAGGGAGAAGAAGTGTGAACTTTATTTCATCACAGAGTTCCCGACCTCGCTTAAGAGAGGCACTTTCTACGCCAAGAGGTTCGACGACGACCCCGAGACCACAGGATACTTCGATCTTGACTACAGAGGGCAGGAGATCGTGTCGGGCGGACAGAGGGAGCACAGGTACGACGTGCTCACGGAGCAGATGAGGGAGAACAACCTCAGCCTCGAGTCGTTCGATTTCTACCTCAAGGGCTTCAGGTTCGGCATGCCCCCGCACGGAGGGTTCGGCTTCGGCGTGGAGAGGTACATCCAGAAGATGCTCGATCTGCCGAACATAAGGGAGGCCGTCCTATACCCGAGAGACAGGTCAAGACTGATCCCGTGAAGAAGCGCCCGGCCAAGCTCCTCGTGGAGCTGCCCACGGCGGACGAGATCGACGCGCTCGCCATGAGCACGCCCGACTTCAAGGTCAGGAAGTTCGAGTTCGAGCACAACGAGACCAAGGCCGACCTGGACTACGTCCCGTGCAAGGGCCAGATAATCCTCGTGATCCGAGGGGAGAGGGGCATGGCGCTCATCAAGCGCAAAGGGTGCAAGGACTGGACCCTCCCGAGCGGCAGGATACGCACGTACGAGGACATGCCCACGGCGGTCAAGCGCGTGGCGAAGCGCGAGTGCGGCCTGGGGGTCAGGAGCATGGACCTCGAGGCTATGTACGACGTCGTGTGGCACCATGAGGACGTCTCTATCAAGCGCCTCTGCCTCGTCTACTCCGCGACCACGGACGACACCGAGTGCAAGCCCGCGCCGTCCGCGAACGTGGCCGAGGCGGCGTTCCACAAGGACATGCCCGAGTCCCATCTGAAGGGCGACATTGACCTCGCGGCCATCGGCGACTCCAGCGAAAAGTGAAAAAGCACGGAACGCCATAGGCGCGGGCGATGGGAAGGATTTTCGAGCGGGAGCTCAAGGGCATCCTGAGCGCGAACGAGGACGTCCTGGCGCGCGTGACGAAGACCTGCGACCCCGAGGAGCGCGCGGGCTACATGAAGATCCGCGAGAAGCCGTTCATGGTGGTCAGGGGCGCCGGCTCCCTGGGCGTGGACCTGGTCGCCATAAGGGCGGGCTTGTCCCTGCCGATCGAGGTCAAGAGCTCCACGAGCGATGTGCTCAGGTTCAGCAGGAGCGAGAAGCTCGTCGTGCAGGCGCAGGAGATGATAGACGACTGCAAGCGGGTCGGGCTCATGCCGGTGTACGCCTTCAGGTACAAGCGCCAGAGGGGCGACGCGTGGAGGATATTCACGCTCGACGTCGGCAGGCTCGACGGGAGGCTCAGGCCGGTGTACGAGCGTCTGCCCAAGATAACCCCATCCAAGGAGGGGAACCTGATCATGCGCTGGAACGACGGGATGCCCCTGAGCAAGTTCATCGACTACCTTGTAATGCTGATGTCCTAGGGAAAAAGCCCCCGCTCGGGAGTGTAATAATAAAAAGAGAGGGGGAGTGACTGACTCTGGGACGGCTCCCGGGGAGCATATACTCCTCAGTTCTGAGAATCGGACATGATTATCACCATTGAGACAATGCGTGAACGGTTCACGCCGCTGACATGCTGGCCGGCGCCGGAACGAGTCCTGGACGCCCACCCATCGGACGGTGTGGAGTTCATAAAGGAGAAGGGCAATCACCGTCCAAGGTCGGGATTCTATGAGCAAGACGGAACAGAACCTCAGGGCCGCCCTGGCTGGAGAGACGGAGGCGAGGGCGAAGTATGTCAAGTGGGCCGGGGCCGCCACAAAGGAAGGGCACCAGGCCATCGGGAGGATATTCCTCGAGACCGCAGAGAACGAGTACGAGCACTCGGCCATGATCATGAAGCTGCTGGGCATGGTCGGCTCCACGGAGGAGAACCTGAAGACTGCCTACGACGGCGAGACCCACGAGTGGACCTCGATGTACCCGCAGTTCCTCAAGGAGGCAAAGGCCGAGAAGAACGAGGCCGCGGTCAAGTTCTTCGAGCACGTCATCAGGATCGAGCAGCACCACGCGAAGCGGTACAAGCTCCTCATGGCCAGGCTGAAGAACGGGAAGCTGTACAAGTCCGACAGGGAGGAGATCTGGTTCTGCACCAACTGCGGTTACATGCACAAGGGCAAGGAGGCGCCGGGCACGTGCCCGAACTGCCTGCACCCGCAGGGGTACTTCAAGCGGACGGACGACCTGGACTACGGCAAGATCGAGATCTAGCCGGGACTGGAAAAAACCGGAAGGCGCGAGGCGAGGGGTGACCCCCGCCCCGCGGCCTGATTTCAGCACTCATAGGGCTCATCACGGGACCTCGCGGTCCTCAGCTGACCCTCTTCTCATCACTTGGGCGGTCCATTGCCTTCCATCTATTTTACTGGAACGTTCCGGGGCACGGATTAAATATCCACGACGCCTAGATAGCCCTCCGTGGACCCGCTCAGCACGAACATCTGGGTGTTCTTCGGGATGACCCTGATCATCTCACTGTCTGGAGTGATGATGCCGGGTCCCGTGTTTGCTGCCACAATCGCCAAGGGATACAAGGATGGGAGTGCCGGCCTCAAGATTGCCCTAGGGCACGGGCTGATAGAATTCCCCCTGATGGCCCTAATCATCCTGAGCCTCGGGGTCGTGTTCGAGAACTCGCT
>Ga0315297_10000771_pt1 | contig 18969 bp, 15 predicted proteins | sample YL17G15_0_MG_FD_203628 | JGI IMG/M metagenome (GOLD analysis project Ga0315297, IMG submission 203628) | Sediment microbial communities from Yellowstone Lake, YNP, Wyoming, USA - YL17G15_0 | ecosystem: Environmental > Aquatic > Freshwater > Lake > Sediment | place: USA: Wyoming | collected... | reverse complement strand
ATCTGCTGACAGGAGGCAGTAATCCATGACTCTCTTACTGAAAGGCGGCAGGGTGGTGGATCCCTCCCGGAAAGCGGACGCGGTGGGGTACCTGCTGATCGAAAACGGAAAGATCGCCGGAAGCGGCAAGGAGCTGCACCGCGCCGGGAAGAACACACCCAGGGAGGGCGATCCCGCAACGGAGATTCTGGATCTCCGGGGCAAAATCGTCGTGCCGGGCCTTATCGACATGCACACCCATCTGCGGGAGCCGGGATTCGAGTACAGGGAAACGATCGCCTCCGGGAGCGAGGCCGCCCTTGCGGGGGGATTCAGTTCCATCGCCTGCATGCCCAACACGAATCCCGTGAACGACAACCGCTCCGTCACAGAATACATTTGCCGGAAGGCGACCGAATGCGGCCTCGTAAACGTCTATCCTGTTGCCGCAATCAGCGTGAATTCCGAGGGCGCCTTTCTGACCGAATTCCAGGATCTCAAGGCCGCCGGCGCCGTCGGTCTTTCGGACGACGGCAAACCAGTCATGAACGCCGCCCTGATGAGGCGGGCCCTCGAATACGCTTCGTCTATCGATATGCCGGTCATCGCCCACTGCGAGGACAGGGATCTCTCTGCCGGGGGTTTGATGCACGAAGGGTTTGTGGCCACCGAGCTCGGGCTCCCCGGCATCCCCGCGGTTGCGGAAGAGGTTATGGTCGCCCGTGACCTCCTCCTCGCCGAATTTACCGGGGCGGCGGTGCACATCGCCCATGTGAGCACCGCCGGGTCGGTCCGTCTGATCCGGGAAGCCAAGGTTAGAGGCGTCCGGGTCACAGCCGAAACCGCGCCCCATTACTTTACCCTGACCGATGAGGCCCTCCGGGGTTTCGACACCAACACGAAGGTTTACCCGCCCCTGCGCAGCGCGGAAGATGTCGCAGCCGTCCGGGAAGGCCTGCGCGACGGCACGCTCGATGTCATTGCCAGTGACCACGCCCCCCACGCCCGGACCGATAAGGAGGTCGAGTTTGAGTATGCGGCGAGCGGCCTGACGGGACTGGAAACCTCTCTCTCCCTTTCTCTCCGGCTTGTCGTCGACGGCATCCTCACTCTTCCGGCCCTGATCGAAAAGATGACCGTCAACCCCGCCGGGATCCTCCGCCTCCCCAAGGGCACCCTCGCCATTGGCGCCGACGCCGATGTCACCGTTATCGATCCCGACCGGGAATGGATCGTTGATCGCAAATTATTCCGTTCCCTCGGTAAAAACTCTCCCTTTCACGGCTGGAACATGAAGGGAATGGCGGTCCTGACAATCGTCGGCGGACATATCCGCTACCGTGATTTTTGAAAAATGAATGCAAGGAAACAGCACCGGACGGAAGCGATCGTCCTTCGTCTCCTGGATTACGGCGAATCCGATCTGATCGTGACCTTCTGCACCGCGGAGTTCGGAAAGCTCAGGGGGATCGCCAAAGGGGCGAGAAGGAGCCGCAAGAGGTTCGCGAATGCACTCGAGCCATTTTCGCGCCTGCAGATCCTATTCTCCCGCCGGAGGCCAGAAAGCCTGGCCCTGATAGAGTCGTGCGATGTCCTCTCTCACTTCCCGGCAATCCGCGCCGACCTGGAAAAGACGTTCACCGCCTCCTATCTGATTGACCTGACGGATCAGTTCACGCTGGAAGACAAGAAGAACGAAGGCCTGTTCCGGCTTTTGAGCGATTTTCTCCGGCTTCTCGAAGGCGGCCCCGCGACGGAGGGGATCCTCCGTTTCTTCGAGATCCGCCTCTTGAAGCTTTCCGGCTACGACCCGGTTCTGGATCATTGTCTGGTCTGCAAAACGCCGCTCGGAAATGAGAAAGCCTACCATTTCAACTCCGGCGACGGCGGACTTATATGCACCGCCTGCCGCCCCGACAGTCCGGATGCCCTCCCGGTCTCCCTCGGAACGATACGGACGCTGCTGATGGGGCGCGAGATGGAGATCGACCGGCTGGGCAGGCTGTTTCTGTCGGAACAATCCGCAGAGGAGAGTCGGCGCCTCCTGGCCCATTTCATCCGTCATCTCCTCGGCAGGGAGCTGAAATCCGTTCACGTCCTCAATGAAATCCGGCGCCTGGGAATCTAAGAGTTTCAGATTCACATTGACACGCTCTTGCCGCCATGTTAAGAAGCCGGCCATGAAAAATTGCCGTAAATTCAAGAAATAACGTGATTTGAACGACAGGAGGAGTTGTGACCTTTCAGGAATTGCTCTTCGCCCTCGAACGATACTGGGCCGCCCAGGGCTGCGTGATCCAGCAGCCCTACGACATCGAGGTGGGCGCCGGAACCTTCAACCCGGCCACTTTTCTTCGGGCCCTGGGGCCGGAGCCCTGGAGGGTGGCCTACGTGGAACCCTCCAGGAGACCAACGGACGGCCGCTACGGTGAAAACCCGAACCGTCTCCAGCATTACTATCAGTACCAGGTCATCATAAAACCGTCGCCGCTCGATATCCAGGAATTGTATCTCGACTCCCTGAAGAGCTTCGGAATCGATCCGCTGGAGCACGATATCCGTTTTGTGGAGGACGACTGGGAGTCTCCTACGATAGGCGCCTGGGGACTCGGCTGGGAGGTCTGGCTCGACGGAATGGAAATCTCCCAGTTCACCTACTTCCAGCAGGTCGGCGGCTTCGATCTCCACCCCGTCAGCGCGGAGCTGACCTACGGCACCGAACGGATCGCCATGTATCTCCAGGGAATCGACAACGTCTACGACCTCGAATGGACCAAAGGGATCAAATACGGGGACATCCACCACCAGAGCGAGGTGGAATGGTCGGTTTACAATTTCGAGACTGCCGACATCGACAAGCTGAGAAATCACTTCGACATGTACGAGGCCGAGGCGATCCGGACGGCGGAAAAGGGGCTGGTGCTCCCCACCTACGACCTCTGTCTCAAGTGTTCCCATACCTTCAATATGCTGAACGCCCGGGGAGCGATCGGCGTGGCCGAACGGACGAGCTATATCGGCCGGGTCCGGAATCTCGCCCACCTCAGCGCGGAGGGCTATCTCCAGCAAAGGGAAGCTCTGGGCTACCCCCTCCTGAAGAGGAAATAAGAGCTTTGAAAAACTATGAAAATTGGCTTCATGCAGCGCGATTTAAAGGTTTTTCGGGCACCATGCCGTCGCAGCGGAGCGACCGCAAAGGCAACTGTCTGAGCGCGTCAGCGCGAGTTTTGCCTTTGCAGCGAAGCGAGACGATGCATGGTCGAAAAAGATTTATGAGCGCCAATGAAGCCAATTTTCAAAGCTCTCGAAATAACGATTGGGAGAACATTGATGGGCAAGGAACTGTTGCTCGAAATCGGAACCGAAGAGATCCCGGCCGCCTTTCTGCCGAAGGCGCTTAAGGATATGGACGAGATCGTCCGGAAGGAGCTTGCGGCAAACCGCATCCGCCACGGGGAGGTCCGGACGATGGGGACGCCCCGCCGGCTCTTCCTGGCGGCAGCCGATGTCGCTGAACGCCAGGAAGATCAGGTCATCGAGAAACTGGGACCGGCCAGAAGGGTCGCCTTTGACGAACAGGGGAACCCCTCCAGGGCCGCCCTTGGTTTTGCCAAAGGACAGGGTCTCGACATCTCGGCACTGGAAACAATCACCACGGAGAAGGGGGAGTATCTCTGCGCCCGGAAGAAAATCACCGGCGAGGCGACGGAAAGCCTGCTCCCGGCGATCCTGACGAAGGTCATCACCGGGATCCCCTTCCGCAAATCGATGCGGTGGTCCGATCTGGAGTTCCGTTTCGCCCGCCCGATCCACTGGCTCCTGGCCCTTTTCGACGGCCGAATCGTCCCCTTCCGGATCGGGAACATCGAAAGCGGCAGCACAAGCCGCGGTCACCGTTTCATGAGCCCCGCATCCTTCCCCGTCGGCAGCCTGGCGGAGTACCTGGCGAAGACACGCGATCATTTCGTCATCGTCGATCCCGTGGAGAGGAAAAAGATCATCCGCGAACAGACGCAGAAGGCGGCTGAGTCCGCAGGCGGCAGGGTCTTCCACCACGAGGAGCTTCTCGAGACAGTCACCTTCCTCACAGAGTACCCGACCGTCGTCTGCGGGAGCTTCGACCGGGAATACCTGGAACTTCCCAGGGAGGTCCTCATCACCACGATGATCTCCCACCAGAAGTATTTTCCGGTCCTGGACGAAAATGGCGCCCTTCTCCCCTTCTTTCTCACCGTCAACAACACCCTCGCCCATGATCCTGCGGTCGTGAGACGCGGAAATGAAAGAGTCATCCGCGCCCGTCTGGCCGATGCCCGATTTTTTTTCGAAGAGGATCGCAAGATCCCCCTCGACCGTCGCGTGGAGGATCTCAAGAAGGTGATCTTCCATACCCTTCTCGGAACCTCCTACGAGAAGGTCATGCGCTTCCGTAAACTGGCCGCCTGGATCGCCGACCGGATCGATCCGGTCCTCGGGGCCAGGGTGGAGAGGGCGGCAACGCTCGCCAAGGCCGACCTGGATACCCAGATGGTTGGCGAATTTGCAGAGCTGCAGGGGGTCATGGGCCGTGAATATGCGCTACTGGCCGGCGAGGATTCCGTCGTGGCAAAGGCCATCTACGAGCATTATCTTCCCACAGCGGCAGGCGGCGAACTTCCCGAAACCGACGCAGGCGCCATCGTCAGCATTGCCGACAAGATGGATACGATCTGCGCATTCTTCGGCGTCGATCTGATACCCACGGGGACGGCCGACCCTTACGCCCTGCGCCGCCAAGCCATCGGAGTCATCAACATCATCCTAAGGAAGCGCTACCCGCTTCCCGTTGACGGCCTGATCGAGGAGAGCCTCGCCGTTCTCGACCCCCTTCTGAAGCGTGCCGCCGCTGATGCAAAGGCCGATGTCCTGGAGTTTTTCCGGGGCCGGTTTGAAAATCAGCTCATCTCCCAGGGACATCCCTACGACGTCGTTGCCGCCGTTCTCGCCACCGGCCTGCAGGATTTCGTCCGGGCGGAGGAAAAGATCCTGGCCATGGAGAGCTTCAAATCCCATGATGATTTCCAACCACTGGCGATCGCCTTCAAACGGGTCGTCAACATCATCCGGGATTTCCAGAACGGCGCCGTCGACCCCTCCCTGTTTGCCGGTCCGGAAGAGAAGGATCTCCACGAGGCGTTTATTCAGATCCGGCAGACGGTTCTTGTGCACATCGCCGGCGGAGACTATCACGCCGCCCTTATCGAAATGGCTCGTCTCCGCAAGCCAGTGGATGCCTTCTTCGAAACGGTTCTGGTCATGGCGGAGGATGAACGCGTCCGCTTCAACCGGCTTTCGCTCCTGAAAGAGATTGCCGATCTATTTCACGGTATTGCCGACTTCTCCAGGATCGTGACCGAGGGATAAAACAGACGGCTTCGTAAAACTTCATATTGCATTTTTTTATCGGATCTGATTTAGTTTAACATCCAGATATCCCCGTCAGGATTGTTTTAACCGTACACGGGCATCCCTAAGCAGCGGGCAGAATTTGAGAAAGCCATGACGGATCAGATCAAGGACAAAGATGTCACGAGTCTCGAAGAGTTGCTCCAGCAGCGCAAGGCCCTGTTGGACATCACCAACCGGATACACGCCGCCCAGAATATAAAGCAGATCCTCGTCGATCTGAAGGACGGGATTCTGAGCCTCTTCAGCGCCCGCTCTCTGACTATCTATGTCCTGGATCGGATGAGTAACGAGATCTACTCCATGTTCATGGCCGGCGCGGAGTTGAAAGAAATCCGCATGGCGATCGACAAGAAGAGCATATCCGGTTATGTCGCCTCTACCGGAAAAGTCGTCAACATTGCGGACGCCTATGACAGTGATGAGCTCAGGACCATCGACGGGGAGTTAATCTACGACTCGAGCTGGGATAAGAAAACCGGCTTCCGGACCAGGCAGGTCCTCGCCGCCCCGATCTTCCAGAACAAGATGATCATGGGAGTGGTGCAGGTCCTCAACAAGAAGGGAGATACTGGGAAGTTCTCCGCGGATGAAGCGGGATTTCTGCTCGAGATCACGAACGTCCTCGGCATCGCCTTCTACAACCAGGAACGTTACGCCAGGCGGCGGAAAACCCGTTTCGACTTTCTGCTCAGCCGCGGCCTCCTCAAGGAGGAGGAGCTGAACAGCGCCTGGGAGGATTCGCGCGAAGCCAAGGAAACCATAGAGACCTATCTGACGAAGAAGTACAAGGTCTCCCGCGAGGATATCGGCCGCTCCTTCGAGGAGTTCTTCCGCTGCAAATTCATCTCCTTCTCGGACAAATACCCCATCCCGGAGGATCTGCTCAAAAACCTGAAGAAGGAATATCTTCGCCGGGAACTCTGGGTCCCGCTGGAAAAGAAGGATGGCGCCATCCAGATCATCGTGGACGATCCCAACAACATCCTGAAGCGGGACATGATCGAAAACCTCTTGAAGACGAAGTCCGTACGCTATAACGTCTCCTTTCCGGACGACATCATCAAGTTCATCAACCACTTCTTCCAGTCCCACGAGGACGAATCCTCCTTCACCGAGATCCTCGGAAAACTCGGTGCGGCCGACGAGGAATCCCAGGAGGAGGAGGATGACGAGGTCGTCACCGAGTCCGACAGCGTGATCATGCAGCTCGTCAACAAGATCATCCTCGACGCCAGCGCCCGACGCGCCTCTGATATTCACGTCGAACCCAACGTCGGGAAAAAAAACGTCGAGGTCCGTTACCGGGTCGACGGCGACTGCGCCCTCTATCAGACCCTCCCCTACAGCTACCGGGCGGCCGTCGTTTCGCGCATCAAAATCATGTCGAACCTGGACATCACGGTCCGACGCCTCCCCCAGGACGGAAAGATCAAGTTCAGGAAACCGGGCGGCGAGGAGATGGAACTGCGCGTCGCCACCATCCCGACCCAGGGCGGGGTGGAAGATGTCGTGATGAGGCTTCTGGCGAAGGGGGAAACCATGCCCCTGGAGGCCATGGGGATGTCGGAGCGCAATCTCCGGGAACTCAGGAACATCCTGGAGAAGCCCTACGGCATGGTCCTCGTTGTCGGCCCGACCGGCTCCGGCAAGACGACCACCCTGCACGCCGCCCTCCATGAGATCAACACGCCGGACAGAAAGATCTGGACGGCTGAAGACCCGGTGGAAATCACCCAGTACGGTCTGCGTCAGGTTCAGGTCCAGTCCAAGATCGGCTTCGACTTTGCCGCCGCCATGCGTTCTTTCCTTCGGGCCGACCCGGACGTGATCATGGTGGGCGAGATGCGGGATTTCGAAACGGCCAAGACCGGCGTCGAGGCATCGCTGACGGGTCACCTCGTCTTCAGCACGCTGCACACGAACAGCGCCCCGGAGACCATCGTCCGCCTGCTCGATATGGGAATCGACCCGCTCAATTTCGCCGACTCCCTATTGGGCATCTTGGCCCAGCGTCTCGTTCGCACCCTCTGCAAAAAATGCAAGGAGGCTTATCATCCGGACCGCAACGAATTCGATGAAATCGTGGAGAGCTACGGCGAGGAGCGGTTTCTGAAACTGAACATCCCCTACGACGACCGCTTCACGCTCTATCGGCCGAAAGGGTGCGAGGCCTGCGACAAGACGGGATACAAGGGAAGGATGGGGATCCACGAACTTGTCATCGCCTCGGACGGCATCAAACGACTCATCCAGAAACGGGAGACGGTCGAAGTGATGCGGAACACGGCCATGACCGAGGGGATGACGACCCTGCTTCAGGACGGCATCTATAAATCGATTCAGGGCATTACCGATTTCCGCCAGGTCCACCGCGTCTGTATCAAGTAGCCCCGCTAAGAAACCCAATTCATTTCTGCTCCAGCCTCTCCTTCCAGGCGCTGAGACGCTGGAACGCATCCAGGGGCGTGAGGTTCATCGGGTCAAGTTCCCGGAGTTCCCGGATCACCGCATCCTTTTCGTCCGCAAAGAGGCTCAATTGATTTGCATGGGGCCGAACCGTCTTTCTGCCCCGGGCAATCTTCGGCATCCCGACCTCGTCGAGTTCCCCCTTCTCCAAGTTACGGAGGATCTCCTTTGCCCGCGCGATCACTTCGCCGGGCACCCCGGCGATCCGCGCCACCTGGATGCCGTAGCTCCGGTTTGTCCCCCCCTCCATGATCTTCCTGAGAAAGATGATCCGGTCCCCCCATTCCCGCACGGCGATGTTGTAATTGCGCACCCCCTCCTTGGTGACGGAAAGCTCCGTGAGCTCGTGATAGTGGGTGGCAAAGAGGGTCCGCGCCCCGAGATGAGCGGCGTCGTGGATATATTCCGCCGTCGCCCAGGCGATGCTGAGACCGTCGAAGGTGCTCGTCCCCCGTCCCACTTCGTCCAGGATGATCAGGCTCCGCTTCGTGGCGTGACTGAGGATGTCCGCCACCTCGTTCATTTCTACCATGAAGGTGCTCTGTCCGCGGGCAAGGCTGTCCGCCGCGCCGACACGGGTGAAGATCCGGTCTGCCACTCCGATCCGGGCTCTTGTCGCGGGAACGAAACTCCCCATCTGGGCCATGAGAACGATCAGGGCGATTTGACGGATAAAAGTCGATTTTCCCGCCATGTTGGGACCGGTGATGATGAGAAACCGGTTCTTCTCCAGATCGAGGCAAACATCGTTCGGAACAAACCCCGTCCCGCCGGGGATCCGCTCCACGACCGGATGTCGGCCGTCGGTGATCTCGATTGCATCCTCCGCATCGACCACGGGGCAGCAGTAGTTGTACCGCTCGGCAACTTCAGCCAGCGATGCGAGGGCGTCAAGATCGGCGATTCGCGACGCCGTCTCCTGTATCCTCCGGATCTCGCCGGCGATCCTCTCCCGGATTTCGACGAACAAATCGTATTCCCTCGCCTGTCGCCGCTCCTCCGCATGGAGGACCGTCTCCTCGTAACCCTTCAGCTCCTCATTGATATAGCGCTCAGCATTGACCAGGGTCTGCTTCCGGATATAGTCATCCGGAACCAGCTGGGCATTCGCCTTCGTGACCTCGAGGTAATACCCGAAGACGCTGTTGAACCCCACCTTCAGGGAATTGATCCCCGTCCGCCGGCGTTCCTTCTCCTCCAGGGCGGCGATCCCTTTCCTGCCGTCGCGCATCGCCGCAATCAGGCGGTCCAGCTCCGGATCAACCCCCCCCCGGATGATCCCTCCCTCGCGGATCGTGAGCGGCGGGTCCTCCGCGATCGACTTTTCGATCAGCTCCTGGATGTCGTGCAGCTCGTCGATGCCCCCATGTATCGCCTTCAGGAGCGGCGTTTCGATTTCGCGGATGAGGGCCCGAATCTCAGGCAGGGTCCCGAGGGATGTCCGAAGCGCCGCAAGATCGCGGCCGTTCGCGAGCCCCGTGGCGATCCGGCTTCCGAGACGCTCCAGATCGTAGACGGAACGGAGGCTGCCGCGGAGCGATTCCCGCAGGAGGTGCTGCTCGCGGATCTCGGAAACGGCGGCCAGCCTCTCCCTGATTCTGCCCGGATCCCGGAGGGGGCAATTGAGCCACCAGCGGAGCCTTCTTCCCCCCATGGAGGTCATTGTCTGGTCGAGGACGTGAAATAGCGACCCGGCTTTTTTCCCGTCTGCGATCGTGGCGAAGAGCTCGAGATTTCGCTTGGCGACCTCGTCCAGGATCAGCTGGGCGCCGCTTTCATACCAGGTCAGGTCGTTAATGTGGCCGAGACGCCCCTTCTGAGTCTCGGCCATGTAGCCCAAAACGGCGCCCGCTGCAACCGCCATCGCGGGATGACGATCCACGGCCATCTCCGTCAGCCTCTCTTCGGGGAAATGATCCCGGAGACGGATGAGTGCATCCTCCGAAGCGAACTTCTCCGGCGGGAAACGGTTGATCAGGCACCGCTCCTCATCGCCGGCAAGGCTGCGGACCAGATCGCTGTCGCTAAGGTTCTCGGCGATGATCAGTTCGCGGATCTCAAGCCCGGCCGTCTCCGCGCGGAAAACTTCACGGTCGTCCGTTTCGGTCACCCGGAATTCTCCCGTGGAGATATCGACGAAGGCAAGGCCGAAACGGCCGTCCCGGACAACCAGGGCCGCAAGGAAGTTGTTCTCCTTGGCCCGGAGGTTTTCCGCATCGAGGACCAGCCCGGGGGTCACGACGCGCACCACCTCGCGCTTCACCACCCCCTTTGCCAGCTTCGGATCCTCAACCTGCTCGCAAATGGCCACCTTGAATCCCTTTTCGATGAGCTTCGCGATGTAGGAGGAGGAGGCATGGTAGGGAAAGCCGCAGAGGGGGATGGCGTCCTGACTGCTCTTGTTTCGGGAGGTCAGGGTGATATCGAGGATGCGGGAGGCGGTCACGGCATCCTCGAAGAACATCTCATAGAAGTCTCCCATTCGGAAAAAGAGGATGCAGTCGGGGTAGCGCTCCTTCATCTCCGCATACTGGCGCATGGCGGGGGTCGGGTCCATCACTCCCATCTTCCGCCCCTCTTTCTTAAATCGATGTAAGACGACCGTTCCAGCCTCCCCTGTCCGCCGATGAAGATATTCAAGAACCAGCTCACCGCGCCGATGATCAGGGCGCCGATCACAGCCGTCCAGAAACCGTGGACCGTAAAGCCGGAAATCACGGCGGAGACCATCTTCAGCATCAGGGCGTTGATCAGAAAGGTGAACAGCCCGAGGGTAAGGATGTTGATGGGGAGCGTCAGAAGGATGAGGAGGGGGCGGAAAAATGCATTCAGAATTCCCAGCGTGGCCGCCGCCAGGAACGCCGGCAACAGGCCATCCACACGGATGCCGTCGAGGAGCCAGGAGGCCGCCAGAACGGCCGCCGTCAACACCAGCCAGCGCAACAGAACCCCCCTCATCACTACCCTCCTCCCCTCGCGGGATATCAGCCGCCTCCAGAAGCTCCCCCCCTGCCGATGCTTAAGTGAACGGTCGGAACTGTTCCGCCTTGGCGCCGCAGACCGGGCAGATTTCGGGCAGGACGCCATCCGCGACATAACCGCAGACCAGGCAGACATAGTAGACCGTCTCCCTCTCCTCCAGGAAGTGGTTCATCGCCTCCTTGTAGAGCTTCGCATGCGTCTCCTCCACATCCCGGCTCTGGCTGAAGTGGATGACCGCCCCCTGGTTTCCCTCCGCTTCCGCCAGTTTGACGAACTCGCCGTATGCGACCGCCGCCACCCCCTTCTCCGACTGGAAGCTCTCCGTTAGGTTCTCCTCGGTCGTTTTGATCTCCTTGAGGACCTTCAGCGCCCTTGCCCCGTGGATCTCTTCGGAGAAGGCGATCACCCGGAAGAGTTTCGCGATCTGGGGATATCCTTCCTTCTCCGCCTTTTCCGCATAAACCTTGAGACGAAGAGAGGCATTGGCCTCACCGGCATAGGCCTGCTGCAACGCATCCCTTGTTCGATCCATGCCGCCTCCCTGCCACAATATTTGGATGATACGAGAGCTTTGAATTACTCCTGAAATTCGGCAAATCGTCATTCCTGCGAAAGCAGAAATCCAGTCTTTTCAAGATCTTCCGGATTCCCGCCTACGCGGGAATGACAAAGTGGGGGTATTTTTCAAAGCTCTCGATACGAAAATTTTCGGGAAACCCCGCCCGTTACTCCGGAGAGAACTCATCCTTCCCCGCGCCGCAGACCGGACAGACCCAATCTTCGGGAAGGTTTTCAAAAGAGACCCCCTTGCGGATCCCCGCATCGGGATCACCCTCCGCCGGGTCATAGACGTAACCGCAGATATTGCAAACATATCTTTCCATGTTCTTTTTCCTCCTTTCTGTCGTTAAAACCATCGTCCGGGATTTTCCGGCCTACAGACTGCTTTTCACCATCTCCGCCATCTTCAATCCGAGCGTATGGCGCCTTGCCATCACCTCAGCTCAGGCGACCGCCTCCGCGCCGATCGCAAAGGCGCGGAGATTGGCCTCGACTCGGGAGGCCGGCATACCCTCGCGGATCACCGCTGCGAATAGCTCCCGGTTGACGGGCAGCACCCCCAGCCTCGCAACGGCGCCTATCATGATGATGTTCCCCAAAATGGGGTTGCCCAGTCGGATCGCTTCGGCCGTCGCATCGAGAAAACAGGCCGTCTCCGAGAGGGCCGCGACCGCCTTACGGATCGTCTCCGGCGCCGGGTAGTCGGCCTCGCCCGTGATCACGCCCACCGGGTAGATCGGCCGCATGTTTACGAGCGACTTCACGGCGGGGTTGCCGTAGTCGGCAAGCACCCGAATCGCCTCGACCGGCTCGAGGGCGACGACCAGATCCGCCCTCCCCTTCGGGATCTGCGGACTCCAGACCGCCGCAGACGAAACACGGATGTGGCTCATGACCGAGCCGCCGCGCTGGGACATCCCGAACGTCTCCCCGATCGTCACCCTGAACCCCCTCCGGACCAGCATGTTCGCAAGGACCCGCGAGGCCATGACATTCCCCTGGCCCCCCACGCCGGTAATCACGATATTGTAAGGATCTTTCTGCAATGCCTTATTCGTCATGATTTTGCCGCCTCCTCGCAATGGATGGCCTCGGCCGGGCAGATTCCAGCGCAGACGCCGCAGCCGGCGCAGATGACCTCATCGATCTGCGCTTTTTTCTTTTCCCTGTTCCAGAGGAGCCCCGGACAGCGGAAGATCCGCGTACAGAGGCGGTTACAGCCACAGGCATCCCCCCGGCAGAGGGTGTCATCCACCTGCATGAGGAAGCGCTTCGTTCCCTTTTTCTCGGGGGAAAGGGCGCAGGACTGCTTCAGGATCAGGACCTTCACCCCCTGTGGGCCCTCCATGAGGCGGTTCAGCGTCTCTCTCGTTTCCTGAAGAGCAAACGGGTCTCCGACGACGACCTTCGCTCCTATCGCCCCGCAGAGAGCGGCGATATCAACCATGGGGGATGCGTCCCCCATGGCGTTGACGTCGATCCCCGGGTGGGACTGGAATCCCGTCATCGCCGTACCTTTGTTGTCGAGGGCGATAAAGATGATGTTCGCATTCTGATGGACGGCGTTGATCAGGGCGGGGATGGCCGCATGGTAGAAGGTCGAATCCCCGCAAACGGCGATGATCGGCTGGTCCATGCCGAACGATCCCAGTTTCCCGAATCCGGATGCCAGACCCGTCCCGGAACCCATCGCATGGAGGGTCTTGGCGGTATAAAACCCGGCGGCGGGAAAGAGGGAAGCCATCGCATAGCAGCCGATGTCCCCGCAGACGAATCCGCCGCGGCCGTCGCGCTGCAGCGCCTCGCGAATGCTCCAGTAGGAGGCGCGATGGGGACAGCCGGGACAGAAGGTCTGTTCGCGCCTGGGGGCGAGGTCGGCGAACGCCCGGAGCTTTTTCCTATAGGCCGACGAAAGCACGGGGGGGGCGATTCCCAGGATCCGGCCGACGGCCGCCATCACCAGGTCGGGATTCAACTCGCCCGCCATCGGCAGAACGCCGTCGTTTTTTCCGTAAAATGTCTTGACACCGATCTCCCGTACCTGCTCGGCGGCCAGGATCTTGACCTGCTCCTCGAGAAACGGGAGGACCTCCTCAACGATCAGGATCTTCTCTGATTTCGACAGGACACTTTTCAGAAGCGCCGGCGGAAGGGGCCAGGTCGTACCGAGTTTGAGAATGCCCACCCGATCCCCGGCTTCGAGCATCGACACGGCCTCAAGGCTGTAGAGCCTGCAGGCGCTGCTCGTGATGATCAGGAGCTCCGGCCTCTCCGGTCCGGAATAGGCGTTGAACGGGCTTTCCTCGAAGATCGCCGCGGCCTTCCGGATCTTCTCCTGCTGAAGGCGGTGCTTTTCGATGACGGGGGCGCTGATCACCGGTCCCCGCTCGGGGTCGGAAACCGCACCGTCGCAGAGGAATTCCGCCTTCCGCACCGCGGATGGGAGCGCCCCGAGAATGACGTTTCCGCTTGCATGCGACATGCGGGTCACGCTGCGGACCATGACGATGTTCCGGATCTCCTCCGAGAGGGTGAAGGCCCAGCGGGTCATCTCCTTCGCCTCCTGGAAATCCGCCGGTTCGAGGAGCGGAATCTCCATGAGCCGCGCGAAATGGCGGGATTCCCCCTCGTTAACGCTCGAGAGCGCCCCCGGATCGTCGCAGGTGACGAGGATCATCCCGGCCCGCGTCCCCGATCCGGCCAGGTGGAGCAGAAAGTCCGAGGCGACGTTGACGCCGTTCTGCTTCATCACGCACAGCGACCGGAGCCCCGCAAAGGAGGCCGCCGCCGCCGTCTCCATGGCCACCTTTTCATTGGTGGACCACTCCACATAGAGCTTTCCCGTTTCCGCAAACCGGGAAAGCGTTTCGATGATTTCGGAAGAAGGCGTGCCGGGATAACCGGCTGCAACCTGCACCCCGGCCTCCAGAGCGCCGCGGGCGATGGCCTCGTTCCCCATGAGGAGAACCTCGTCCCCTTCCCTTTGTCCCCTTTCCATGGACATCCAAATCCTCCCTGCCGGTTTCTGAAAAAAGCTCCGTATTCCGCCGCTCCCGCATCCCCCATCCGGCGTGATTCTCAGCCTGCCTGCCCCATCCGGTCGCCGGTGTTGCCCTGTCCTGGTGGCCGGCTCGCCGCCTTCTTCTTGTTCAGGGAGGCCGCCTTCAGTTTTTCCAGATTGCCTGCCGGAACCTCACGGAATTCAAGAACCCCCCGGCGGCGGGCCAGTTCCAGGAGATCTCGGCCGCGCTTCGTCCGGGCGATCACCTGGTTCCACAAGCGGGCCGCCTTCCATCCCTCCGGAAGACGGGCCGACCCCACCGAGAGATCGCTGAACTCCGCCGTCATATCGGCGCAGGAACGGCAGGATTCACGTACGCAGGGGGTAAGCTCGTCGAGAGAAAACCGGACAGTCTCCTCCGGCATGTACACCTCGAGGGTATGGTAACGGCTCGGCGGGATATCCATCCCGATCACCGCGGCAAGATCCGTTTTTTTCTTCAGGATGTCGGTGAGCGGACGCCAGGAAAGCGCCCAGCCGCAGAAGAGCCCCACCACAAGCTTCAGCCTGTCCATGCCGCTTTCGGCGGCCGCCAGCGGCTGAAGACGCATCTTGGCGAGGGCCAGCGCCTGACAGGGAGTGGCCACAACGCCGATCCGCCGGCAATCCGTACGAAGCGCCCGGTTGAACTCGGCCACGGTGGGAGAGACGACGAAACGGCTGCCTCCCAGTTGCGCCGCCGCTTCAGGTTCACTGACGGTCACGGCGCGGGGAAGGAGCTCCTCCCCTCTCTCTGTGAGAACCGCCGCATCGATCAGCCCCTCACGGAGGGCCAGGGTCATGAGTGCGGTCACCACGCCGCCGTGCTGCGACCGACGCCTGTTCCCCTCCTGCGCCGCCCTCGCAATGAAAAATCCCTTCACCGCCCCCAGTTCGTGCGTCAGATCCGCCTCGTCATAAAACCTCGACTTCATGTCCGTTAGGTCCGCAGGCGTTCGTGGACAGAAGGCAAAACACCGTCCTTGGGCGAGATCGCAGCGGTGGAGTATGACCGTCCTGTCCCGGTAGGAAGCCTGGTAGGGACAAAGGTTGACGCAGGCGCCGCACCCCGCGCAAAAACCGGTCCGCAGGACCATCTCCTCCAGCTCCTTCTGCCCCCCCTGAACCTTCTCCTCTTCCGATGAATCCGCTTTCCGCTCAGTCTCCCGCATAATGCCGCATCCGTCTCGACGTTTCGATTCCCGGGAATGGCCGGTTTTCCCCGATTTTCGGAGCGCATTCTAACACGAGCGGATGATTCCCTGTCAACCCAAAATCACGGGGCAAAGGGATAATTTTCGCTGATCGTCAAGACAGTTGTTGACAAGCTTCTTTTCTTATATTATGAAGCGCCGTGAAATCAATCTTCCCCAGTAGCTCAGTCGGTAGAGCAGATGGCTGTTAACCATCGGGTCCGTGGTTCGAGTCCGCGCTGGGGAGCCAATTAAAACAGGGGTTGCAACGATGAAGGTTGCAGCCCCTTTTTCAATTGTCAAGTGCATTATCTGTTCAAGAAGCGTCAGCCTTCCATCTTATAGCCCTTTTCCTTGAAAAGCCTCAGACAGACATCCACGACATTGGGGTCATACTGAGATCCGCGATGGTCTCTTATTTCATCAAGGACCTGCTTCAGAGGAAAGGGATTCCGGAAGGCCCGATGACAGGTCAAATCTTCAATGGCATCGGTAACGGCCAGGATCCTGGCTTCGATGAGAATATCCTCCCCCTTGATTTCCCGGGGGAATCCGGAACCATCGAAACGTTCGCGATGTTGCAGGACAATGTCGGCGATGGGCCAGGGGAAATCGACTTTCCTTTTTTTCGAGATTACGGAGATGAAGAAGGCGCGGGAAGCGCTGCGGGAAGCCGAGAAATTGCGCCGCCTGGCCGTGGTGGTGCGGGACGCGCACGATGCCATCACGGTGCAGGATTTGGAGGGCCGCATCCTGGCCTGGAATCCGACGGCGGAGAGACTGTACGGCTGGAGCGAAGCCGAGGCGCTGGCGATGAATATCCGCGATCTGATCCCGGAGAGCCGCCGCGCGGAAGCGTCGACCATAGTGCAGCAACTCAGCCGGGCTGATGTTCTGGAGCCGTACCGCGTGCAACGGCTCGCCAAAGATGGCCGGATCGTTGAGGTGTGGCTGACCGCCACCGCATTGGTGAATGAGGCCGGGGAGGAGGTATATGCCATTGCGACGACGGAGAGGCTGATGGCCTAAATTAAAGGGGCAAGGACATGACTAAAAAAAAGACCCGTTCAGACCAGACGGCCGATTTGCGCCGGCAAGCGGAGGAGATGGCCCGGACAAAAGCCGCCCAGGCGCCGGAAGACTTGGAGACGCTGTCGCCCGAGGCAACGCGGCAGTTGCTCCATGAACTGCGGGTGCATCAGATCGAGCTGGAGATCCAGAACGAGGAACTGTGCAGGACGCAGGGGGAACTCGAAGCCTCGCGGGCGCGCTATTTCGACCTGTACGACCTGGCGCCGGTGGGCTATTTCACCGTGAGCGAACAGGGGTTGATCATAGAGGCCAATCTCACGGCGGCCGGTTTGCTGGGCGTGGCGAGAGGCGCTCTGGTCAAGCAGCCGTTGACGCGCTTTATCCTACCCGAAGACCAGGGCATCTACTACCGGCATCGCGAGCAACTTTTTGAAACGGGCGCGCCGCAGGTGTGCGAAATGCGGCTGGCAAAAAAAAACGGCGCTCAATTCTGGGCGCGGCTGGAGGCGACCGCCGTGCAGGGCGCTGACGGCGCACCGGTGTGCCGTGCCGTGATGATCGACATCACTGAGCGCAAGCGGGTGGAGGAGGAGCTGTGGGAGAGCCATGAGGAAAAATACCGGAGGCTTTTCGAACTGGAGTCCGACGCGCTGTTTCTGATCGACAATGAACGAGGGACCATATGCGAGGTGAACAGGGCAGCCGAGCACCTTTACGGTTACAGCCGCGAGGAGCTGCTCAGGATGAAAAACACGGATGTTTCAGCGGAAGCTGAGAAGACCGAGCGGGCCGCGCAAGACGGATTGAACCTGGTACCGTTGCGCTGGCATCGGAAAAAGGATGGAACCAGATTTCCCGTAGAAATCACGGCAACACACTTCAACTGGAAGGGGCGCCCGAACCATCTCGCCGCGATTCGTGATATCACGGAGCGCATGCAGGCGGAGGCGGCGCTGAAAGAAGCGGCAGAGAAATACCGTTCCTTAGCGGCTTCTGTCGATTCCATGTATTTGGTGGACAGGGACTGCACATATTTGTTTGTGAATGAAGGGCACAGACTGAGATTCGGCCTACCTTTGGAGGAAATCGTCGGCAGGAGATACGGCGAATTCCACTTCGAGAAGAACGCAAGAGAGTTTGCGGAATATGTCAAAGAAGTATGCGAAACCGGCAAACCGAGCATAAAAGAACGGCGCTTTCCGGCGCCCCGGTGGTCTACCTGACCTCTTATGCCGACGACAAGACATTCAGGCGGGCAACACTCACCGATCCTTCCGGGTACATCCTCAAGCCTGTAGAAAAAAAGCAGTTGCAGGTCACCATCGCATTGGCCCTGAACAGGCAAGGCATAGAGCTTAATCTGCAGAAGAACCACGCCAGGATATATGGATCCATGAAGGGTATGATTGAGGCGATCGCGGAAACGATCGAACTCAGGGGACCCTATACCCCAGGCCATCATGAGCGGGTATCGAGATTGGCGGTAGCCATTGCCCGGGAAATGGGGTTGACGGATTTTCAGGTGGAAGCAATCGAACTGGCCTCGGCCATCTACGACATCGGAATGGTCAATATACCCGCTGATATTCTTCAGGAAGCCGAACGTCTGGAAGGCTTCAAATTAGCCATGTATCAGACCTATCCCGGGGCCGCTTATGACACCCTGAAAAAGATCGAATGTGTCTGGCCGCTGGCCTACATCATCCTCCAGCATAGGGAGTGTTATGACGGTTCGGGTTTCCCCCGGGGGATCAAGGGAGAAGCCATTCTCATCGAAGCCAGGATTTTCGCTGTTGCCCACGCCCTTGAGGATTTGACTTCTCGTCGGGTCTTCCGGAATGCCTTTTCTTTAAAGCAGGCCCTGGAAGAGATTGAAAAGAATAGCGGATTGCTTTACGATGAAGCTGTTGTGGATACCTGTCTGAGATTGTTTCGGGAAAAAGGCTTCCAACTGGAAGGGACCTGAGTAAAGCGCCCTTTCAGCAAGACGCTTGCCAAGGCAACAGGTGCGATCGATCCGTAATCCACCACCAACATTTTATGATGATTGAATTTACTGTAGAAATTATTATTTTTTGCTTACAACAAGGTGAAAGCAAATCGGCGGCAAGCTCCCGTCTTTACAGGGTATTATTAAATTAGGTGGTGGATTTTGGCGATACAATCCCCTGTCATTGCAATGAGAAAATGTCACCCCTTTTGCAATGAGAAAATGTCACCCCCCTTTGGCCGCATAAGCAGCTTTGTGACAGTCAGGGGTATCGGTTT
>Ga0315297_10000770_pt1 | contig 19021 bp, 17 predicted proteins | sample YL17G15_0_MG_FD_203628 | JGI IMG/M metagenome (GOLD analysis project Ga0315297, IMG submission 203628) | Sediment microbial communities from Yellowstone Lake, YNP, Wyoming, USA - YL17G15_0 | ecosystem: Environmental > Aquatic > Freshwater > Lake > Sediment | place: USA: Wyoming | collected... | reverse complement strand
TTCTGCAGGAACAACCAGCCGTGCCCCGTGCACAAGAAGAAATGAATTCACTTATTCTCTGCGCCGTCCGGATTCTCCGTTAGTCGCCCTTCAATCCTCTTGTACCTGATGTATGACACGCCGAGGCTGACCGCCAGCACGATTAGGACGAGCGCTATCGAGGCGTCGGCGACCGCATCCGCCGAGAAGAGTGAGGGAAAGATGATCGCGATCAGCACGAGTATCGTCATCTTCGTGAACCCGCCTATGATGCTGTAGATGAACGCGAGCTTCGGTTTCCATTCGCTTACCGCGATGAATGCCCCGGTGAACGGGATGACTGGCGCGAGCCAGTTGACGAACGCGAGCTTCTCGTTCGAAACGATGAGGAACTTCATGTAATGGTTCATGACCTTCTTGACGCGCTTCGGCATCCCCACTTTCTTCACGATGGAATAGAGGAAGAACTGCGCGCCGACCGCAGATGCGACTCCGACGAGAATGAGCACGATCCCCCAGGTCGGGTTGGGGATGGTTGAGGGAACGAGGGCAATAAGGATCAGCCAGGCTTCCGGGAGCGTCGGTATCGCGAAGCCGTCAAGGAAGCTTATCAAGGCGAATCCGACGATGAGCCAGAAGGCACCGAAACCTTCGAAGAAGTTGATAATGTCTAGACCTAGCATCCGACCCCGACCTTCCTAAGCGATCATCCGATAGTTATTGCTTGCTGACGTCTACCGGCTTCCCGTCGGTGTAATGGAATTTCATAGTGACGAGCATCGCAAGGAACGTCGTACCGATTATGTTCGAGATCAGCAGCGCGAGATCGTTCACCATGTAACCGTAGACTATCCAGAGGAACATCCCCACGCATAGTATGCTGATCATCAAGATAGACACGTCGTTCATCTTCTTCGTGCGGTAGCCCTTCACGATCTGCGGGATGTACCCCGACGTCGTCAGCGCGCCTGCAATAAGTCCCAGCACGACCCATTCTACCATAGGAGGGCGATTGCCAATTCCCCTATTCTGCTTTTGCATGCAATCGGTCGTTCAGACTGTGGAAAGCAGGATTATGCCTGTGACAACGACCATAATGAGCAGGGCCTCCTTCAGCGATATCCGTTCCTTGAGGAAGGCGTAGGCGATCACGATCGTCACCACCGGGTACGCGGCAATGACAGGGAATACGAGCGATGCGGGGCCGGTGGAGACCGCCAGAGTCTCGTTGTAGAATCCCATCTGCTCCAGTTCGACCGAGATCACCGCGAGGATAATCGGAAGAGAATATGAGGGAATCTTCAGCGTCTCTCTCAAAGTCTTCCCGGGATTCCGGAGCTTCAAGTACCCTAATGTCAGAGGGGGCATGACGAGGGCGGGGAGCCCGAGGTAGAGAATCACATCGAGCCCCGTCAGCGCGGCTTTCAGCAGTATCCCCCAGACCCCCCAGGAAATTACTGCGAGTATCGCCAAGGCCAGCGCCGATCTGGGGCACTTCATCCTGCCCATCGACGCTCCGTGCAAGTACAGGAGGGTGATGACGGCGGCCATCGTCAATGTCACGCCTATCGCCTGAAGCGGGTTCAGCGTTTCATTGAAGACGAGTAGCGCCACGACCACGATGATGGCGGGATAGGCGGAGGTAATCGGTCCAACGATGAGCAGCGGCCCCCTCTCGAGCGAATCGAAGTAGAGGAAGAAGCCGAGGTTCGCGAAGAAGGCGGACATCAGTCCTATGGCGATATACATCGGTTCGACTCCCCCCAGACCAGTCACGAGGACATAGTAGAGGAGCAGGATGATCGAAACGGGCATTATCACGATGAACGAGCTCATCACAAGGGTGGAGGTGGTCGCGCTCCTTAGGGCGTACTTGCTGATGACGCCCGCGATCCCTGTCAGCAGAACGGTGAGGATTGCGAAAAATACCCAGGACATCATCGCTTTCCCGAAGGCGAAGGGTTCGATTAAGGTTTGCATAGAGACCGCAAAGCATATTTTCCAGCAACATTCTGAGGGACTTCATGGGCAATCTCACAGTCGCGTTCGTCGGTCCTAAGGACTACTCTAATGATATCGGGAAGAAATCGGAGACTTCCGACGTCACCTACTTCGACAACAAGAAGGGCGATGTGACGATCAACATCGTGGAACCGACGGGCTACCCTGAGAAACTGGCCTCGCTGTTCTACGCCGCCTCGCTCGCGGATGTCGCGCTCGTCGTGATAGAGAAGCTCGATGCGACCTTCGGGGAATGCGCCCTGATGCTCGACTGCGTCGGGATAAAGAAGGGGTACATCGTGCTCAGGAACTACATAACGAAGGAGCAGGTCGCCCCGATCATCAAGGGGCTGGCTCTCGAGAGGTACGAGTTCATCGAGGACAACCCTACAGCGATCCGCGAGAAGCTGATGCAGGAAGCGGAGGACCTCGAACCGAACGAGCCATTGAAAATGACGATCTTCACTGGCAGCATCCCGGTCGACCGCTTCTTCGATGTCAGGGGAGTCGGGGCCGTCGTCCTCGGGAACGTGTCCGACGGTGTCGTGAAGAGGCACGATAGGCTAAAAGCGCTTCCAGGAGGGGAGACCGCCGAGGTCCGCTCCATCCAGAAGCATGACGACGATTTCGATTGGTCCGCGAAGGGGGACAGGGTCGGACTGGCGCTGAAGGGGATCGATGTGGCCGATCTCGACAGAGGAGTGGTCCTGACCAACAATCCTGACATCAAGAGCACGTTGTCAATGACCGTCGAGATGAAGCTCGTCAAATACTGGCCGGCTCCGCTGAAGGAAGGAATGGTGCTGCACATCGGCCATTGGATGCAGTTCATGAACGCGAGGATCGAGTCGGTGAGCGATGACGGGGATTGGAAGCAGCCGACTGTCAAGCTCGTTCTCGATAAAGCGCTCGTCCACCTTGCCGGCTCGAGGGCGGTCGCATGTTACCTAGACGGCGGGAAGCTGAGGGTCGTCGGGACTCTGGAGCTGCCGTGATAATGAAGTGAACAGGACCGAGTTAGGCAAACTCCAGCTGGCTGATAATCAATCAGGGGAATTAAATAGGGGGGAACGGCACCAAACCCCTTTCACGGCTTTTTCCTCGCTCTGCCGACCGTAAGGGAGACCACTATCATGATTCCGCGAGGATTAGAATCGAAGGCTCCGAAATTGGCGTGCTAGGTGTCGATTAGTCGGGCTACGGTGGAGGCAGTTCGGGCTCCATTTCAGGCAGTGGGGGCACTTCGGGCTCTGTCTCATCCGGTCTTTCCGGAGGCGTTCGCATCGATTGGTAGTCATGTCTGCAAAAGGGGCAGATCAAAGCATCCAAAGGGATTTCCCGCTCACAGGCAACGCAATTCCTTAAAGGTTGCTGATCAGACTCGGAATGAATAGACTCTATAACCTGTTGCGGGTTTCCTATTGGCAGAGGGGCCGTCAGATCAAGCACTTTGTGATCGGACGTCGGAACGCTCGGAGCCAACGGAGGCTTGCCGACGACCCCCTCATTTTCCAACATGGATAATCTCCAGCCCAGGTATTCCTCTCTTTTCTTAAAGTACACACTCAAGGCCAACAATGCCTTGACCCCGGCCAATGCGATAAATACGTACATCAAGATTGTGCATATCATGGGAATCATGTCGGTAAACATGGAAAGAAAGCCCAACTTGGGACCAAAGCTAAAGTTGGTGCCGTTTGCGATCGAACCCAAAAAGACGTACGACCATAGGGCGGAGAGCAAGGAGACCATCCCGCTCAGTACCAATCGAGCGAACGACCCTTTTCTATACGACCCCTGAAGGCACACCAACGCAGTGGTCGCTATAGCGATAACTAGCAGCACAGCGACCATATTGTATAGCACATCGGACAGGTTGCTCAGACTGCTGAGAATCGGTCCGAAGATGTCACTAAGTGTCTCAGATCCACCCAACTGATCATTGATGTACTGAACGATGCTTACTATCACCGCCCCCAAGATTATGACGATGACTATCCGCTGGAAGATGTATTTGCTTAAGACCGACTGTCCTTTCTTTGCCCCAGCGACGAACGAAGCATAACGAGGGCGGAAGTCGTGTAAGAAGTAGTATTTCTTCTCGGGAACGTAGGGTTCGACTTGTATACCGATCTTCTTATGCCATCGGCGACGATTGGTAACCAGTTCTGACATCTCGAAGACAGTAATAAACAGTATGTAAATCAGCACCGGGAGTATGAGGGCGGACATATCGATTATGAAATGGTTCTGCCCCAATGCCTCCTGGAGCCCTGAACCGAGAAGGATTTCCCATGCGAACAAAAACAGAATCGGGATACCCATGAGGCCGAAAATCACGCGCCCCAAAGACCCGCTTGGGTAGAACCCGCGGACGAAGCGGATGATGACCATTACGATGCCGAACATGAGAACAGTACCGAACATCGTACCGACCGATGCTTCGATGACATCGTTAGCCGCGAGGTTAAGATCCTCTAGTGCCCAATCTATTATGACGAGCTCGATTGTAGGAAAAACAAGAAATTTAACGTAAGTCTTCAACGCAGAGGAGTTCCCCCTCTGGAACTTTCCGATGCGAAGGCTGAAATCCAAAAACATGCTTTTTAAGTTGAGGGGGGCTATCTTGACATTGGCACCTATGCTTTTCCTCCAGAGCTTTCTTTCATCTATCAATTCAAAGATCGCTCGCCCGAAAAAGAAGATTGCAATCAGACAGACGATGATGAAGACTCTCTCTAGCTGAAGGGTTATCCCGAAGTCCGCAAGGGCGTTCCTCAGGTCCGATACATAGAGGAGAAGGACGAACCACACGCCCAGAAGGGTTGCAAAGATTAAACTCGAAACGAACCTACCATATGAGCCTTTTGGGTAAAGGCCGTTAGCCCAGGAGACCACCATGATCGGAATGCCCATCATGGCGATGATTGCCAGCATGTAGTTCATGGAGCCGATTAGACTATTGGCCCCGTACGTGTCCGGAACACCTAACAGGGAGATGATGGCCAGCACCAAGACCGTCGGCGTTAGGACCATCAACAAATATCCCGAGGTCATCGATTTCCGCGCTCTGACGAGGGATCCTATCCGCGGACTGAATTCGGCCTTCAGGGTGAGATCTATCGGCTCGGGCTCATGGTCTCCAATTCCTAAGGACTTTCCTTCGCCAACTTCATGACCGGGGATCGGTCCCCCAGGTGCGATTTGTCCCTCCGCCTCCTCATCCTGGACATTGAGATCTAGGGGCGAAGATTCACTTTCGAACGCAGAGGCTTCATCGCCATAGAGTGCCTCCCGGTCCGCCTTGGTTGCATCTACCGGTTCCCGCCATCCTCTTGTTGATGCAAAATATTCCCCACCGATGTTGAACATCAAAATTATAGACGCAAAAATGACCATCAAAGCCGCGAAGGTCGTGTCCAAATGAAGTCCTAAGTCCGAAAGAACGGATGCTAGCCCGCTTACGACGAGCACCACGAAGGAATAAATCATGATGAGAGCCCCGGCTGTCATCCCAAATAGCAGGCGGGACCTGGTCCCCTTTAGATAGTATCCATAGAGAAACATGGAAAGAGCGACCGTCGCTCCGAGGATTATTGCATAAAGAAGGAAGGTCGATAAGACCTGAGCGCCTTGGAAGGTAAGTGATCCTGAGAACATTTTTTGAATAAAAAACACGAGAGCGAACGGTACAGCTATCAGCAATCCGCCGGCGATCCCTGCCATCATAATGCCGCCTTTGAGGTTTCGATCCTTCGGGCTCTGCTTAGTCTCACTCGGTGACGGCGGAGGAGTCTGCTGGTCGTTCGGTGGGGGAGGCGGTTGAATTTGCGCGGGCTTCGTCCCTGCCGGTTCAATGACATTTGCCTTAGACTGGGGTTCAAGATCCGGTGGCGGTGGTGGTTGGTCAGCAGGTGGGGGTGGTGGTTGTTGCTCAAGAGTCTGAGCAACCAATACCATCGGTGCTGAGCAGCTGCCGCAGAACCTCGCCTCATCGGGATTCAATGCTCCGCATTTCTTACAGAGGACCGTTTCCAAACACCATGTACAGTATCTCCCCATCGGGAGATAATGCTTTTTCCGATTCCTCTCACGACTCCGGTAAGCATGTGAAGCCCCTGCTGAAAGAATTTCAATTCCTCAAAATTGATAGTTAGCCAGTAGTAAAAAAGTGGGCCCGACCGGATTTGAACCGGTGACCTTCCGGTTTCGGATCTTCCAAAGGAAGACTATCAGCCGGATGCTCAAGCCAAACTAAGCTACGGGCCCTTCGTTTCGTGCGTATGCGGAGGCAGAATAAAAAGCTTAGTCCTCATTCTGTCGAATATTGCGCGCATCCAGCAAGTAAAATCACGGCCTCGGGAACTTCTGCGCGAAGGACGCAAGCACTTCAGGGAGCATCGCCTTCGTCGAGTCGACCTCCAGCCCCTTCGACGTTATCATCATCGGCCTCATCTGGGTATCGTGGGCGGAGGCCCTCAGCTTCTCGACGTAGATGCTCCTGTAGACCCTCCCGTTCGCGGTCAGGCGGCATGTCTTGATTATCCCGTGTGACATGAAGAACTCCGGCCGGACCGCCTCGCCCGGCTTCGGGTTGTCCGCGACGACCAGGGCGGTGATCCCCTCCTCGGAGAGAAGCCTGATTATCGAGTTTATCCCAAGCTCCCATGATATCTCCTCGGAGCTCAGGAGCTTGAGCGAGACGACCGAGTCGATGACGAGCCTGTCGTACGAATGGTCCTCGAACTCCTTCTGGATCCTCAGCTGGAGGCTCGGAAGGCTGAGGTCCGCCTGGTTGCTGGCCTGCTGCTGTCCGGCCTTCCCCTTGTCGCCCGTGTCCTTGAGCGCTGCGGCGGTCTTGCTGGTGCTCGAAACCTCGATAAGGGATCCTCTCACCTTGTATTCTCTGACCCTCGGGTGCGCGTTGAGAATCATGATCTTGCCAGTGTCCCAGCCGAAGCTGGATATGTTCGCGCTGATATCCGCGGGATTTGAGTCGATGGTGACGTAGAGGACCTCCTCGCCGTTCTTGACCCCTTCCATCAGGAAGTGCGCGCACAGGGTTGACCTGCCGCTGCCTGCGTCACCAGATAGGATGTATGTCCTGCCAGCGATCAGCCCGCCGTCCAGCATCTCGTCAAGGCCGCCGATGCCAGTGGAGACCCTGTCGAGCCCGCGAAGCGACAGCATCCTCATTTCCCCCCCTCGATCTTCGACTGCTTCTCGAGCACCTGCAGGCCTATCGGAGTTATCTTGACCCGCTTTATGCTCTCGTCGTGCTCGGAGCCGCGGAACTTGTCGACGGATATCCCGAGCTTGAAGTCGTTGTTCTGCAGCCACCTGTGCATACGGACGACCCCTCTCGACATCACGTACTCGATGCTCGTCATGTCGAGGATGGGGGAGTCGCTCTCCTGGATTGTCACTATCGTGGTTGCGTTCAGGTCGGATAGGAACCTCAGGAAGGACTGGAGGAAAACGTTCCGCTCGCCTGAGGGAGTCATGAAGTAGAGGAGCGCCGTGATCGAATCGATCGCGATGCGTGAGATCTTGTGGTCCCTGACCTCGACCTTGATCATCTCCTGGATCGCTGTTATCGTAATCTCGGGGTTGCGCAGATCGGCCGAGCGGGGTATCTCCGGGAACACCTTCCCGAACGCCTCCGCGTGCCTCACGATCGAGACGTCCCTCAGCGGCGTCCTCTCGTATTTCCTCAGCTCGAGCGTCCCGTCAAGGACCATGATCTTGTCGAAGCTGACGCCGAACATGGAGCCGAGGTTCTCCCGTATCTGGCAGGGCGCCTCGTCCAGGGCGACGAGCAGAGTGTTCTCGCCGCGCTTGACCCCTTCGAGGAGGAACTGCGTCGCGAGGATGGTCTTGCCGCTGCCCGGAGGGCCGACCAGGGAGTACACGCTGCCGGGAAGGAGCCCTCCCTTCAGCATCTTGTCGAGGCCTGGAGTCCCCGTAGCTATCCTGCGGATTATCGGCGCCATCTTCCATCATCCATTTGCCGCCGAAGCCCCCACGCCCCGGCAAGCAGGCTCCTGATGGCATCGGGTGTTTAAGCCATTTCTTCTCAGATTTCAAGGGTGGAGAACGCCTGGATTAGGGATGGATGGAGCCCCTGGCTCGAGGAGTTAGGTATATCTGCTTCCCGTTCGTTATCCTCGACGGATATGCCAGTCATCAACTTCAGCTTCGCAGACCTTCAGGACCTAGTCGGCGGGAGCCTGGACTACGAGACGCTAGTCGACCGGCTGCCGATGATGGGAGCCGACGTCCACTCCGTGAGCAAGGACAGCGACGAGATGGCCTTCGAGCTCTTCCCAGACAGGCCGGACATGTATTCCGTCGAGGGGATTGCAAGGGGGCTCAGGGCCTTCCTCGGCATCTCTCCGGGGCTTAGGAGATACGATGTCGGGAAATCCGACGTCGTCCTGAAGGTCGACCCGGCCGTGGATTCCGTGAGGCCGTTCATCTGGTCGGCGCTCGTGACCGACGTCGAGATGAGCGACAACCTGATAAGATCGGTGATGGACCTCCAGGAGAAGCTGCATCTTACAGTCGGCAGGAACCGGAGGAAGGTTGCGATCGGCATTCATGACTACGAAACGGTGAAGCCCCCGTTCCTCTACACCGCCGTAAAGCCGACGGAGAAGAGGTTCTTCCCCCTGCAGGGTTCCAAGGAGATGGACCTGAAGGAGATCCTCGAGGACCATGAGAAGGGGAAGGCTTTCGCATTCGTGCTGGAAGGAAAGGAGAAGTACCCGCTGATTGTGGACAGCGAGGACACCGTCCTATCGTTCCCTCCGATCATCAACGGCATCACGAGCGCCATCACCGAGAACACGAAGAATATCTTCGTGGACTGCACGGGTACCGATTTGAACGCCCTGAAAGCCTCGGTGAACATCCTCGTGACGTCGCTGGCGGAGCGGGGAGCGAAGATCAAGAGCGTTGATATCCAGAGGGGCGAGGAGCTCTCGGTCGCGCCCGACCTCGAGCCGTGGGAGAGAGGGGTCGAAGCGGAGGAGGTGAGGAAGATAACGGGGATCAAGGAACCCGTGAGCGCATTGTGCCATTACCTCGCGCGGATGGGCTATGAGGCGCATGCGGAAGACCAGCTGATCAGAGTGAAGATCCCGGCGTACAGATACGACATACTCCACCCGGCGGACATCATCGAGGACATCGCGAAGGGCTACGGGTATGAGAAGTTCGGAGCGCATCCGCCCGAACAGTCCACGATAGCGAGGTCCGACAGGGAGCTGGACTTCTCCAACGTCCTCCGTCAGTCGTTGACGGGGCTTGGGTACCTAGAGGTGACGACGCTGACGTTGACCGGCAAGGACGACCAGTTCGCCCGGATGATGAGGCAGGCGCCCTCCCACCTGACGGAGATGAGGAACCCCCGTACGGAAGACCGAACGATACTTAGGGTCGCGCTCCTGCCGGAGATGATGGCGATACTCAGGAAGAACAAGCACAGGGATCTCCCGCAGCGGATATTCGAGGTCGGCGATGTGATAATCGACCTGAAGAACACAGGCCGCATCGCGGGGCTGTCGATACACGCCAAGGCGAGCTTCACCGAGATGAAGTCGGTCGTCGAATCAGTGCTCAGGTCGCTCGGGCTGGGGCTCAAGATCGCGGTCAGAGAGGACCCGTCGTTCATCAAGGGCAGATGCGCCTCGATACTCCTGGACGGGGAGGCGATCGGGGAGTTCGGAGAGATAAGGCCCGAGGTCATAACGGCATTCGAACTGGGGTATCCGATCGCGGCATTCGAGATCAGGATAGACCCGCTCATGAGGAAGGCAGGCACCTCATGGAGCATCTGAGCCCTCCAGACTGGAAGGTTTGATATTCAGGTAGTTGTTTTTCAGGTCGCTGAGGTAGCCAAGCTCGGTTTAAGGCGCCAGCCTTGAGAGCTGGTGGTGCTCCGCACCTCGGGAGTTCGAATCTCCCCCTCAGCGCTTCAAAAAATAGTGGTTCCGCACAGCGCCGTCTCCACGCTGTGCGGCATTGATTTATCAGGCGGTTGAGACCGCTTCCTTCTCTTCCAGAACGTATCTCCAGACGAGCGCGGCTATGATGCCTCCGATGATCGGGGCGACCCAGAACAGCCAGAGTTGGCCGATCGCATCCCCGCCGACAAACAGCGCCGGACCGAGGCTCCTTGCAGGGTTCACGGATGTCCCGGTAATCGGTATCCCGACAAGGTGGATCATCGTGAGCGAAAGGCCGATCGAGATCCCAGCGAATCCTGCGGGCGCCTTCTTGCTCGTCGATCCGAATATCACGAGCAGGAATATCATCGTCAATACGACTTCTGCCACCAGGCCTGCCAACATGGAGTAGTGCAACGGCGAATGCGAATCGTATCCGTTCTGCCCCAGGTTCGTGACAGGGGTTGTGACTCCCGGCTGTCCGGTAACGATCACCAGCAGCACTCCGGCCGCGATGATCGCGCCGATGCACTGCATGACGATGTAGATCGCAGTGTCCTTCGCTTTCATCTTGCCGGCGATGAGCATCGCGATCGAGATGGCCGGGTTGATATGGCACCCGGAAATCCCGCCGATGGCATACACCATCGCCAGCACGGATATTCCGAAAGCAAAGGATATCCCAAGGTATCCGATGCCATACGGGACCGCTCCCGCTAGAACGGCGCTTCCACATCCGATAAAGACCAGCACGAATGTTCCGATCAGCTCAGCAATGTATTTCCTACTGTCTCCCATCCTTTCCACATCCCTTTACGATAATTCGATATTCCTATATTGGATGGAGAAGATATAATGACTTCGATGAGTCTGCATGAGCCTACTGGTAACTCAACCACAATGAACTAAATCTTCCGCCAGATTTCTGTGTAAAGCTCAGGCCTTATCCGTGGAATGAACGCCGCGAGGACTGCCATCTCCGTCAGTCTCGTCCTGTCCATCGCGTTCTTCGACAGATATCCGACAGCGCCCGTCGTATGGCCGATCTTCTCGATCCCCGTAACCTTCTGCATCGCGTCGTTGACCGACAGCCCCTTCTCCACCCATTCGATGACCTCGGGCGGATACCAGAAGCCAGGGCCGTGGCCTATTGTCGCCCTTCCGGATGAATCGACGATGACGCAGTACTGGACATCGAAGTACCATTGGACGACTTCGTCCCAGAGCAGCCCCGCCTCGACCCCGACGCCGATGTCTGCGCTGCCGATCGCGGAGCGGGCCCTGTTCATCGCGCCCTTGATCACATCGTCCTCCCGTGGCTGCTGGGGGACTCCCGTTTCAACTTCGACTCCCTCGATCTCGATCTTGTCATAGAGGTGCTCGAAAACCCGGCGCACACCCTCGATCTTCACCGGGTTGGATGATCCGACCCTTATCCTCAAGGCCCGCATCAGTCTGCCCTCCGCGTCAATCTCGCCGTTCATTATCCTTGTCGAGCTCACCGGCTTGAAGTCCGCGGCAAGCACGGTCGGAACGACAAAAATCTTCACGGCGCTCAGCCCCTTCTTGATGCGCTCGCGGTTGATGACCTCAGCGTTCTTCTGACTCCATTCTGATGCTACAAGAAAGTCGATGTCTTTCGCTTCGGCGGTCGGACCAAAGATGTCGTCGATCTGCTGGATCTGGAACGGCTTCCCGAAGGTCTTGACATATCTCTCGATAATCTCCTTGCGCCGATCGTAGGGATTGGTCTCCTTCCTTGTCGCCTTCGCCATCCTGTCGGAGGAGATCCCGATGATGACCTCGTCCGCCAATGCGAAAGCGCGTGAGATCAATGCCTTGTGCCCGACATGCAGGACGTTGAATGTACCGCCGACCGCAGCTTTCAAGCTCGCACCTCACCCGCCGGAGGAGAGAGGCATGAGGGAGAGAATCAAAGCGAAGATGAAGATCACAATCATCACGACGTAGAAGATCTGGAGCTGCTTCTTCTTGGCCTTGACTATGGCCTTGCGGTGAGCCTCGCACTCGTCGTCGCAGTACACTCTGTCTGCTGGAATCGCTTTGTCGCAGTCGCGGCAGTGCTTGTGTTGCGGAATCCTGTCGACCATGTCTCGTCACCCGATGCCTATTCAGAGGTAGTCCTTAACATTTACCTTCTTGTACTCGCCCCGGTGGAACTTCTTGTCCTTCTTGTCGAACGGGATGGTCGCGTCGATCCCGCCCTTGCATGTGACCGCCTTCTTCCCCTCGCAGAGGTCGGCCGACGGGTCGAGCGATGAACCTGGCTGTCCCGGCTGAATGACCGCATTCTTGTCCGCCTGGAACCGAGTGGATATGGCCCATTCGACGTCGTTCGGGTCGTAGATGTCGATATCCTCGTCGACGACGACACAGTGCTTCAGCGACCCGTGCCCTCTGAATGCCGCCTCGATCGCCTTCTTGCCGTCGTCGGCGTGCGCCTTCTTGATCTGGACGACTGCGTGGAGCCACGAGCATCCGCCCGGCGTTACGTTCACATTCGTGCAGCTGCAGACCTGGCTGACCTCGTTATAGATCGTCGGCTCCTTCGGCATCCCCATCAGAAGGCGGTGCTCCCACTTGCCTGGAAGCAGCGTCTGGAAGATCGGGTTCTTCCGGTGCGTTATGCATTTGATCTCGATGACGGGCTGCTCCCTCACCTTGTCCTGGGTGCCGGTGATGTCGAGGAACGGCCCCTCGGCCCGCATCTCCTTCGTTATCCTCCCCTCGAGCACGATCTCGCAGTCCTTCGGGACCTCGAGGTCGACCGTCTTGCACTTGACCAGTTCGGTCTTCTCCAGCGCGTTCGCCATCGAGAATTCGTCCTGACCTGACTTGAGCGACGTCGAAGCGGCGAGAAGTACCGCGTTTGTATTTCCGATGCAGAATGCGATATCGAGCTCCCCTCCGGCCTTCTTGAGAGCCATGTCTGTGCCCCTGTTCTCCACTATCCTGGCGGCGAAACGCCTCTTGTCGAGCAGCATCAGACGGTGAAAACAGGCGTTCCTCCCTAGAGCGGGATCCTTTATGACGGCGATGGCGGAGGTGATGTACTTCCCGCCGTCTCCTTCCACGAACTTGAAGATCGGGAGCCTCGTAAGGTCCGGGTCCTTTTCGATGATCTCCTGGCAGAACCCGCCTTCGACGACCGCCGGGTCCTTTCTGTTTTCGATCGCATTCGCGAGGGTGAAAAGGATCTCCTCTCTCCTTATTCCGAGGGATTCCGCGATCAACCCCCTCGATGAGCAGAACCCGCCCGCGACCGGGATCTTGCTTCCTGCAATCCTGTCGAAGTAGACTGCGCTTCCGTCGAGCTCGCTCATTATCGACGCGGCGTCGTAGACTGGCGATACCTCTTTCGATACTCGCCTGAGCCTGCCCTCTTTGTTCAGCTTCGTAAGGAAGTCCCGGAAACTCATCGGATCACCTTCACGCCTTTGGCGCCTATCTTCGTCATCTCGGAATGGTAACCCGCCTTCTTAATGGCGGAGGCGACTCTGCTCCCCGTCCCGCCAGTGACCAAGGCGACCATAAGTCCGCCTCTCCCCGTCCCGGTGAGCTTCGCGCCGAGAGCCCCGTTCCTCGACGCCAGGTCGACTAGCTCTTCCAGCTCATCGCAGGAGACGCCCATCTCTTCCAGGAGCAGGTGGTTCATGTTCATCAGGAGGCCTGTCTTTATCAGATCCCCATTTTCCACCGAGACCGTTGCCTCCTCTGCGATCTTGGAATAATTGTCGAATATCTTTTTGAATTTCTCGGGATCCTTTTCCCTCTTCGCTCGTACATCACCGACGACCTTAGTCGTGTTGCTCGTCAATCCGGTGTTCCCCACGACGATCGAAAGGGGGGCCTTCGAATGCATCTGTCTGACGACGCTCTTCCCTGTCTTGAGATCCTTCCTGAAGTGGAGGAAACCTCCGTATGTGGAACAGCAGTTGTCGATGCCGCTCGGCATCCCGTGGTACCCTTTTTCCCCCTCGTATGCGGCATCGTTGATCTCGTGCCTGTCCATGCCTAGCCCGAACTCCTCGTTGAGCGCGGCGGCTATCGCGGCGCAGCTAGCCCCGGACGCTCCTACCCCGCTTGCTGCGACCAGGTCCCCGCCGAGAACAATCCTGACCTTCTTCCCCTCCAGCCCCATGACTTTCAGCATCCTTTGGATCGAATCGGATTGCTGGTCGTACTTCTCCTTCTTGTAACCGGGGGTCTCCGGCCTGTTGTCCAGGAGCGAATATTCCTTGGCGCGCTGGATTTCCGCCACGGTCCTCGACTCGATCGCCGTAGCTATCGCTGGCAGCCCATAAACGACGAAATGCTCGCCGAACAGTATCAGTTTGCCTGGGGCGGATGCTTTTGCCACGCCCCAAGAACCGAGTAATCTGGATATTATCGTTTCGTATCGACGGGGATAACTTGAAAACAGATGGATGACCATATTGGGGTGCATTTACGGTGATTCCGCATGGTTTCCAACTCAAGGATAGAAGGCTTCCATAGGCTCTCCAGAGAGGAGCGGCTGAAGCTGGTCGCAGAGATGACCAACCTGAGCGAGGAAGAGGTCGAGCTGCTGAGCGACCCTGGCGAGGTGGACATGCAGATTCTCGAACACATGATAGAGAACGTCATCGGCGCCATCCCGATCCCCGTCGGGATAGCCACCAACTTCAAGGTCAACGGGAAGGACTACCTCATACCGATGGCCATCGAAGAGCCTTCCGTCGTCGCGGCCGCGTCCAACGCCGCGAAGGGTGCCAGGGACTTGGGTGGGTTCAAGGCGACCGCGACCGACCCGGTCATGATAGGGCAGATCCAGATAGTCAAGCTCAAGGACCCGGAAGCAGAGATCAAGAAGATCGTCGCCGAGAAGGCGAAGCTGATCGAGGAGGCGAACACGGTCGACCCGTTGCTGATCAAGCTCGGCGGAGGGGCGAAGGACATCCTCGTCAAGAAGATCGACAGCATGACGGGGCCGATGGTCATCGTGCAGCTCCTTGTGGATGTGAGGGACGCGATGGGGGCCAACGCGGTCAACACCATGGCGGAGAAGCTCGCCCCCGGGCTCGAGAAGCTCACCGGAGGGAGGGTGATCCTCAGAATCCTGTCCAACCTCGCGATGTATAGGCTCGGGAGAGCGTCCGCGACCTGGTCGAAGGACTTCCTCGGAGGCGAAGATGTCGTCGACGGCATAATCGAGGCGTACTCCTTCGCTGCAGCGGACATATTCAGATGCGCCACACATAACAAGGGAATCATGAACGGAATAATCTCCGTAGCCTTAGCGACCGGGAACGACACTCGCGCGCTTGAGGCAGGGGCGCATAGCTATGCGGCGGTCCACGGCGGGTACCAGCCGCTGACGCAGTGGAGGAAGGAGAAGAACGGCGACCTCACTGGCACCATCGAGCTACCCTTAGCGATCGGGTTGATAGGCGGGGCGACGAAATCGCACCCAGTCGCACGAACGAACCTGAAGATCCTCGGGGTCGAGTCGTCGACCGAGTTCGCGATGGTACTCGCGTCTGTAGGCCTCGCGCAGAACCTCGCTGCGATCAGGGCGCTTGCGTCCGAGGGCATCCAGAAGGGTCACATGAAACTCCACGCGAAGAACATAGCCGCCAGCGCCGGGGCGCCCCAGGAGCTGGTCGAGGAAATCGCTGAACGGCTCGTCAAGGAAGGCAAGATACGGATGGACCGTGCCCAGGAGATACTGGCGGAGCTCACGAAAAGATAGACATGTCAATATCAAATGCGATAACACGATAAGAAAGCCTTATGACCTAAATGCGGATTGCCGGGCTGGTGTGTCGATGGATCCTGAGAAGAGGAAAGAAATCGAACTCGAGCTTTCTAAGCTCACGATTCTTCAGCTGAGAGACATTGCGCGGCAAAGCGGGATCGACATCTCTGGAAGCATAAGGAAGAAGGAGATTATTGACAAGATCCTCGCCTCCGACATCTCACCCGAGAACATCACCCAGATGATGACCCCCGGCAAGTTCTCCCACGAGGAGAATAAGTCAGTGGAACAGGCGAAGACACCGGCTGAACCTGAAAAGATCGAGAAATGGACAGCCGAGCCTGCCACCGAGCAGAAGATCATGGAGGTCAGGGAGTACATCCGACATGTCATGACGAATAAGCCGTCATTCTTCCCGATAGACTCGGAGCTCGAGGCGGCCGTCGCGAAGTACCTGTCCGGAGATTTCTACGGCGCCGTCAGGGACATCAGGAAGGCCAGAGAGAGGGCGTCGGACCTCTATAGTCACTTCAGGATCTACACGAACGCGCTCGGGATCGAGACCTCGGAGAAGGTCCTCGAGGAGGCGATGAGGCGCGGGAAGATGCAGCCGGAGGACAAGAAGGCCCTCATGGAGGCGGCAATGGTCGGCTTCGTCGACGGTACGCCAGCGGTACGAGAGGAGACCCTCGACAAGCTGGAGAGCGAGGCGCTATCGTCTTTCGACAGGATCATCGGGGACATCGGCAAGAACATCGAGGTCAGGCAGAACAGGGCCATCGAACTCCAGGGGATAGGTGCGAACGTGCTCGAAGCGATCAACCTGCTCAAGGAAGCCGAGAAGCTAAAGCTGATGCTGCAGCTCGATGCTGTCCAGCAGCTGTTGGGGCGCGTCGACGAGCTGATGAAGCAGGCGGAGAAGAACCGCGTGGAGGAGCTGAGGTTCTCCATCCCGAGGGTCAGGGCGTCGATCGAGGATGCTAAGATCATAGGGATCGATGTCGGCGAGCCGGAGAAGGACCTCGAGAAGGCGAGCTACCATTTCGAGCGCGGCGCGCTGAAGGACTGCGTCGAATCGCTCTCGAAAGCGGGGGTCGTGATTGATCAGACAGTCACCCAGAGGCTTGCGAACGATGTGGCGCTCAAGCAGGGCATCCTTGACAAGGCAAAGGCGATAATCCAGCAGATAGCGGCACCGATGGCCGAGGTGCACAGCTACGGCATCGACGCCTCCGAGGGATTCCACTACATGAGCAGCATGCAGATCGCCCTCAACCGACAGGACGCTGTGAGCACGATGAAGTTCGCGAAGAGGGCGGAAGAGCTGTCCAATAAGTATTCCACAGAACTGAAAGAGCTCAAGGACAAGGCCGCCCATGTCGACGGCTCGAAATGCTGGCAGTGCGGGCAGGACATGCTCTACGACTACGCCACCGGCATCAGGAGATGCTCGAACTGCGGCGCATCGATGAAGTGCCAGTGACCGAATCGCCGTACCGAATTCCTTGAGAAAAGGCAGCGGCTCACTGATTGCTATTGTGGTTATTGCTTTCCATGGCGATGCCTTTCAGGATGTCGCCTCGCGTGATTATGCCGATGACCTTGTTGTTCCCGTCTATCACCGGCAGACGGTTGATGCCTTTCGACACCATCAGCTTGATAGCGTCCCTGAGTTCTTCGTCGGGGTGGGCGGTAAAGACGTCGGTGGTCATGACGTCGCCGACCTTCAGGTTCTGGACTTCCCTGTAAGCCTCGAGGGCTTCCCGCTCAGTCTCCTGCTCATGGAACGCCACGCTCACCGATGTGAGAGACGGGTAGATCAGCTTGAGCGCCTTCTTCGAGATCTTCATCGACTTGAAGACGTCCGCCTCTGTGAATATCCCGATCAACGTTCCTTCGGTGTCCACGACTGGAGCGCCGGAGATGCTCTTTTCCGAGAGCTTGAGCGAGGCTTTGAGAATTGTATCGTCCGGAGACAGGGATACCACAGCCTTGTTCATCACGGCCTCTATCTTCATCCGAGAACCCCTCGGGAGCCAATTCTATAGAAAGTATAAAAGCACTTCTCAGGATTCCGAAGCTGACTGGTGAGCAGGATGAAAGAGACACTTGTGCCCATCGAGGATATCGCATTGAAGCCAGGGATGACGCTCAGCGAGCTGTCGGAGCAATACCTGAAATCGGGCGGGTTCACAGCGAAGAAGCTGGGGCAGGCCGTCGAGATAATGAGGGAGATGATGGCCGACGAAGAGGCGAAGATCTTCCTCTCCTTCCCTGCGTGCATCATCGCGACCGGGGCCAGGGGCGTTATTAAAGACCTGGTCAAGAAGGAGATGGTCGACGTGATCGTCACGACCTGCGGATGCGTGGACCACGACCTCGCGCGGGTCTGGAAGAAGTACTACCATGGGGACTTCCTCCTCGATGACAAGATGCTCTACCACGAGGGGATCAACCGGCTGGGCAACATACTGATCCCGAACGAATCCTACGGCGTCATCCTCGAGGAGAAGCTGCAACCCATGATAGAGGAAATCTACTCGAGCGGGAAGAACAACACTTCCGTTAGGGAGATCGTCTACGAGATCGGCAAGCGGATCGATGATGAGGCTTCGATACTCCACTGGGCCTCGAAGAACAATATCCCGATGTTCATACCCGGGCCGACGGACGGCAGCTTCGGCTCGCAGTTATGGAGCTTCCGCCAGACGCATCCGAAGTTCTCCATCGACGTCCTGAAGGACGAGGACGAGCTGGCGGAGATTGTCTTTAAGACTTCGAAGGCGGGCGCGCTGATGATCGGCGGGGGCATATCGAAGCACCATGTCATATGGTGGAACCAGTTCCGCGACGGATTGGACTGGGCTGTGTACCTGACCACGGCGGAAGAATGGGACGGTTCGCTCTCGGGCGCCAGGCTCAGGGAGGCTGTCTCCTGGGGCAAGATCAAGGAGAAGGCGCATGAGGTCACGGTCGAGGGGGACGCCACGATAACCCTACCGATAATAGTGGGAGCCATACTCAAGGAATAAGGCAGCAATAGGCTGGAGAATCATTTTATCTCCCGACGAGGAGATGACCGGAGGAGGAAAATGGAATGAAATTAAGAGTGAATATCCTCTGCTTGGTGGGCGCGTTTGTTGGCCTAATTGCAATAATGTTGCCTTGGAATAGTGTATGGTTCTTCAGTGTCAATCTCATCGACCTCATAAACATTGGAAGCGGATATTTCGGCCAAACATCACCTGAGGCAGGTATTTTGGTAATAGGTAGCATAATCTTCATCATTGGTACGTTGGTCGCATTTCTCACACCTACAGGAGGAATCGTGCAG
>Ga0315297_10000769_pt1 | contig 19038 bp, 17 predicted proteins | sample YL17G15_0_MG_FD_203628 | JGI IMG/M metagenome (GOLD analysis project Ga0315297, IMG submission 203628) | Sediment microbial communities from Yellowstone Lake, YNP, Wyoming, USA - YL17G15_0 | ecosystem: Environmental > Aquatic > Freshwater > Lake > Sediment | place: USA: Wyoming | collected... | reverse complement strand
TACGATCGCCATTCCCTCTCCGGCGCTCTATGCTCAATACGATCGGGATATCCTCCCGGACAAGATCCTCGACGGGCTGAGGAACATCGGATTCAGCGATTCGTTCGATTTGGCCCAAACCTGCGGACAAGGGAGTTTCGCCGTCCAGGAATATCTCCGGGACCATCAGGGCCCCAAGCCTTCCATTTCCAACGCTTGTCCGGTGGTCGTCCGTCTGCTCCAGGTCAAGTATCCCAACCTTCTCTCCCATATCATCCCCATCCAGACCCCGCGGGAGATCGCCGCCCGCGAGATCAAAAAAGCCAAAGCCCGCCAGTACGAACTTCCCGAAAAAGACATCGGCGCGTTCTACTTGACCCCCTGTCCCTCCAAAATGATCTCCATACAACAGCCGGCGGAAAAAATGAGATCCCATCTCGACGGAGCCATCGCCATCGCCGACATCTACGGGCCGGTTTCCGCCGCCATGGAAACTGTCGCTCACCGGACCTATCGCAAGAGTTTAGAGAACATCTGCATCCTCGGCATCGGCTGGGCGATGGCCGGCGGGATATGCCGGACGCTTCACCTTCGGAATTCTCTGGCCGTTTCCGGTTTAACCGAGATCATCAAGGTTTTCGACGATATCGAGCGGGGAAAGCTGGCCGACATCGACTACATCGAGGCCTATTCCTGTCTCCAGGGCTGTGTCGGAGGCTCGCTGACCGTCGAGAACGTCTATGTTTCCTATAACAAGATCCTCAAGCTGATCGAGACCCTGGAGTTCGAGAAGATCAAGGCCTGCCCGGATATCCGGGCGGTCCGCCGGTTGTACCAGGATCATTATTTCTCTCTCGAGGCGAAAATCGAACCCCGTCCGATCAAGCCTCTGGACGAGAACCTGATCAAGGCGATCGCCAAACGGAAGGAAAAGGATGTTCTCTTCGAGACGCTCCCGAAGATCGACTGCGGCGTCTGCGGCGCCCCGACCTGTCTGGCCTTTGCCGAGGACGTCGTGCGGGGGGAGTCGGCGAGGGAGGATTGCATCGTGAATCAAAGCGGTCGCGGGCCGTCCTTCGAAGCCCGCGGCCGGATTAAGACGGTATAAAGGAGGCATGTCATGAAACTGTCGGAACTGTCGGGCCTATTAGGCCTCACCACCCATCAATCCCAAGGGAGGTTCGATGTCGAAGTCAGCGGAGCTTATGCAAGCGATCTTCTGAGCGACGTCATGGGTTTCGCCAAGGAAAAGAACGTCTGGATCACTTGCCAAACCCACGAGAACATCGTGGCCGTGGCCAAGCTCAGGAACCTGGCCGCGATCATCCTTGTCAACAGCCACAAGCCGGACGAGGCCACGCTTCGGTTAGCTCGGGAGGAGAACGTCATCATCTTCTCGACGTCGGAGTCGGCCTTCGCCATTTCCGGAAAGCTCTTTAATCTCCTGGCCAAACAGAACCATTGAACTCGTTCAGGGCCGATCTCCACGTCCACACATGCCTTTCGGCATGCGCCGACGTGGAGATGTCTCCCCGCAGAATCGCCGAGGAAGCGAAAAGGAAATGCCTCGACATGCTGGGTGTTTGCGACCATAACTCGGCCGAAAACGCGGGCGCGGTGGCCGAAGCCGCCGGCCGTCTCGGCATCCGCGTCTTTCCCGGCCTGGAAATTATGTCCCGGGAAGAGGTCCACGTCCTGGCTTTGTTCGAGACATTGGAATCGGCCTTGTCGATGCAGGACGAGGTTTACGCCCATTTGACGGGAGAGAACGACGAGGCGGCCTTCGGTTCGCAGGTCGTCGCCAGCGCGGAAGATGAGGTTCTGGGATTCAACCCGAGGCTCCTGCTCAGCGCGGTCACGCTGTCCCTCGAGAGCGTGGTCGACGGCGTCCACACCCGGCAGGGACTGGCCATCGCCGCCCATATCGACCGGAAATCCTTCGGCCTCCTGGGTCAATTGGGACTCATTCCGGTGCGTTTGGTCTTGGACGCGCTGGAAATTTCTCCCCGGATGACGCTGGAAAAGGCGCGTGAAAGGATCGGTTCGGTTCTTCCTCTGATCCGCGCATCGGATGCCCATGCCCTCCGGGAGATCGGTCTGGCGACGACGTCGTTCGCGCTCGAAGCGGCCACGGTCGAAGAGATCCGGAAGGCCTTTCTCGGCCTCGAAGGACGCCGCGTCATTCACTGAGGGAGCCATGAGAGACCTATCGCTCCATATCCTGGATATCGCGGAGAATTCGGTGGCGGCCGGCGCCCGGCGGATCGGCATCCGGATCGTAGAGAACCGCCGCCGCGACCGGCTGACCCTCGAGATCGTCGACGACGGACGGGGGATGGACAGAGCGCTTCGCGAACGAGCGCGCGATCCCTTTTTCACCACTAAAAAAGAACGACGGATCGGTTTGGGCCTTCCAATGCTCGTTCGGGCCGCTAGAGCGGCGGGCGGGACGTTTTCTCTCTCCTCCCGTCCCGGACGGAAAACGAAAGTTCGGGCGATGTTCCAGATGAGCCATATCGACCGGCAGCCCCTCGGCGATATCGCCCAAACCCTGGCCGTGTTGATCGCCGGCCATCCGGACATCGATGTCCGTTATGTCCATAAGGTCGACGGATGGGCCTATGTCTTCGATACTAGGGACCTCCGGGTTCAGCTCGGCGTCGTTTCCTTGGCCACGCCCCACGCCACGACGTTGATCACGAAAGACATCCACGACGGATTGACTCGCATCAGGAGGAACTCATGATGGAACAACAAGTCTCGAGCATCCTGATCCGCTACCAGGCCGATCCGGGATCCATTATCGCCATCCTTCAGGACGTCCAAGAGGAATTCAGCTATCTGCCCCCGCCGGCCCTCAAAATGATCTCCAAAGAGCTCGCCCTTCCGCTGAGCCGCGTCTTAAGCTTGGCTACCTTCTACAAAGCCTTCAGCCTCACGCCCAAGGGAAAGCATCCGATCCACGTCTGTCTGGGGACGGCCTGTCATGTCCGCGGCGCCCAGCTCGTCCTGGAGAAGTTCGAGCGGGACCTCGGCCTCAAGACGGGGAAGACATCGGCCGACGGGAACTTCAGCCTGGACGCCGTCCGCTGCGTCGGTTGCTGCGGCTTGGCCCCCGTCGTCATGGTCGGAGAGGACGTCCACGGAAAGGTCTCCCCGGCGAAGATCGTCGGCCTGCTTAATAAATACAAGAAATAAAGGAGGATCCCGATGCCGAAAATCACCTTCGAGGACTTGGAGAAGATCCGGGATCAGGCGCAGCGGGCCATGGCCGTCCGCGAGGGGGGAGCCTATCGGGCTAAGGTCAATGTCCACATGGGCACCTGCGGCATCGCCGCGGGGGCGCGGATGGTCATGACCGCCCTGATGAAGGAAATCAAGACGCGCGACCTCCACGACGTCCTTTTGACCAGTTCCGGCTGCGCCGGCCTTTGCAGTCAGGAGCCGATGATCACGGTCGAGATCGCCGGCCGGGCGCCCGTGAAATACGTGAACCTCAGTGAAGCGAAGGTCCTGGAGATCTTCGAGAAGCACATTCAGGGCGGGTCGATCGTCGAAGACTACGCGTTGGGCATCGGGAGCGAAAGAACGGATACCTGAGGAGGAGAGTTATGGACGAAAAGGCAACGCCGAAAAGCTACCGGCTGCATTTGATGGTTTGCGCCGGCACCGGATGCGTCTCCAACCACGCCTTCGAGATCAAGACGGCCTTGGAAACGGAGATCCGCAAACATGGGCTGGAGGAGGAAGTGTCGGTTGTCCCAACCGGCTGCAACGGATTCTGCGAACGCGGTCCGATCCTGGTCGTCCAGCCGGGAAACATCTTTTATCAGCAGCTGGCGGTAAAAGACGTCCCGCACCTGGTCGAGGAGCATTTCCTGAAAGGGCGGCCGGTGCCCAAGCTCATGTATTCTCCGCCCGAGGCGAAAACTCCCGTGCCCGTGCTCACCGACATCCCGTTCTTCAAGAAGCAGGTTCTTATCGCCCTCCGCAACCGGGGGTTGATCGATCCCGAAAAGATCGACGAGGCCATCGCCCGCGACGGATACAAAGCTTTGGCCAAAGCCCTGGCCGAAATGACCCCGGAGAAGATCATCTCCGAGATCACGCTCTCAGGGCTCCGCGGCCGGGGCGGAGCGGGCTTCCCGACGGGCTTGAAATGGCAGCTCGTGCGCAACGCCGGCAGCTCGAACGGGGGGCAGAAATATATCGTCTGCAACGGCGACGAAGGGGACCCCGGCGCCTTCATGGACCGCAGCATCCTTGAGTCCGATCCGCACTCGGTCATCGAAGGGATGATCATCGGGGCCAAAGCCATCGGGGCGACGGCGGGTTTTATCTATGTCAGGAACGAATACCCCCTGGCCGTCGAGCGGCTGGGCCTCGCTCTTCGACAAGCCCGGGAGTACAGTCTCCTGGGCCGGGACATCCTTGGAACGGGCTTCGATTTCGACATCCAGATCAAGCGGGGCGCGGGGGCGTTTGTCTGCGGCGAGGAAACCTCGCTCCTCGCCTCGATAGAAGGCCGGCTCGGAGAGCCGAGACCGAGGCCGCCCTACCCCGCCCAAAGCGGGCTCTGGGGAAAACCCACCTGCATCAACAATGTCGAAACCTGGGCCAATGTGGCGCCCATCATCAGCCGCGGGGCGAAGTGGTACGCCGGGATCGGCACGCCGACCAGCAAGGGGACCAAGGTCTTCTCCCTCGTCGGGAAGATCAACAATACCGGACTGGTCGAAGTGCCGATGGGGATCACCCTGCGCGAGATCATCTACGAAATCGGCGGCGGCATTCCCGGGGGGAAGGCGTTCAAGGCCGTCCAGACGGGCGGGCCTTCGGGCGGATGCATCCCTGGTGACAAGATCGACCTTCCCATCGATTACGAAAGCCTTTCGGCGGCGGGATCCATGATGGGTTCGGGCGGCATGGTCATCATGGACGAGGACACCTGCATGGTCGACATCGCCCGCTATTTCCTTGAGTTCACCCATGATGAATCCTGCGGGAAATGCACGCCCTGCCGCGAGGGGACGAAGGCCATGCTCGATATCCTGACCCGGATCACCGAGGGCAAGGGATGCCCGGAGGATCTCGTTCTGCTCGAAGACCTGGCCCAGGCGATCAAAGATACCGCTCTGTGCGGGCTGGGCAAGACCGCTCCCAACCCGGTGCTCACCACGCTCCGCTATTTCCGGGAGGAATACGAAACACATATCCGCCAAAAGAAATGCCCGGCCCGCGTCTGCCGGCCCTTAAACGTCTATACCATCGACCCCCGCCTCTGTCTTGACAAGGGCCGCGGCTGTGACGTCTGCCGCCGCAATTGCGCTTCGGACGCGATCACAGGCCGGAAAAACGAGGCTCACGCCATCATCCAGTCCAAATGCATCAAATGCGGCGTCTGCTTCGACGTCTGCGCCTTCGCGGCGGTGAAGGTCGATTAAGGAGGAAGGCCATGGTGAATCTGACGATCGACGGCAAAAAGATCCAGGTGGACGAGGGGACGACCATCCTCAAGGCCGCAACCAAAGCGGGGTTTAAAATTCCAAGCTTGTGCTTTCATCCCGTCATTGAGCCCTATGCCGCCTGCCGGGTCTGCATGGTCGAGACCCGGATCCGGGGAAAAAGCGACCTGGTCACCTCCTGTAACACGAAGGTCGAAGAAGGCCTCGAGATCCTGACGGCCTCCGAGCGGACGCTTCAGGCGAGGCGCCTCAACGTGGAAATGCTCCTCGCCCGCGCTCCGGCGGCGGAGCCGCTCCGGCAGATCGCCGCCGACCTGGGGATCGAGAAGCCGCGTTTCCCGATCAAGGACCCGGACGAAAAGTGCATTCTCTGCGGCCTCTGCGTCCGGGCCTGCGAGCAGATCGTGGGAGCCAATGCCATCAGCTTCATCGACCGCGGCGAGGAACGCCGCGTATCGACACCCTTCGGTGAGGAATCTGAGGCCTGCATCGGCTGTACGGCCTGCGCCTTTTTCTGTCCGACGGGCGCCATCACGGTCGAAGACAAGTACGGCCGCAAGGTCATCCATGACGAAATGTTTCTCGGCCCGACGACGGCCATCCGCGTTCCGATCCGCCAGGCCGTGCCGATGGTCCCCTTCATTGACAAGGAGGCCTGCATTCATTTTAAAACAGGCGAATGCAAGGTCTGCGTCAAGGTCTGCGACCGGGAGGCCATCAACCACGATATGGAGGACCAGATCAAGGAGATCGAGGCGGGCTCGATCATCCTCGCCACCGGTTTCGAGACGTTCGACGCCCGGCGCATCCCGGCCTACGGATACGGACGCTTTCCGAACATTATTACGGCCATGGAGTTCGAGCGCCTGGTCAATGCCTCGGGGCCGACGGGCGGAAAGGTCCTCATGAGTAACGGCGAGGAGCCCAAGGCCGTGGGTCTCATCCACTGCGTCGGCTCCCGCGACGAGAATTATCACGCTTACTGCTCCCGGGTTTGCTGCATGTACTCCTTGAAGTTCGCCCACCTTCTCAAGGAGAAGACTAAAGCGTCCATCTACGATTTCTATATCGACATGCGCTGCTTCGGCAAGGGCTATGAGGAGTTCTACCACCGCCTGCTCGAGGAGGGAACGAAGTTCATCCGCGGCCGGGTATCGGAGATCAATACCCTGGCCTTGACGCCGGACGAGGAAGGGAAGCTCATCGTTCGCGTCGAGGACACGCTCCTCGGAGTCGTGCGCAGAATCCCGGTCGATATGGCCATCCTGGCCACGGGGTTGGAGCCGAGCGTCGACCACAACCGTTTGGCCAAGACCTTCAACATCTCCTGCAGCCAGGACACGTTCTTTTTGGAGCGTCATCCCAAGCTCGCGCCTGTGTCCACGTTCTCGGACGGGATTTTTCTGGCCGGAACGTGCCAGGGGCCGAAAGACATCCCGGACACGGTCGCCCAGGCCGGCGCGGCGGCGGCGGAAGCCTTGGCCTTGGCCGATTGGGGGAAGGTCGAGCTCGAACCCGTCACGGCCGTCATCGTCGAAGAGCATTGCTCGGGCTGCCAGCTTTGCCTCGGGCTCTGTCCCTTCACGGCCATCACCTACGACAAGGACAAGGACGTCTCCATCATCAACGATGCCCTCTGCAAGGGGTGCGGGACGTGCGTCTCGGCCTGTCCGAGCGGAGCGTCCTACCAGAAGCACTTTCGCGACGAGCAGATCTTCGCCGAGATCGAGGGGATCTTGTCCATCTAGAAAGGAGGGACGAGCGAGCCATGAGCCAAGAACATTTCGAGCCCAAGCTGGTCGGCTTTTTATGCACCTGGTGCTCTTATACGGGGGCGGACCTGGCTGGAACCGCCCGGATGATGTATGCGCCGAATGTCCGCATCATCCGGATCATGTGCAGCGGACGCGTGGACCCGCAATTCGTCATGAAGGCGTTTCAGGAGGGGGCGGACGGCGTCTTCATCTCCGGCTGTCATCCGGGCGATTGCCATTACAAGGACGGCAACACTAAAACCCTCCGGCGCCACCGCCTTCTGTCCCGGGTGCTGGAGCAATACGGCATCGAGCGGGAGCGATTCCGGCTGGAATGGGTCTCCGCTTCGGAGGGGACCAAGTTCCGGCAAGTCTGCAATGAGTTCACGGAGCAAATCCGGACCCTGGGTCCCCTGAATTTCAACGGTAATGGAGGTGGGCCTCATGAGCGACGCTAAGCCGAAGGTGGCCTTTTATTGGTGTTCGTCCTGCGGCGGGTGCGAAGAATCCATCGTCGACCTGGCCGAGGATATCCTCAAGGTGGTGGCCGCGGTCGATATCGTCTATTGGCCGGTCGCTCTGGACTTTAAGAAAAAAGACGTCGAGGCCATGCCCGACAAATCGATCGCCGTCTCCTTCATCAACGGCGCCATCCGGATGTCGGAGCAGGAAGAGATGGCCCATCTTCTGCGCCGGAAATCCCAGCTCGTCGTGGCCCACGGCGCCTGCGCCCACCTCGGCGGCATCCCCGGGCTGGCCAATTTCTGGAACAAGTCGACCATCTTTCGGACGGCCTATCACACGACGGTTTCGACGGACAATCCGGCCGGACTCGAACCGCAGCCGAAAACCTTGCTCGACGGCCACGAGCTGACCCTCCCCGAATTCTGGGATACGGTCTATCCTTTGGACGCCATCATCGACGTCGATTACTATCTCCCGGGGTGCGCGCCGCACCGGGACCTGATCCTCAACGCCGTCACGGCCATTTTAGAGGGAAAGTTACCGCCCAAAGGGGCGGTCCTGGCCCCCAACAAATCCTGCTGCGACGAGTGCGATCGCAACGAGACCAAGCCGGAAAAAATGACGATCAAGGAGATCAAGAGGCCCTACGAAGTGCTTCTCGATCCCAAGACCTGCTTCCTGGCCCAGGGCGTCATTTGCATGGGTCCGGCGACGCGAAGCGGATGCGGGGAGCGCTGCATCGAGGGGAACATGCCCTGCCGCGGATGCATGGGGCCGACGGACCAGGTCTACGACCAGGGGGCGAAGTTCCTCTCGGCCTTCGCCTCGATCCTCGACGCTTCTGAGGAAAAGGACGTGGAGCGCCTCGTCGACTCCATCGTCGATCCGGCCGGCACGTTCTACCGTTTCAGCTTGCCCTCATCGATCCTCAAACGCAAAAAACTGGAGGCGGTCCGATGACCCGACGCATTACGATCGATCCCATCACCCGGCTGGAAGGACATGGAAAAATCGAGATCTTCCTGGATGATCACGGCGATGTCGAACGGGCCATCCTCCAAGTGCCGGAACTGCGGGGCTTCGAGCAGTTCGCCGTCGGACGGCCGGTCGAGGAGATGCCCCGCATCACGCCGCGGATCTGCGGCGTCTGCCCCACGGCCCATCACATGGCCGCGACCAAGGCGGCCGACGCCGTTTTTGGCGTGGAGCCCACCTCCACGGCGCGGAAGATCCGCGAGCTGATCTACAACGCCTTCTTCATGGAGGATCATACCCTCCATTTCTTCTTCCTCGGCGGTCCGGACTTCGTCGTCGGGCCCCAAGCCCCCGCGGCCGAACGGAACATCCTGGGCGTCATCGGCAAGGTGGGTCTCGAGATCGGGGGGAAGGTGATCCGAATCCGGGCGGATGTCCGTGAGATCATGGCCTATCTCGCCGGCAAGGCCATCCACCCGGTCTGCGGACTTCCGGGCGGCGTGGCCAAGGGCCTGGACGAGGAGCACCGGGTCACGTTTCTCAAGACGGCCAAGGACGCCGTCGAGTTCGCCGAGTTCGCCCTCCAGATCTTCGCCGACGTCGTCCTCAAGAATCAGACCTATGTCGATATCGTCGTCGGAGAAGCGTATAAAATCAAAACCTACTACATGGGGATGGTGAACGAGCGCAACCAGGTCGAATTCTATGACGGCGATCTTCGCGTCGTCGACCCCGACGGCCGGGAATTTGCCAAGTTCAAGCCGGCCGACTATCTCGAGCACATCGCCGAGCACGTCGAGCCCTGGACCTACGTCAAATTCCCGTTTTTAAAAAAAGTGGGTTGGAAGGGATTCGTCGAAGGAAACGACAGCGGCGTCTACCGGGTAGCCCCTCTCGCCCGACTCAATGCCGCGGAGGGGATGCAGACGCCGCGCGCCCAGAAGCATTACGACCACATGTACGCCGTCTTGGGCGGCAAGCCCGTCCATAACACGCTCGCCTTCCATTGGGCCCGGCTGATCGAAGCCCTGCAGGCCGCCGAAAGCATGGTCGCGCTTCTCGAGGACTCCGAGATCACGGGCACGGACCTTCGCCGCATCCCGACCCGGATCCCGACCGAAGGCGTGGGCATCGTCGAAGCGCCGCGGGGGGTTCTCATCCACCACTACAAGACGGACGAGCGCGGTCTTATCACCGCGGCCAATCTGATCGTGGCCACGATCGGAAACGCGGCGGCCATCAATATGTCCATCGAGAAAGCGGCCAAAGCCTTCATCAAAGGCGGGCAGGTTTCGGAAGGGCTCTTGAACATGGCCGAAATGGCCTTTCGGCCTTACGACCCCTGCCACGGCTGCGGGACGCACGCCTGGCCGGGGGCTATGCCTCTGACGATCAATATTTATAATCGTTCGGGAGAGCGGATCCGACAATTGCGCAGATCATGAGAAAGATTCGTTCTCTGTTATAATAGCGGTGAGCGAATCGAGGCGAAAGCGACATGAGACGCCTTCATTTTTCTTTGCGGACGAAGCTCATCCTGAGCTTTCTCGGGGTGATCGTCCTCGGCGGTTTCCTGTCCCTCGTTTTCGGCTCCCGGCTCATCCGGGATACCCTCCTCTCTCAAGCCCAGGCCAAGGTCCGTCATGACCTGTCCTCGGCCTGGATGGTCTTCCATGAGAAGCTCAACGAGGTCAAGGATGTCGTCCGTCTGACGGCTTCGCGGGAAGGCGTAAGTAACTTTCTTCGGGCGGGACAGAAGGACATCCTCCTTAGATATTTGAGTCGGGTCCGGGCCGAGAACAATCTGGACGTTCTGACCCTTCTCGATCGGCAGGGCCGCGTCTTTTTGAGGGTGCGCTCTCCCGAAACGGCCGGCGACGACCAGTCCCGGGACGCTCTTGTGCGCCTGGCCCTCGACCGCAAGATCGTTGCCGGCGCCCAGATCGTTCCGCGGGCGGAACTCCTCAAAGAGGATGAAAGCCTCGCCGCGCAGGCCCTCCTCGAGTTTGTCCCCACGCTTAAAGCCGCGCCGCGCGGAGAAAACCAGGAGACGAGTGGACTGATGCTCAGAGCCGCCGCTCCGGTCGTCGGCGAGGACGGCGCCCTGCTGGGAGCCCTGGACGGAGGGATCCTGCTCAACCGGAACTACGAAATCGTCGACCGGATCAAGGAAATCATCTTCAAGGGAGAACGGTATAAAGGCCGGGAGACGGGAACGGCCACCATCTTCCAGAATGATCTCCGGATCTCGACGAACGTCAAGACCGAATCCGGGGAACGGGCGATCGGAACGCGGGTTTCCGAAGAGGTCAAGAAAGCCGTCCTGGACGAGGGAATGCCCTGGCTTGCCCGGGCCTTCGTCGTCAACGATTGGTACCTCACGGCCTATGAGCCCATCCGCGATATCGAAAACCGGATTATCGGCATCCTCTACGTCGGGACGCTCGAGAAGCCGTATCTCGACACGGCCGGACGGGTCATGCGGATCTTCACCTCGATCGCCGTCTTGTGCTGCCTCTTCCTGTTGGCCCTGCTCTATTTTGCGACGACCCGCATCGTCCGACCCCTCCAGCGGATGGCGCTGGCGACGCGGCAGATCGCCAAAGGAGACTTGTCTCAAAAGGTCGAGGTGAACTCCCGGGACGAAATCGGAGAGCTGGCCGGTTCCTTCAACCGGATGACGGCGGATCTCCGGAAGGCCAACGCCGAGCTGATCGATTGGGGGAAAACGCTGGAGAAGAAGGTCGAGGAACGGACGCAGGAGCTCCGGGATCTCCAAGCTCACCTCATCCAGGCCGAAAAGCTCGCCTCCATCGGCAAGCTCGCCGCGGGCGTCGCCCACGAGATCAACAATCCGCTCGGCGGCATTCTGATCTACAGCCATCTCATCCTGGAGGATACGCCCAAGACCGGCCCGCACTACGAGAACCTGAAGAAGATCGTGAAGGAAACCAGCCGCTGCAAGGATATCGTCAAGGGGCTCCTGGATTTCGCCCGGCCCAAAGAACCGGAGATGGTCTTGACCGACATCCATGATGTCCTGGAGAGATGCCTGGCCCTGATGGAGCGGCAAGCCCTTTTCCAAAATATCCACATCGATACATCTTACATGCCGTCGCTGCCGCGGATCATCGCGGACGGCGCCCAGCTTCAACAGGTGTTCATGAACATCATCCTGAACGCCGCCGAAGCGATGGACGGGAACGGGACCATGACCCTCAAGACATGGCTCGATCCGGACCGTAAGGAAATCGCGATCGAGTTCACGGACACCGGCCACGGCATCAAGGAGGAGGACAAGAAACGCCTGTTCGAACCGTTTTTCACGACGAAAGAGGTCGGCAAAGGAACGGGGCTCGGTTTGGCCATCAGCTATGGGATCATCCAGAAACACCAGGGCGACATCGAGATCCGCAGCGAAGCCGGCCGCGGAGCCGCCTTCACCGTCAGGCTGCCCATTAAGGAGAATTCGGCTTGAGCGAAGGAATCCGGATTCTCATCGTCGATGACGAAGAGGTCTTGCGGGACTCCATGAGCCAGGTCCTGGCGAAGGAGGGGTACGATCCCCGCAGCGCCGCGAGCGGCCGGGAAGGCGCGGCGCTTTTCGGCCGCGAGACGTTTCAGGTCGTGTTCCTCGACCTGCGGCTTCCCGACGCGGACGGCTTTTCCGTGCTCCGCCAGATGAAAGAGGCGAGCCCGGAAACGCCCGTCGTCATGATCACGGGCCACGGCTCCATCGAATCCGCGGTGGAGTCCATCAAGCTCGGAGCTTTCGATTACCTGGCCAAACCTTTCACCCCAGAGGAGCTTCGCGTTGTCACCCGCCAGGCCCTGCAGAGCCGGGCGATGGCCTTGGAAAACATCCTCTTCCGCCGCGAGCTCCGGGCCCACCGCGCTTACGATCGGATCGTGGGCGGCAGCAAAGCCATCCGCGGCGTTCTCGATATCGTCGGCCGCGTCGGCCCCGCGGATTCCGCGGTGCTCATCACCGGGGAAAGCGGAACGGGACGGGAGCTCCTGGCCCGGGAGATCCATCGCCAAAGCCCGCGCCAGGCCGCGCCCTTCGTCGTCGTGGATTGCGGTTCCCTCGCCGAACCCCTGCTTGAAGACGAGATCTTCGGGCACGCCAAGGGCGCCTTCCCCGGCGCCCGGGAGATGAAGCACGGCCGGTTCGAATTGGCGAACGGCGGGACGATGTTCATCGACGAGGTCTCCCGGCTCAGCCTTCCTCTTCAGGGCCGGCTCTTCCGGATCCTTCAGGATCATGAGGTGACGCGTCTGGGGAATCCGCGCCCCATCAAGGTCGATGTCCGCCTCATCGCCTCCGCCAGCCTCAATCTCGCTCAAGCCGTGAATCAAGGCGCCTTCAGCGAGGAGTTGTTCTACCGGCTGAGCGTCGTTCCCATCCATCTTCCTCCGCTCCGAGAGCGAAAGGAAGACATCCCCCTGCTCGTCGAACATTTCCTCCTGAAATACGGCCGGAAGTCCGACAAAAGCGTTTCCGCGGTCTCAACGCGGGCCATGCTCGCCTTGACCGAATACGATTGGCTGGGCAACATCCGGGAGCTGGAAAACACCATCGAACGGGCCATCGTTCTCTGCCGCGGGGGCGAGATCCAGGTCGAAGACGTCATGAGCCACGGCATCAGCATGGGAATCCCGGCTCTGACCTGGGCGGGGGATAAATTCAAGACGCTCACCGACATCGAAAAAGCCTATATCAAGAGCGTCCTCCACGATCAGGAAGGAAATCGGAAACGGACCGCGGCGATCCTGGATATCGACCGCAAGACGCTTTGGGCCAAAATCAAAAAATACGGCTTGGAAGGGAAGGTGACTTCATGACGACAATAGCGCCAAAAATATTGGTGATCGACGACGATCCGGATTTTCGAGCGGCGGTCACGGCCATCCTGGCCTCCGCCTCTTACGATGTCATCGCGGCCGACAGCGCGGCGGAGGGAAAAACCAAGATCCTGGCCGAACGGCCGGACCTCATTTTGTTGGACATCATGATGGACGGCCTTTTCGACGGATTCTCTCTCTGCCACAGCGTCAAAACGTCGAAAGAATTCGAGGGCGTTAGGACCACGCCCATCATCTTCATCTCCGCCGTCAAGGACATCGCTGGCGCCCGGTTCGGGTTCAAAGGAGAAGAACAGGGCATGGCCGATCCGGATGACTACGTCGACAAGCCGGTCGCCCCGGCGGACCTTTTGGCCCGGATCGACCGACTGTTGAAGAAATGAGCCGGCCTGGAGGGCGGGGACCGGCCGTCTCGCCGCGGGCCCGCTGAGAGCAAGGAGGCGAGACGATCGTGCAAGATCCGCTTGTTCTGATCATCGACGACGAAGAATCCATGAGGGATTCCTGCTCCCAGATACTTCTCAAAGGCCGATATCGCGTCGAGACCGCCCCCGACGGAACTACGGGGCTCCAAAAGATCCGCGATCTCCGGCCGGATGCGGTCATCGTCGACCTCAAGATGCCGGGCATCAGCGGGTTCGAAGTCCTGGAGAACCTCCGGCTCATCGATCCGCGGATCATGGCCATCGTCGTCACCGGCTATGCGACCGTGGAATCGGCCGTGGAAGCCATGAAAAAAGGCGCCTTCGACTTCCTGCCCAAGCCGTTCACGCCCGAGGAATTGCGGATGATCCTCTCCCGGGCCCTGGAATACCGGAGGCTCGCCCTCGAGGCCGAAAGGCTGCGCCGAGAGAAAAAGCTCCTGGAGGACAATGTTATCACGATGGTCTCCCACCAGCTTCGCAGCCCGCTGGTCGCGATCCAGCAATATTTCGAGGTCATTCTGGCGGATATCGCCGGCCGCGTCGAGGACAAACCCAAGGAGATGATTCGCCGGGCGAGCGAGCGCCTGACCGGGCTCCTGAACCTCATCAACGACTGGCTCGACCTGGCCCGGATCGACCAGGGCCGGCTCGTCGGCAAGCTCAAGCCCCTCGACCCGGGCAAGATGATGCGAAAGCTCGTCGAATTCATGACGCCCTTGGCCAAGGAGTTCGAGGTCACTTTGGAATGGAGCGGCCCCGAGGGCCCAAATTTTGAAGTGCTCGGCGACGAAGAGACCTTGGAACAGGTGTTTACCAATCTCATCAGCAACGCCATCGCTTACAACAAGCCGCAGGGCCGGGTGCGGATCGGCCTCAGGGCAGACCCGGATTTCGTGGTCATCGAGGTCCAAGATACGGGGATCGGCATATCCCAAGACCACCTCCCCTTCATCTTCGACCAGTTCTTTCAGGTCAGCCGGCGCGAAGGCAAAAAGATGAAGGGGTCGGGACTGGGACTGTCCATCGCCAAAAAGATCGTTGAAGCCCACGATGGACGGATCGACGCGTCGAGCGAGCTCGGGATCGGCAGCACGTTCACGGTGTGGATTCCGAAGGTCCGCCGGGAGGCCGAGCCCGTTTGAAGATCCTCGTTTTAGGCCTGGGCAACGATCTCTATGGAGACGACGGCGTCGGTCTTCACGCCGTCCGGCTTTTAAAAGAGGAATGGGCGGGCCGCAATGGAGAGGGGGAGAGAACCGATCAGGTCAAGGGACGAGCCTTCGGCTCGCCACTCGCCCGTGGTTTGTATCCACGGGCGAGTACGGCGGAAGTGGACCCCCAGGCAATGCCCGGGGCCCCGGCCGCCGTGGATTTCGTGGAATGCGCCCTGTCGGGGCTGGCCCTCTTGGACGTATTCCTCGGCTATGACGCTCTCGTCATCATCGATACGATCGTCAATTCCGAGCCCGTCACCGGGCGGGTCCGCATTCTCGAGGGAACGGAGTTGCGCGATTTTCCGGGGCCTTCTCCCCACTACGTCTCCATCCCCCAGACGCTGACCATCGGAAGACAGCTGGGCCTTCCCGTGCCGCGCTGGGTGAAAATCGTCGCCGTCGAGGCGAAGGATCTCTATCGATTGGGCGAGGGCCTGAGCGATGATATGACGCGCCGGCTTCCGGAGGTCATCGAGGCGACGAAAGGCGTCTTGAGCGCGTTGGGGACGTCCTCGGATTAAAGAGCCGTCTGCTGTGCTTTCCCTCTGATGTGTCGGGAATCTATCGCCCTCGCCATCCGGAACGCGCAGTTCTTTACCGGGTGCTCTTCACTCGGACTAGCTTGATGAGATCCCTCGAAAGACTCGGTACGACTCTTCGAGTCGGATTTCCACGTCGCTTCGCTCCTCGCAACGACGTCTCGACTGTGGCAAGCCGCGGGGCATACTGCAAAGGTTCCGGTTACTTGAATTTTCGGATATAATATTTTTACAAGAATGAAAAAGAGGGGATCTTTTAATAGGAATATTTCCGTTCTTGTTTTATTGATTATAGCTATTCTAGCGGCTTCATCCATTCTTGGTTTTTACCTTGGCCGCACATATTTATTTATTTCGATCTTAGCCTCACCTTTTGGATACTTCCTAATTAAAACCATTCGAGAATCGAGGAAAAACAAGCTTCTGATGTCGTTGCGGAAGAGATGGGGTATATCCGAGACTCACGAAATAGACTCTGCCGAGATTAGCAAGTATTTTAGGAGAAGCGCAGCGGTCCGAGAGTCGAAATATATAGTTGATGACAGGACATGGACCGACTTGGACATGGATCTCATCTATAGCCGGTTAGACCAGACTCTGACCATTCCGGGCGAGCAGGTGCTTTATTCCCTCCTCAGGACGCCTGCTTTTTCTCAGAAGCCGCTGGAAGAACGAAGTCATGTCATAAACAATTATGTTCAAGATCAGAATATCCGAGAACGTGTTCAGGTCATTCTATCAAAGCTGGGCAAGAGCGGCGGAAAGTATTTCGTTGACTTATTGTGGGGGGAACACCCCGCCCCGAATAAGCTGGCATTCCTCTATCCCTGGCTTCTGCTATTCATTCCCATTTTTATACTATTAGGCCTGCAAGGTCATATTTTGGGCTGGTTTGGACTCATCGCCCTATCCCTGGGCAACGCAGTGATTCATTACCGGACTAAACGGAAATTTTCTGAGGACCTTCCTTCCATCCGTTATTTGGGAAGGATGGTCAAATGTGCCTCTCGCCTCACCAGTCTCCAAGACCCTCCCTTGGAAGCCTATTTGACACGGTTGAAATCGGCTCTAGATAAAGTATCCCGCATCGCCCCTGAAACGGCATTGTTAAGCATGGGTGAAAATAACGCTCTATACGAATACCCCAATATCCTTTTTCTGATTGAAGTCCGTGCCTTCCATTCTTATTTAAAGCTGATGGAGAAATATGGGAATCAACTGCGGGAAATCTTTGATACCATCGGCTTCTTGGACGCAATGGCGGCCGCTGCGTCTTACAAGGTCGGATTGAATGAGTCCGTAGAACCAGAGCTTACAGATTCGACTCCATTTCTCGACATCGAAAGCGTTGCGCACCCTTTGTTGAAGAAGCCCGTACCGAATTCTGTTAGCTTGAGAACAGGGGGGATGCTGGTAACGGGATCCAACATGTCGGGGAAAACAACTTTTTTAAAAACCATCGGCGTCAATATGCTCTTTGCCCAGACCCTCCATTTCTGTCTAGCCAAGAAATTTAGTTCTTCCTTCTTCAACACATTGACCCTCATCGGCCGGAAGGACAACATCATCGAAGGCAAAAGCTATTATCTTGACGAAATCCTTACCCTCTTACGCATCATTCAAGCCTGCCGGCAAGACATTCCCTGTCTTTGCCTGATAGACGAACTCTTCAGGGGAACCAATTCCGTTGAAAGGATTTCTGCCTCGGCGGAAGTCCTGCTGTATCTGGCTAAGAAAAACGGCCTGGTTTTCGCTTCAACACACGATCTTGAACTCACCAGGCTTGTTGCTGACGCCTATGTCAATTATCATTTCCAAGAAGAGATCGGTGAACACGGACTCCTATTTAATTATCAATTATGCGAAGGTTCGTCCGAAACCAGGAACGCTATTAAACTCCTGCGACACGTTGGTTATCCAGAGGAAATCACAGAAGCCGCTGAACAGAGAATTCGCGGAAATAAATAACGAGTACTCGGCAAAAGAATGTCGAACGATCATTTCCAAATGATTTTTTGAACGGTTAATTCCCTGTACCCGTTCTCCTTCTCTTTGTAGCAATAGAAAAGACCTTTGTTTACTGTGGCATATTTTGAGCCATATTGAAGCCTCAATCCCAACTTCTATGACGCAGGCCTTCGGAGGTCGCAGCCCTTCTTTTTGCCGAAGGCAAATGCTATTATGAAATTTTGGGTCAAGCTCAGCCGGAGGTTTTTGGTTATGGTTGAAAAAACGAAGCGTTTCGTCTTAGGCGCCGTTGTTATCGGCGTCGTGCTCGTGTCATGCAGATCGAAGAGTGAAGTCGTCCGGGTGAGCGGTTCTCAGCCGAGGCACGCGGATAAAAAAATCGATCTGGAAAAGCTGTTTAACATCGACGTTTCCCGAATCAATATGTTCAGCAGGGAAAAAAGACTGAGTTTCGAAAGTGTTATGGATTTCGACAAAATCGGTAATCTTTATATTCTTGATTCGGGTGAAAGCACGATTTCTGTCTTTGACAAGAACGGCCGATTCGTAAGATCGTTCGGGAGACCCGGGCAGGGGCCGAAAGAGTTTTCCAGCCCGTCAATGCTTTTTATTAAAAACGATGAAATTTTTGTATTGCAGGGGTTTGGCTCCGGATTCAAAATCGTGAATCTTGAAGGGGAATTTATTTCCAACAAGCTTGTTTCTTTCGAAAACCCGTTAAGATATCGTGCCGCGGGCGATGATGCCTATCTTTTTTCCGGAAAAGTCGACCGGACATTCACCAAACTGGAGTTCATCCTCAGAAGATTTGAGGGCGGCCGATTCGATCAGGCCGAGGTTTTGCTGACGTATAATTATCCGCCCGGGCTCTCCGGGCCGAACTATGATTTCAGCTGGGCGAACTGGCTGCTGATATCCAACAGCGGAGAATTCCATTTCCCCGAAGACAATCTGAACAAATATTCCATAATCAAATACAGCCGAGAGGGAAAGCCGGTGCTGATATTCGATAGGAAATATGAAATCCGGGAATACTCAAAAAAGGCCAGAGATCGATTTCATTCGGATTACCGCCGGCAAATCGAAGCGGGAACGATGAAATTCCCCCCGTCGCCGCCGGTTGTGAGAAAAATGTTTCAGGATCAGAAGAAAAACATATGGGTGGTTTCGGGAGAAACGGGCGAAGACAATGAGGATCCGGACTATGGAAACGCCATCGACATTTTCAGCGGGAGGGGAGAATGGCTGTATTCATTTAAGTCCAAATCCATATCCAGGCATTGTTTATATCACGACGGGAAAATATACAGGATACTGCCGATTAACTCGGATAATTATGAACAGTTTATCGAAGTCTATAGTATCAAATACTGAAACGTCCCTTGTTC